>Ga0307509_10009036_pt1 | contig 12547 bp, 8 predicted proteins | sample 10_EM_MG_FD_202245 | JGI IMG/M metagenome (GOLD analysis project Ga0307509, IMG submission 202245) | Populus trichocarpa ectomycorrhiza microbial communities from riparian zone in the Pacific Northwest, United States - 10_EM | ecosystem: Host-associated > Plants > Roots > Unclassified | place...
CCCACTAATTCTCTCTTTTTTTTTATATATATATATATATATATATATATATATATATATATATATATATATATATATATATATATCAACTAATTAAACTACGTATATCAACTAATTAAACTACGTTCATTAACTGTAAAATAATCATGTCTACCTTTCCGGCCAGCTTTGATCATTTTTGTTCCAATTGATGTGGGCTGGCTTTAATTTATTCCAGTTTATGTCTATGCATGCCTGGAAATATTCCATTCCAATTTGTTCCAATTGGTGTTTGTATTTCATAAAAAGAATTGAAAATATATGATTCGATAAATTGCATAATATACTGTTAACGCTACTTAAAAATTAAAACAAAAAATTAATCTTCATTTTAAAAAGCAAAGTATAGATACACATGTATTTTTTTTATTTAATTGTGTGGCAATAATAATAGATATTCATAAGAGATATAATGAATATTTCAATTAAGGGAAAAGTATTTTTTTGTCAAATTTTCTTTTAATATTTAAATTTTTTTATTTAAAAAACATATCTTTTCTAATAACAATATGATTTATTGAATAAAAAATAAAGAAAATAAAAATAAAAACTAGAAAAAATTTCTATTGATTTGAAACAAGAAGAAAAATGTATCTTTATAATCAAAAATTTATTTTCTCATTAATGTTTTTTTTCACAAAAACGTGTAATTTCTTAAGAAGTATCGTGTTTTTAAATTAAAACTTATTATTTTCTTTAAAAAAATTAAAAAAAAATCATAAATAGATAATTTCCATGTGAAATATAAAAAAAATATATAAAATATGAGAAAAACATAAAAAATATATAAAATTAAAAATAATTAAATAGATATCTTATATATATGTATTGAATGTTAATGAGGAAAACCTTTTATAAATATATATATAATTATTAATATTATAATAAAAATATATAATATTATTTAAAAAATATATCACAATTTAATAATTATTTAAATATCATTTAAATAATTTTTTTAAAGTCAATTCTATTATAAAATATAAAAAAGAAATTACAGTCATTTAAAAAATAATCATGAGCAACTAGGATTGAGATATTAGCCCGAAAGCTTGGCCCAATCCATAACTCCCAACGGTGCTTCGGCCTAAAAATCAAGGCACGCGCTCCTGGATTTAAATATTTTTCAGAAGGAGCAGCTGACATAGAAAGCCTAGACAAGAGGGATTAAATATGAAAAAGTAAAACTTTAGAGACGAAACATACTACTTACCATGTTATTAGTATTGTTGGGATATAGATTATTAGCTGAGCTATATAATTTTTATTTTTTCTTGATCTATTTAATTAGGATGTTAATTTTTAGTATGCTAGACATGAGGGAACAAATGAAAATGAATATAGAGTTTATTTTTTGATACACAATTAAGTGTTGATTTAAGTCCTAATCATGAGGTAAGTGTTGATTTAAGTCCTAAACCTGAGGTAAGTGTTGATTATATAAAAAAAACTTGTTGAATTTTATATCAAAACCAGGACATGAAATAAGGTTGTCGCAGAGAATTGTATCCTCTATGTATCTTTAAGGCAAATCGCCGATCAATAGGTGCAAACTGCAACTCGCTTTCTAGATTTTCAATAACAAAACTTCTTAAAATTATAGCTTCCGCATGCATAACTCAATATAAATTTATTAAAATTTATATATTTTATTTAAAAAAAAATAAAATTCATAAATTCAGATTCATAAATTCTCATTAAATTCTCTATATGTTTTTCTTGTGATTTTCGTATTACTATCTTATCCCATATAGCTTCCGCATGCATCATATATTGCCTGCCTTGATATGATTTTGAAGTTGATGAATAGCAACTTGTTAGCTTGACGGTAGATCTAGGAGTATAGTTTGAAACCCGGTCCAGTCCGATAGGTCGATCCGGGATCTGGCTGACTCGAGACTGAAACCAGACCGGGTTTAAAAAAATAGAGGAAGTCAAAACCCGGGGTGACCTAGTTGACCCGGCAAGACCGGGTCAAAAACCCGATTGCAACCCGTTGACTTTTTTTTTACTAAAACAATATTATTTTAAATTTTTTAAAAATAGAAACTGACTCGGTTGATCCAGTAACCCGATTAAAACCTGAAACTCAGGCTTTGAATTAGGTCGATCACCGGACTGGGTTTAAAAACTCTGCCAAGAAGAGCATGACCAGTCCAAGGAAAAAAAAGATGATGTGTGTGGGCACATTAAAGATGGAATATGCAAAACATGTAACGGGTAAAACAAAAACATGATTGTAAGCTAGTAAATGTATTTGTTAAAAAAAAATTCAATATCTAAAATAAAATATATGAACATTACATAAAATTAAATTTTAAAAATAAACTAAGGGACGGGAACTGTGCATTGTGCATAGTTCCTTCAGATCCAAATCCACTGTTTATTGCACTCATATTTATGAAACTCGGCTGGTGGGTTGATCAATTATCAAGGATCTGGGTTCTTGAATTTCAAATTATAAAATCTCATGCTTGTAATTAACTTTATAAAAATTGTCTGTCTTGTTGAGTTAACTGAAATCCGAGTGACCCCATATAATTCAATTGAGATATAATTTTATTTTTTTATATTTATTAATAAATACAAAAAATATAAAAACTAATATATAAACATTTAACCTTGCATATTTTTTTTTATAACTTATAACCATATAAATTGTTTCTAACTTTATTACACTTCACATTTGTGTTTTTTATAGTATATATTTACCTGCATTGTTTCTTAATTTTTTAATATGAAATAACTATATATGACTATATTTACATGGATTGTTTGTAAATATTTTGATGTGAGATAACTATATATATAGCTACATCCATATGAATTATTTTTAAATTTTCAATGTAGGATAAGTTGATAACTATACTATACTTCACATTTCTTCTTCTATATAGCCTCCACATGTATTGTTTTTTAATTTTTTAAAGTGGAATAGCTATATATGATTATATTCATATGCATTGTTTCAAAAAATTTCCATGTGAATTATTAAAATTTCAAACATATTTTTTTTTATTTTCCAACTTTGGCTCAGGTTAACCTGTGTGACTCGGGACCTAACTCTTTGGCTAAATCAATTTTTGATCGGGTTTAATAACTATAATTACACTGCTCTCAAGTAAATAATGCTATTTTTTTGTCATTAAACTTTATTTTTATATAAAATTTTATCCTTTAAAATTATATTAGTATAGTTTTACATGATGATATTTTCTTCACTTCGAACTCATTTACGCAAAGTGTATAAAATAAAAAACCTTCCTCTTCTTAGCAACTAACTGCAAGCTATTCATTTTTTTTCTATCAAAAAACCATTTCAAACTAAAAATTAAATTATTAGGTGAAGTTCATGATATGATTTATATTATTTTTTGTATTACACCCCTCAAATAAAAACTCCTTGAACTTGAAATTTATACAGATCCACATTATCTTGTACGTAATTTTTATAGATAAATAGAAATGATAAGATTTAAATTTATAACTACTTGGCCAGCAAGATTCTGATACCATATTAAAAAATTATTACAACCTAAAAACTTAAATTATTAAATAAAATAATCATACTATAATTTATATTATTCTATTAAATACTCCTTGTCTCCATCTTCACCAAACAGCAGTTCCGCTCTACGCCAGTAAAAGCTCTGCATGATAGCCTATCTCAGCGTCACCATACAGACCACGACCATTGTCTCCCTCATCCCTGCCGAAACATCCAACTGACCCATAGCCATTGTCAGCATCGATCTACACATAAAACCGCCACAGTCCCTCCTCCATCTTCTCCACGCATCATCCACCCGACGACCATCAATAGACAACGACAACAGCAGCAGCAGCAGCAGCCAAGAACTCGTGAAGAGAGAGAAAACCGATAGAGAAAGAAACTCAAAGTTTTCCTGGCATCTATCCCCCTCCTCGAGTGACGGTGAAATTCATTGTCAGTGTAGAATGGAAGAGGAGGAGCGAGCGAACTCGATTCAACAGGTTTAAGGATCTCATCCTTATCGGTGGGTGCAACCAATGCGCTGCTGTCTCCACACGTCTGTCCACTACCCCCGTGTCATTCTCATTTGCCACCTCTACCCAGTTCACTTTCGACAGCTTTTGGCCATCTCGAGTAGTTCATGAAGGTCATTTTCAAACCTTGAATGATTTTTTTTTAATTTTAAATAATTTTCAAAGTATTAGTTTTTTAAGCGTATTCATATTTGGAGTGCTGGTGTCCATGTCATGGCAAACCCAAAAATATAAAATCATAAGAAATTTATTCTTAAAGGTGCGGTCAGATTGAAATCAATACCACGTACGTGATGATGAGATTGGGAGAATAAGTCACAACTGACTTATCCAAGGTGCAATTATTTGATCTCGGTGTAAATTTTATATGCGTCGACGACTTATATATATAGCTTTTGTGTGCACTTGTTTTTGTATATACGATCGATGTTGATTTATTTAGTTGTATATTGATTGTTTTTGTTATTCATAAAGTCTAGGATAAATGAATTATTATTAAGCGTTGTTCAAGAATGTTGATAAATAAGAGACAAAATTGCTTGGTATATGGTTGGACTTTAGTGTATCCAAATTATTTTTAAATGTCATATATATTTTTCTCTTTTTTGTAATCTTATTGCATAATTATTGTTTTTATTATGTAAAGTCAATATGAAATAAATAAACCATCATTGAGTATTGTTCAAGTACATGCAAGTGGATAATAAAAAACAATTAAGACGCAACTCTTTATTTAAAAAAAAAAAAATAAGTGATAATTCATTTGTTATTTGAATATGTATTTTTTTTTTGTTATGTTCAAGTGATATGTGTAAAATTATTTTAATTGATGTTATTTTTTAATTGTGACAAGATAATTTAGGTTAGATTAACATAATTTTATATAAGCTGGTTGAGTGTGAGTGATATTTTTCTAACCCATTGTGATCATAATCAAGTTGAATAGATCAAATCCTAAATAATTATTATATTCTTTTCAAGTCTAACGCATGTATTTTAAAAATAAAATTTAGGCTCTATAGTTATGGTCTGGTTTTAAATTACTATTTTAGATTCATATACTATTTTAACATCAATAACAAGTTCACATATGTAAATTTAGGTAAATTTTCAACGTGGAAATACAATATATATATTTTATTATTAAAAATAAATATAAAACAACTTGCTTAAGAGTAATTTTCATATTTTATTAAGCATAACCAGCTTTTTATCTAAAACCTCTTAAAACTAATTATGAAACTTTGAAAGTAATTATTATTTTACAATATTTTTCTGAAACAATTTATTTTTATTTTTATTTTCAAAACAACTGTGTTATTTTTAAAAAAATTTAATCAGTATGGTAAACCATCAAAGGAGAGCGTTCTATTTTAGTATGACCAGGTAAACAACAATGCGTTTGATTTTCCTTTGGTAAAAGTAAAGTGATCACGACACAATTATATAATAATAATAATAATAATAATAATAATAATAATTTATTATTATTGTTATTAAGATATTTTTCATTTTTATTTCAAATGAAAAATAATTTACTTTTTATAATTCAACAAACCATAGATTACGCAAAAGACTGATAAGTAAGGAGCTGATTTTTTTCTTGAGGACTAAATTGGTATAAAATTTAAAATTGGGGACTTGATTGCAATGAACCTTTTTTTCTCAAATGATAAAGAATTAGTTTTAGAAAAATATCAAATATACCTTTTTGAGATATTATAGATTTTACATCTAAACTATTTTTATATTAATTTTATTTCTAGGAGACATAACCCAGGAGAAAAACGTAGAGAGGACGAGCAAACACAGGGAGGGAAACAACAGAACAAAGACAAAAAGAAAACCAGACAAGAAAAACACGAAGACAGAAAGTACATAGAAAGTTTAACTGACAGTACAGTGAGAATAGGGGAAGAAGGAGAAACGAAAAAACCCAAAAAAAGAGAATTCCAGTTTTTCTCCAGAGTTACAGCAACGACCTGCTGGGTACAGCCCATCCAGTACAACTGGGCTGGACCAAGCCTAAAAAAGAGAGAACAGTGGAGGCCGGGCAGGCCTCAGGTCCAGTTGGCCCAAGTTTTTTTGGGCCAAGGGCAAAATACACTATGTCTTATCTCTTTTGTTTCACCCGCCAGGCTTTTAAGGATATTAGAAAATTTCAAAAAACATTATAGATCTTTTTTTAATTTATTTGTGGGCTCTTCACTTTTTTTTTTTTTTATGATTTTACTGTATAATTTATCTGTAAATTTTTACTGTAAAATACAAATTTAGAATATAATATTTTTTTTTCTCTCCTAAAAAAAATAAGTGTGCTTTGATTTCAATTTTTTTATTGGTTTATTCACTAGTACCAGAGTCAGAAATATCATATGTTTTTTTTTCTTTTCTTGCCTATATAATATTTATCAACGCTAGAGTTGAAAGTATCTGTAGTCAAATATTTACTTAGAAAAATTATAAACAGACCATTATAGTATAATTCAACAACTCTTAATAATGTAAGGCAAAACCAGCAATGTAACCTGTTTAATTAGATTGAATTGAATAAATTGGACAAATACATGGTAAGTTTTGAGGGTTTTTGGTTATCATTTCCATATACGAGTTAAAAAGAGATATTTGTGGGAAAGTGGATCTACATAATATCTAAGGAAATCAAATTAAAGAAATTAAAGGTATGCAATCAATAAAAATCCAGCAATACATTTATACTCTTTACAGTCATACAACCACACCCATCTATATATATAGAATGGCACCAAGAAGAGCCATTGGCATATTCAGTGCAAGAGAAATTGGCTGACAAAAGAAAAGGAAGCAAAAAAACTATGGAGAAATCTTCACTCAAACTGGCATTTTTAGTTGTGCTATTGACCATTGCAACTTGTTAGTCTTTCTCTCTCAAATGTAGCATTTGCTTCATTCTTAATTATTTTGTTTTATATATTTATTTTTTGTGATATATTAAGAATTAATTAATTAATTAATATTTTGAAAACTTGATTGTTAGGTTCACAATTGGCAGCAGCAAGAGGCCGAATAATTACATTCCGTTGTAATAAAGATGAAGATTGCAACACAGGCAATAGATGTTTCTTTTGTTCATCTTGCCGTTGTGGGTCTGATCACAAGTGCCATTGTAATGGTCAATCCTCTCTGGGGGACGCCATTGTTGCACACCAAAGAGCTCAAGTAGAAAACTAAACAATGAGTTGCTCGTTGGAGATGCTGATGCAAGTAATAAATGCTTGAAATAACAATAATATTATTAATAATAATAATATTCTTCATCATTAGTAATTTATTTCTATAATTGTTTGGTTGTATTTTTATATATATATATATTTTTAATTGGTTGATTATAATAACACGTCCTATTAATAAAGTTTTTTATTTTTAACATGATATCAAAATAAGTAATTAATATTTTTCACCTTATCGGCATGCAGCACTATTGCCCATAGTTTTCCATCCATTAGTTGTTTTTAATCTTTATTTACTTTCTTTTGTTAACCCTTTTTTATTTTTGACATTTTCTTTCTATCATTACCATACATCTCTTACTAGAAAATTTATTTAGCAACCCTTTTTGTGTTTTTTTTTTTTTCTTATCATAACCATACATCCCTGTAAGAAAATCCTATTACTATATATCAACCGATATTTGATCAAGTTATTTAAACTTTAATCCTATAACTTAGCCTGGTTTTTTATTGTCCCGAGAATCACAATTTGAATATCATTTTTTTTATTATACCTTTTATGGCATTTCTCTGGTTTATAAAGTACTAACTTCATTATATATTTTTCAAATTATAAACTCGAGTTAAATCCAGTGAACCTGCTGAATTCATGACTCGAGATATAATATTGGGATCTATAAAAAAAAAAAGGTAAAAAAACAACAAATATCAATTTTCAATGAACCAAATGGATGAAATAAAAAAATATTAAAAATAATTGAAGTCAATCTCATCCAATTTTCAAAACTTGTGATACGGATCTTGAGGTTGGATCCCAGCATAAAAGGCAATCCCAAAAAAATAATAATGTCAAATTCCTAACCAACCAAAATAATTAGAGATAAAATTAAAAAAACAAATTCAACAAAAAAATGGATAAAAAAGAAAATATTATAGATTTGAAAAGAATAAAAATCAAATTTGATATAAAAAAATAAATCAAATTATAAATAATGAAATTAAAAAACAATTTCAATTAAGAAAATGATAAGTAGAATTGAGCGGACTCCCGCCGAACTAGTCCACACGTGATCGCTCGTGCTTTCGGATGCAAAATGCAATGCCGGCGCAAGGATGTCTGTGACTGCTCATTTCGAGCCGCTCATGGTAGGTTCTAGTTGTCACTCTCTTTAAAAAATTTATTTTTTGATATTTTGTGGTGAAATTTTACATAGATACCGGCAAAAATCCAATCCACCTCCAGAAATAAGTCCATCAATCTCCATAACCGACAGAAATGACACAGACCAAAACGTGTCCCGTTAGCAAATCATTGAACTTCTTGTGCGTGTCAATCTTCTAAGACCTTTTGCGACGTGTCACACCCCTTTCTCATCCTTCCAATTCCATTTCTTGATGTTACAAGCTGGCTGGCTTTCAAACCTTGGTGACTATAGTTTCTCCCATGGAAGCCTTAACTAGCTGTGATGGTTTTTTCTCACGAGGCATATGTATAATTTTACATTATCAAAGTAGAGTTATGTTATTGATGTGCTATCTGTCAAACCTTTTAATTCCTTGAGAACTATAGCTTTCCAACATGGCTAAATATGGATTGATTGCCATCTTTGACGATTTCCTTCTTCTTTGCGACTTTTAAAAACAGTTTTGTTTTTGCTTTTTTGGGTGCTTAGAAGCGTGGAAACAGTTATTTTTTAAAATGTTTTTTTTAATATATTAAAATAATATTTTTTTTTTATTTTTTAAAAAATCATTTTTAATATCAACAAATCAAAATGATCTGAAAACACAAAAAAAAAATTAATTTAAAGCAAAAAAAATAATTTTTTAAAAAAACACTTTTGAAATGTAAAAATAAACAGATTTCAAATGATGCATCATAATTTGTATAATACTGAGTTTATTGTATTGGTTTGAAGCTGAAATGAAATACATTTAAAACAGCTTATGTAACATTAGTTTACCAGTTTTGTTCAGTTATAATATCAACTTCATTAGTTATGAAGAAACGATGAAATAGGTGTTATAATGTCCACAGCCAAGTTTGAATATTCTTTTCAAATTGTGGATATGCTTTGATTAATAACAATTATGTTTTTAATACATTATTTGTATATTCTTATTGTTATGAAAAAATTGTAGCAATTATTACTGAATATTACAATATGAGAGAAACTAGAAAAAATATAGGATTTGACATGGTTCGGTAATGTTTCTACATCCACAGGAGCGATGAACTTTTATTTTTTACTATGGAAAAATAGGGTTACATATATATAGCAAATCTTAAACCGCCCAAGAAAATCTAGTTACCCAATAAATCATAACCATCCAAGGAGTATTAATAACTTTTTTTTTTCTAATACTCTTTTATCGTACCGATCTGCTTAAATTATTTTTTGCACATCAAATTATTTTTCCTAACCATCCAAGACTTAATGTCATTCTGCTCCGCTTTGACATCTACCTATGAGCTACAAACTACAATAATTCCCACCTTAATGAATATCCATCTTTTAGGAGAAAAGTAGGGAAAACTCTACTTGGAAAAATAGGTTAGGATGTCTTCTATCTAGCATATGAAGACATTAATTAAATTTAAGTAATGCCTGAGCTTATTTGTGGTAATAAGCTTTGTCAACATGTCTCCAGTATTCTTAGAAGTGTAAACTTTTTTTAAACAATAGTTCATTAGAAGAAATCAATTCCCTGATCTTGTGAAACCTCACATATATGTGTTTGGTTCTTACATGATACACTTTGTTCTTTGCCAAGTAAATGACACTCTAACTATCACAATGCAACTGAACTCCACCTTGCTGAGTACCAAGCTCTTTGACCAAACCTGTAAGCCACAAAGTTTTCTTAGCAGCCTTAGTCACTGCCATATATTCTGACTTCGTAGTAGATGGTGCAACTAGAGACTGAACCATGGACTTCCAACAAATAGGCTCCCTACCAGAGTAAATACACAGCCTGTGGGAGACCTCTTGTAATCGAAGTCCCCTACATAGTCTGTATCTACATATCCCACAACTAACGGATTATCTTATTGTCTATTAAACATGATATTGTAATATGTAATAGCCCTCAAGTATTTGAAGATCCACTTGATTGCATCTCAATATTGTTGTCCTAGATTTGAAAGAAATTTGCTCACCACACTGATCGTGTGTGCCAAATCTAGTCTTGTACAAACCATATCATTCATTAAACATTATATTACACTAGCATAAGGGACCTTTGACATGTCTTTCACTTCATCATTTATCTTCGGGCATTTTACAATAGATAATCTGAAATAATTCGGTAAAGGTGTGCTCATTGGTTTTGCATTGTCTATGTTGAACCTTTCCAACACTTTCTCAGCATGGCTACACTGAGATAACCATAATCTCCTAGTAGTTCTATCTTTGCGAATCTCCACCCAAGAATCTTCTTAACAGTACCCAAATCCTTCATGTCAAATTCTCAAATCAATAAAATCTTCAACTTGTTGACCTTACTCATACTCTTTGCAACAGTCAATATATCATCCATATAAAGTAATAGATAAATGAAAGAATCATCATTAAGGCTCTTTACATAAACACAACAGTCATACGCATATCTTTCGTAGCCGATCCTGATCATGTAGGAGTCAAATCATTTGTATCATTGCCTTGGAGATTGTTTCAGTTCATAAAGTAATTTCTCAATTTACAGACCAAATATTCATATCCAGGTTGACTAAACCCTTCTAGTTGTACCATGTAAATTTTATCTTCCAAGTCACTATGGAGAAAATTTATCTTGACATCCATCTACTTTAACTGCATATCAAAATGTGCTACCAAGCTTAACACTACCCTGATGCAAACATGTCTGGCTACAAAAGAAAATATCTCATTATAGTCAACTCCTTTCTTCTGTGAGTAACATCTTGCTACTAAATGAGCCTTGAACTTGTCACCTTTCTTTTTTGATATTGCTTTTTTTCTTCTTTACACTCATTTGCATCCTATCACTCTCTTCCCCTCTAAAAGTTCAACCAACTCCTATGTCTAATTCTTACGCAAAGACTTCATTTTTTCTATTATGCACCCATCTATTTACTTTTATCATGACTGTGTAATGCCTCCTGAAAAGTAATAGGATCCCTGCTATTAGTAATAAGTGCATACAAATTCAAATATTTAAAATCATACCTAATGGGTGGCCTGATAGTGTGTTTAGGCTTACCCAAAGCTATATTATCATGTTGTTGATATTCTGAACTAGAACTCCTTGAATTCTAAATGGTTTCTTCTTTAATATGAGTATCTAGCTTCACCTACACATCAGAGTCATTGTTGCTGTAATTTTCTAGCACTTGTTTTTTTTATTCCTAAGTACACTATAACATAATTTTTTCATCAAAAACCATATTTCTACTGATCAACACCTTGTTTGTTTTTGAATTCCAAAGCTTGAAACCTTTCACCCATTTCTAATACTCTAAAGATATATTGTCTAAACTTCACATCAAGCTTTGACCTTTTATGTTTTAATTACTACTCCTTTTCTATGATTTGTTGGGATTTTTATCCTTAATTGAATAGCAATCATTTTTCTAGTGTTAATATAATTCATCTTTAATTTTTTTTACATATTTTCTATAGATTAAATATTTATTTTTATAATATTTTTAATATGTTTAACCTTGAATAATATTTTTTTCCTTTTATTTTATTCAATAAATTTTATGTATGTCAATCTCTATTATAAATTGATTTTCATAAACAGATTTATTAAACATAACCTAATAAATAACTCGTGTTAAGATATTAAATATCTTGATTTACATTGACATATTAAATTTTTCTAGTTATTATTTTTTTTATCGTTAATAACTTTTTTTTTTCATTTATTTACACAATGGTTCGTGGTTTGTTTAATTGAATGTGTGCATAAGTTTTTTGACTTATATTTTTTTATCTAAAAAAACACGTTGAAAAATTCTACATGTTCAGGTTCATCATGTGTTGGTATTTTCAATTTAATCCTTATTCTTATTCTTAATCCTTTTATAAATATTTTATTGTTTTTAATTTTACTCCAAGTTGATAGTTCATTGTTTTCTCTTTTTTGTTTTTTAATAATTTTGGTCCTCATTTATTAGTGTTATATATATATATATATATATATATATATATATATATATATATATTCTCATTTGATATTATTACCTTTTTTCCCCGTGTGATTTAAATAAATCCAACTAATTTAATTATTTGGGACTATAACACCAATTA
>Ga0307509_10009037_pt1 | contig 12547 bp, 13 predicted proteins | sample 10_EM_MG_FD_202245 | JGI IMG/M metagenome (GOLD analysis project Ga0307509, IMG submission 202245) | Populus trichocarpa ectomycorrhiza microbial communities from riparian zone in the Pacific Northwest, United States - 10_EM | ecosystem: Host-associated > Plants > Roots > Unclassified | place...
TGTCGTCCAGATAGACTACGACCATGCCTTCTGAGATAAGATCCTCGAAGATGTCGTCCATCATCGTCTGGAAGGTGGCGGGACTGTTTGTGAGGCCGAAGAACATGACCAGGGGTTCGAACAGGCCGCGGTTGGTTCGGAAGGCGGCCTTCCACTCGTCTCCTTCCTCTATCCGGACGTTGTTAAAGCCCCAGCGGACGTCTAACTTCGTGAAATACTTTGCTCCGCGGAGCTTTGCGATCAGTTCCGGAATCAGCGGGAGCGGGTACTTGTTCTTTACAGTCATGGCGTTCAGCGCGCGGTAGTCCTGTACTAGATGGAGTCCCCCGTCTTTCTTTTTTACAAAGAAGACCGGGGCAGCCATCGGGGATTTGGAGGGTCTGATCTGTCCCGAGTCAAGATTCTCCTTCAGAAAGGCGTCCAGCTCTTTCTGTTCAGAGGCGGAAAGCGGGTAGACCTTGCAGCTTTTCGGAGAAGCGTCGGGAGCGAGTTCGACAGCGTGATCCCACAGCTTGGTTCCAGGTAACTCATCAAAAGAGTCCTTCGAGAATACGGAGTGGAAGTCACGGAGATGTGGCGGGATGTACCCTGAGGGCTGGGAATTCTGTCGGAAGCCTTACGCGAGCCGTTGAGAGACCGTAGCGGTTGCACAAATGTGTTCCGCCTGGGGGAAGAGTCCGGTTGCCCAGATTCGGTTGCCCTCCTCAAGCAGTTCATCCGGCTTCTGGGTTGGGAAACTGCTCAGGTGTCAGCTCGGCTTCGTCTTCCTTGTCGGCATCTTCTACGAAGGCTGGGAAGGGGCCAGTCTGGCAGGTGTTTATCCATTTGGTGTCCTCCCTTCTTGCATTCCATTCCACCTTGCGGTCGGCTTGACAGCCGACACAGCAGCGCAGGAGGCATCTGGTCATTTTTACAGATCGGGCATGGAAGTCGATCTCTGGATTGTGCTTGTCCAACCAGGTGAACCCGAGTATCATGCTCTGTTTGCCGAGGTGGGTGACTGCAAGCAGAATGCGTTTGGAATGTCGTTCGTAGGTCATGATCACGTCGACGACTTCGCGGATGCTTCCGGCTTCGTTAAGTGTTCCGTCCACGTTGTAAACCGGGATTGGTTGGGATAGTTTGCAGGTCGGAAGCTTTTCTCGGGTGACGAAGTCCTGGTCAATAAAATCTCCGGTAGCGCCGGTATTGACCATGGCTTCCATGGATGTTTCTTCCATAGTGTCTGTCGTCTTTAGATGGGTTGGGATCATTATGCATTTTGCATCCATTTCGAGAGAACGGATGACAAGCTTGCGCTTTATCTGCTTTTCCCACTTAGGCTGACGCGGCTTTCACAGTTCGGCTGGCGGGAACATTGGCGGCTCCGAGGATTCTGGTACATCTTCGTCGACTTCCGGTTCGGTAATTTCGAGAACAGAAAATCGATTACTATTTAGCAACGGGGGCGCACGGCTCACCTGCTGCGGGATACAAAATCCTCTACGCTAAGTTCCTCCTCTCCTTCGACAGGGGTTTCCGTGGATGTGACATCCTTGGCGGCAAACTTATTCTCCAGCTCTCTCTCCAACTCGTCCGTATCCATGTATCGGACGTCGAAGCGGAGGTCACACTCCTTCGCCCAGTGTCCAGTTTTTCCGCAATGTTGGCAGGTGTCGGGAGTGGCTTTGGCCTTTCGTGCTGCGTCTATGTCCATCAGGACAGGATTGCCCGGGGACGGGTTTGAGTGGGCGAACCGTGGGGGAGGTGCAGCCGGGACAGGTCAGGATATCGCCAGAGGGCGGTTCATGGACAGAGCCAGAGGGTAGCTCGTCTGCCGCGCGGTTTTGGTCTATCTGGACTGCGAGACGGAACCAGGCTTCCGGGTCTGTATCCGAAGGCCTTCCGAACGCCATCCCTGCGAGAGCCGTCGAGATTCGGCGGTCAAGGCCTCGGCGGAACTTGACTATGACGGTTTTCGGGTCGGTGTATCTGGAATCGTAAATAAGGTTGTGGAACTGGTCGAGGTAGTCGTTGACCGACCGTTTGCCTTGGAAGTAGGTGGTTGTCTCTAGGACATTGATGGCAGCGGCATAAAGTCCTTTCAGAACTCGTCTTCGAAGTCCAGCCAGTCGAGGAAGCGGAGGCGGCCGGTTTTCGCTTCCTGCTCGAATTCGCGGGTCGCCCAGCAGTTGGCGCGTCTGGATTTCATGTAGGACATGGCCCAAACGATCTTAGTCGAGTCGTCTTTGAACACTTCAGGACAGAGGCGGATGTAGGTTCAGCAGGACGTTAAGAAGGCCTTTCCAGAGGCTCGGTCCCCACTAAATTCAGGGGGGAAGGAAGGTTTAAGAGAAACCTTCTTCCGACCGGCGGAAGAGGTGGGTATAGATGGCGCCGGGGAATGGCAGGCGGAATGTGTCGGTATGGGACCGAGTCTGGTGAGGACGTCTTGCAGCATCTGGTGAGTGGCCTCGTGCTGGCTCTTCATCTCGTCCATGGTGGCCTCGATGGCGATGACGTGGTTCATGCTGACCGGTCGGTCATCAATCATATCGGAGGGCGACATAGGAGGGGACTGGTAGTCAGACGCAGGGCGGGAGAGGGGATTTTCGGACTGAGCAGTTTCGGAGGCGGAGGAGTTCGATAAGAACCCGAAGCGACCTATGATGTACGCTGTGACCGAAAGTCAGCTCTCTAAGGGGATCCTTTCCTGCTGTAAGGGCTACTGCGGTCAGGCGGGACGCGGAGCGGAACGCAGTACTAGCAGGGGATCCAAAGTGAATTAGATTATTATGTAATACTAGTCTAATCACAAACGTACCTAGCAGGGGATCCAAAGAGGAAAGGATAAGGATCCACCTGCAGGTGCGGCCTAATATACAAAATAATGGATATAAGAGATAAGTCCGAAATTAGTAAATACATGTAAGGTATGGCATACGTGTCGTGTCAACGTGTCATAAGCGGAAGGTGGGTCGGAAGGGAAGCGGGTCGGGAGCAGGTGGCGTACGATGTCATTCAACCGAAGGCGTTGCGGAAGAGAGACGAGGTGGCGGGAGCGGGAGCGGAAGACAGGCGGGAGTCGGAAGCAGAAGCAGAAGACAGGCGGGAGTCGGAAGCATAAGGGGTTCCCCTTACAGGTTGGGGACAAGAGACGGCCCCTCTGGCTCATGTTTTGGGCGAGGGAGGGGTAGGGTGAGGTGGTGGAAGACAAGAGACAGCCCCTCCAACTTGTGTTTCGAGTGAGGGAGGGTAGGGTGAGGTGGTGGAAGACAAGACCATCCCCTCCAGCTTGTGTTTCGAGCAAGGGGGGGGTGGGGGGTGGTTGGGAACAAGAGAGGGCCCTCTGGCTCGCGTTTCAAGCAAGAGAGGGGTAGGGTGGTGCCAGGAGTCAAAAAACTACATAAAGAGTTAGTAGTAGTCGTTAGTGTGTATAAAAACATACCTTCTGGGGGAAATGGGTGTGTAACTGTGTGTTTACACCCACTTTCCCCACCCCTCAGTCCCTCTCCTTGTGCGTTTTCATTGCGTTGGCTGCATGGTGTAAGGGGAACCCCTCCCACTTCCACCTCCCGTTCCCGGTTCGCCCCTTGATGTTACACCTACCACTCCCAACCCGCCATTGCTTCTGACCCGCCTCCCATTAGTGCTGCGCTGGCATGCAACGTAAGTCGGTACCTTACACGTACTTACACGTATTTATCGATTTCGGTTTTATTTATTATATCCATGACTCTGTATATTAGCCCATACCCGCAGGAGGATCCTTATCCTTTCCTCTTTGGATCCCCTGCTAGGTATGTTCATATTTAGATTAGTATTACATAATAATCTAAACATCTTCGGATCCCCTGCTAGTACCGCGTTCCGCTCCGTGTCCCGCCTGACCACAGTAGCCCTTACAGTAGGAAAGGATCCCCCTAGAGAGCTGACTTCTGAGACACAGCGTACACTATAGGTCGCTTCGGGTTCCTATTGGACTCCTCTGCCTCTGAAAAAGCTCCGTCCGAAAGTCCCCTCTCCCGCTCCGCATCTGACTACCAGTCCCCCTCCATGTCGCCCTCCGATATGATCGAGGACCAACCGGTCCACATGGACCATGTCCGCGCCATCGAGGCCACCATGGACAAGATGAAAAGTCAACACAAAGCCACCCACCAGGTTCTGCAAGACGTCCTCGCCAGACTTGGCCCCGCACAGGCCCAAAACGTGCAAGATCCCCTTCCAACACATCCCGCCCGTGGGTCCCCTACACCATCTATACCCACCTCTTCCGCCGGCCAAAAGAAGCTCGCCCTTAAACCTTCTTTCCCTTCCGACTTCAGTGGAGACCGAGCTGCCGGAAAGGCATTCTTAACCTCTTGCTGAACTTACATCTGCCTCTGTCCCGAAGTGTTCAAAGACGATCTTACCAAAATCGTCTGGGCCATGTCATATATGAAGACTGGACGCGCCAACCACTGGGCGACCTGACAGGAAGCGAAGACCGGCCACCTCTGCTTCATCAACTGGCTGGACTTCGAAGAAGAATTCTGAAAGGACTTTATGCCGCTCGACTTGGAAGCTGCTGCCATCAACGTCCTGGAGATGACCGCCTACTTTCAAGGCAAGTGGACGGTTGACGACTACCTCGACCAGTTCCGGGACCTGATTTATGATTCCGGATACACCGATTTGAAAACTGTCGTGGTCAAGTTCTGCCATGACCGTTGGATCTCGACAGCCCTTGTGGGAATAACATACAGAAGACCTTCGGATATGGACCTGGAAGCCTGGTTCCGTCTCGCAGTCCGGATGGATCAAAACCGCGCAGCAGATGAGGCATTCCACATCTCTCACTGACAACCCTATGTCCCGACTCCCACTGCGAACCGCCCTCTGGCAATATCCCAACCCGTTCTGGCTGCGCCTGTGGCACGCTTCGCCCACTCCAACCCGTCCCCGGGTAACCCTGGCCCAATGGACATAGACGTGGCACGGAAGACCAAGGCCACTCCCGACACCTGCCAGCACTGCCGAAAGACCGGACATTGGGGAAAGGAATGCGACCTCCGTTTTGACGTCCGATACATGGACATGGACGAGATAGAAAGGGAATTGGAGAATAAGTTTGCTGCCAAGGATGTAGCATCCGTGGAGACACCAGACGAAGCAGAACCTCCAGTTAGTGTAGAGGATTTTGTATCCCGCAGCAGGTGAGCCATGCACCCCCGTTGCTAAGTAATAATTGATTTTCCATTCTTGAAATTACCGAACCAAAAATTGATGAAGACGCACAAGAACCCGACACACCCACACTCCCACCAACTGAACCCCGCAAGCCGCGCCGGCCTAAATGGGACAAATGGATAAAGCACAAGCTTGTCATCCGTTCTCTCAAGCTGGATGTGATATGCATTATGCTCCTGATCCATCTAAAGACAACGGACACTATGGAAGAAATGTCCACGGAAGCCATAGTCGATACCAGTGCCACCAGAAATTTCATTGACCAGGACTTCGTCACCCCAAGCGAAACTTCCGACCCACAAGCTGTCCCAGCCAATCCCAGTTTACAACATGGACGGAACACTTAATGAGGCTGGGAGCATCCGCGAAGTCGTCAACATGATCATGACCTACGACCGACATTCCAAGCATATTCTGCTTGCAGTCACCCGCCTTGGCAAGCAGAGCATGATACTCGGGTTCACCTGGTTGGACAAGCACAATCCAGAGATCGACTTCCACGCCCGATCCGTCAAAATGACCAGATGCCTCCCACGCTGCTGTGTCGGCTGTCAAGCTGACTGAAAAGTGGAACGGAATGCAAAGAGGGAGGACACCAAATGGATAAACACCTGTCAGACTGGCCCCTTCCCAGCCTTCATAGAAGATGCTGATGAGGAAGACGAAGCCGAGCCGACACCCAAGCAGTCTCCCAACCCAGAAGCTGACTTCCCGGATGAACCGCTCGAAGAAGGCGACTGAATCTGGGCAACCAGACTCTTCCCTCAGGTGGAACACATCCACGCAACCACTACAGTTTCCCAGCGGCTTGCGGAGGGTTTCCGACAGAACTCTCAACCCGCGGATCATGAAAAACATATCCCGCCGCACCTCCGCAACTTGCACTCGGTATTTTCCAAGGACTCCTTCGATGAGCTACCCGAACGAAACCATGGGATCACGCCGTCGAGCTCACTCCTGACGCCACTCTGAAAAGTTGCAAGGTCTACCTGCTTTCTGCCTCTGAACAGAAAGAACTAGACGCCTTTCTGAAGGAAAACCTTGAATCTGGACGGATCTGATCCTCCAAGTCCCCGATGGCCGCTCCGGTCTTCTTTGTAAAAAAGAAGCACGGGAAACTCCGTCTGGTGCAGGACTACCGCACGCTGAACACCATGACCGTGAAAAATAAGTACCCGCTTCCCTTAATTCCGGAGCTGATTGCAAAGCTCCGCGGAGCCAAGTACTTCATGAAGTTGGACGTCCAGTGGGGCTTCAACAACGTCCGAATAAAGGAAGGAGACGAGTGGAAGGCTGGCTTCCGGACCAACCGCAGCTTGTACGAACCCCTTGTCATGTTCTTCGGCCTCACGAACAGTCCCGCCACCTTCCAGACGATGATGGACGACATCTTTGAGGACCTCATCTTGGAAGGTGTAGTCGTGGTCTATCTGGATGACATCCTCATCTTCATGGAGACCCTTGAAGAACACTGGAAGATCACCCGCCGCGTTCTGGAGCTGCTGGAGAAGCATAAGCTCTACCTCCATTCCGACAAGTGCGAGTTTGAGAAAACCATGATCGAGTACCTCGGAGTGATCATCTCTCACAACTCTTTCGCGATGGACCCGGTCAAGATCACTGGCGTTACCGAGTGGCCCGCTCCGACAAATAAAAAGGAAGTGCAGTCCTTCCTCGGATTCACCAACTTCTACTGACAGTTCATCCGAGACTTCTTGGAGCATGCCCGCCCGCTCTTTGACTTGAGCCGAAACGATTCTGTTTGGCGCTGGGGAGAAGCCGGGCGCACCGCATTCGCTAGGCTGAAGGGAAGTTTCACTTCCGCTCCAGTCCTCATCTCTCCCGACCTGACCAAACCCTCCCGCATCGAAGCCGACAGTTCCGACTTTGCAACGGGTGCAGTCCTCTCCCAGGTATCTTCGGAAGACGAAAAGGGGCACCTGGTCGCCTTCCTCTCCAAGTCCCTGTCCCCTGTCGAGCGGAACTATGAGATCCACGACAAGGAGATGCTGGCAATCATCTGAGCCCTCCAAGAGTGGCGGCACTTTATCAAGGGTGTGGAACATCAGTGCGAGATCTGGACGGACCACAAGAACCTGGAGTACTTCATGACGGCCAAGCAACTGAACTGGAGGCAAGCCCGATGGTCTCTCTACCTCTCCCGCTTCGACTTCGCACTCCATCACAAACCCGGAAAGTCGATGGGTAAGCCAGATGCACTTTCCCGCAGATCCGACCACGGTACTGGCACCGACGACAATTCCGATGTCGTGCTCCTCACTCCGAAACTCTTTGCGGTACATGCACTGGAGGGTCTGCAGTTCACTGGACCGGAACAGGACATCCTGCGAGACATCCAGCAAGGAACTAAGCAGCCGAAATGAGGAACCCATCGCCCGAGCCGCACAGGAACTATGGAAGTCGTCCACCCGCTCCCTCCAATCCGCGGAATGGTCGGAACATGACAGCCTCCTCTACTACTGCAGTTGCATCTACGTCCCAGACACTTCTGACCTCCGCCGCAGGATAGTTTCACTCTGCCATGACACCAAGGTGGCTGGGCACCCAGGTCGCTTCAAAACCTTGGAGCTCGTCTCCCGAAACTACTGGTGGCCGAACATGTCGCGGTACGTAGGCATGTATGTTTCCCATTGCGACTTGTGCCTCCACACTAAGATACAGCGCCACCTAGCAACCGGGAAACTCCAACCGCTCCCGATCCCGGAAGAACGCTGGGACGTCATCAGCGTAGACTTCATCTTGGAACTCCTGGAATCAGGCGGGTACAACTCCATAGACAAGTGCTCCCACTTCATCGAGACAGTCACTACAGTCACCGCTGCCAGAGCAGCAAACCTTTACCTTCGGAATGTCTGGAAACTCCACAGCCTCCTGCAGAAAGTCGTATCCAACCACAGACTGCAGTTTGTTGCCATCTTCATGAAGGAGCTGTACCGACTGCTAGGAATTGAAGCCGCGACGTCTACCGCCTACCACCCGCAGACAGACAGACAGATGGAACGGGTCAACCAGGAACTGGAACAGTACCTGCGGATCTTCATCAGAGAAAGGCAGGACAACTGGTACACACTCCTCCCCCTGGCAGAGTTCTCCTACAATAACCACATCCACTCGTCCACACAGCAAACACCCTTCCTCCTCGATACCGGCTGACACCCTCGGATGGGCTTCGAACCGCATCAACCTCCGTCCTGCTTCGAAGCGGTTAATGAATTCACGGATCAGATGAAGGACACCCTCGAGGAAGCCAAGTCAGCGCTGGCTAAGGCAAAGGACGATATGGCACAGTATTATAACTGCCGCTGCTCCCCTGCACTGTCCTTCTCTCCTGGTGACATGGTCTACCTTGACTCTGAAGACATCCAGACCACCCGCACGTTGAAAAAGCTCTCACACTGCCGCCTAGGCCCCTACCCGGTCGAAAGACGCATTGGAAAGTATGCCTACCATCTGGTCCTCCCTCCCCCGATGAGACGTCTTCACCTGGTCTTTAATGTCGTGAAGTTGTCTCCCGCTCCCGACGACCCGATCGTTGGAACCCGCAACCGCTGCCGGAACTCATAGATGGGGAAGAGGAGTATGTTGTGGAAAAGATCCTGAACAGTAGGATGTTCTGATGGAAACTCCAGTACCTGGTCAAGTGGGAAGGCTATGGGATAGAGGGAAATACCTGGGAATACTCGGAGAATCTCAACCACGCCCCAGAGAAGGTAACGGAGTTCCACACCAAGAACCCGGGAGCCCCACGCTGCATCCGCGCTCTTGCCTTCGGCTCAATCCCTTTACGCCCAATTTCACTCTCCTCCGCATCAAGTCGATGCTCGTCTAGAGGGGGGGTGATTGTAAGGGGAACCCCTCCTGCTTCCGCTTCCGCCTCCCGCTCCCAGTTCACCCCTTGATGTTACACCTACCGCTCCCAACCCACCATTGCTTCCAACCTGCCTCCCGTTAGTGCTGCGCTGGCATGCCACGTAAGTCGGTACCTTACACGTACTTACACGTATTTATCGATTTCGGTTTTATTTATTATATCTGTCACTCTGTATATTAGCCCATACCTGCAGGAGGATCCTTATCCTTTCCTCTTTGGATCCCCTGCTAGGTATGTTCATATTTAGATTAGTATTACATAATAATCTAAACATCTTCGGATCCCCTGCTAGTACCGCGTTCCGCTCCACATCCCGCCCGACTGCAGTAGCCCTTACACATGGCAGATGCTGGTTATGGTTGGTGATTCATCAATGATGTCACACATGTCACATACTTGATGCCCACCTTAGTGACTAACTCACTGCTGCTTTTGTACAGTGGCTGTGCAGCAGCAAATTGGTCTGCCGAAAGTTTTGAAAAAGTCAGTTTTTAGATTAATTTTGGACTATAATCTATAGAAAGTAACAAAAGAAGCTCAAATACAGGCAAAGACTGTATATCTAATCAAACACATGTTCATCTTCATATCTAGTAGAGATTTGGTGATAAGATATGCCTCATTAATATCAGGTAACAGCAAATTTTAAATTTTATAACTCAGCCAATTTTGAACTTATCTACAATGTGGATTTCTTTGTATTGTCAAAACAAAGCTTTTTACAAGAGAAATAATAAAAATACCCAAATTTGGGCTACTTATCTTGGCTGTACAAAAGTAGCAGGTTACTTCACTTGCATTGACACTTTGGCATTTGCTGATTACCACTGCCCACACAATTAGTAGATGACTAGAGGACAGAGGGTGGGACTTGTACATGCCATTTAATGGCCCAATTAAGCAGGTGTAGTAAGTTGAACTTTTTCTTTCAAAGTTTCATACTCTACTACCACCACATACAACACCCCACAATGCCATCACAACACAACAACAACACAACAAGGGAGGGGAGGCCACAGACAACAAGAGGGCAGGTGCATAGGAAATGTCACGGGTTTCTCTGGGGTATGGGTATGGGTTGGGAATTCCGTACCCCCAAAAAACCTGTACCTGTGGCACAGGTTTTGGGTTACCTGCACTGTGACCCGTCACATGCATGATCTCCCACTTGGTCACCAACGGCAATGATGGCAACAGCTCAACGGCAATGGCAAGCCATCCACCCTCACTCTCACCACCCTCACCCTCGCCACCAGTCTAGCTGTGTATTTTCGCAATTGGCATATGTTTCGCGAGTATATGAATAATATAACTTGCTAGCATACTATAACCATATGGTACTAGTCTCGTTCCAATAGTCCAACAAAGCTAGGCCCAGAGTTGTCTAAGGAAACCACAACAGAGCTCAAGCAGACTTGGTTCACAGCAGCTAGCTAAGCAAAGTAGCCGTGATAAATCATTTATATTGCATGGACTCTCAACAACACGAAGCCTTATGTCTAATAATACAAGGTAGAGGTCTTAGAACTCAAATAAGCACCAAGAACGAAGCATTATTACATGTTCTAGAGCGAGCTGGCAAGAGCTAGCGCGATATTAAAGCTGAGCTTCCTTAAACGGATGCGTATCTAAATTAGGTCGCGCATCTAACGACACGAGCCTAAGCTAGGGAGCACACGTGATCGATTACATGTATCTCGGACTGATAGAGCCGAATCTGATCAGCATGATTGACACAATGTGTCAAGCGCATCAGTACAATCTCTGAAGATGGAATGTCGCATGATGTCGCATGATGATAATATCGAGCACACAGGGCTTGTAGTAGAAACACAAGCTATGCTGTCAAATGACGCTAGCAGACCACGAGGGATAATTGGCACCATATGTTAAGATAAGGAGCCGAGCATCCGACAAACCAATCAGAAAACTAGCTCAATCGGAAACGATCAAGTCTGATGGATAGAAATGCAAGAGTCGCGCGTATTGTCGTGGCTGATGCAAAAACCAAAGAGTGAGGAATTGCCATAGAGAAATTCTTGGCAAGCTCAGTGTGATATCCATGTGGGTGTTACATGTGGGCTAGTACGAGGAATGCAGATGAAAACACGATCTAGATGAGGATCGAGTGCAAGCAGGTATAAAAGCCGCTCATTTTCAAGGAGGGAACCCAGACAAGCATAACCCAGTTGAGCGCATCGAGCAGAGCAGTGACCAAAGCTTTGTATAGTGCAATCGCCGCTTAGTCTCAAACAAAGTAGCAGAGGAGTGGATAAACCGTGAGCATTATTGCCAGTACACGTATTAGCTCAGTGTTGGGGCCAACAGCATTGGAACCAACACTAAACAGTGAAGTGTGATAATTGGGTGTTGTTCCGACCTAGCCGTTCTAAAGTTGCCGAGTTCACCAAAGAAAGAAAGAACAAGTCGTAGTCGTAGCTCAAGTCTTGAGTCCGTTCCAATTGTTTGATCTGTCCAAGAAATATGGACGCGCTCATTCAGTTTTCTAAAGATACAGACAGACAAGAAGACAGCTCCAGTCTAGTGTTAAGACATATTGCGGAACCCATTGAGATCTTGGGGGACTTATAAACCAAACAATACAATTTCATTTCTGTCTGTAATCTAGTGTGACATACTCGATAAACTACAAAAGCATAAGAACCAAGGAAACAGATAGCAGTGAGCTAGCTTGCTTTACTCAAAGATTTCGAGAGACTAGAGCTTCAGAGAAATAGCCAGCGAGGCTAAAGAGTTATAAAGCTAGCCAACAAGGCTAAAGCACAGAGTCGTCCCAAAGCTAGAGTCCAGAGATCAACGAGATCTACAAGAGAGCGTATTGTCGCAACTGTTTCCAAAGACAAAGAGTCTTAGCTAGCGCAGTAGGGTTGAGGTGGAACATTAGAATTCAAGTCAGACGAGATTGAAGCGAGCTAGCTGCATCATTGCATAACTAGCTAAAGCATTCTCAAGCAGAGAACACAGGAAACCCGTCTTAACAGACACACATATATAGCATACACCCAATACCAATTTCATTTTCATTTGTATATAAATCCTACTGCAACCGATAATACGCACCCAACAAAACTCTTCTAAACAAGAGCTGATATTGAGGAGGTGTCACTTTGCCTGTCTGTCCTGCTAGCTAGCTCACTCAAAGTTTACCTTTGAGTTAGTTTTGTTAGTTTCACAGTCACTTACACAGCAAGCACTTCACCGGCACACCACAAGATGAACAACATGACGGAAAACACGCGATGGGGGAATGACAAGGGCAGGGGAAGGGCTGTCATGCCCACCCCCAATAGTATGGTACTGTAATAACCATGCTTCCTGGGTCAAAACAGAAGGGCTTGGCCTCAGGGTATTGCCTGTGCCCCTGCCAACCACCATGCCCCATTTGCAAGAAAGGTCAAAAGACCTACAAGAGTGTGGACAAGT
>Ga0307509_10009038_pt1 | contig 12544 bp, 16 predicted proteins | sample 10_EM_MG_FD_202245 | JGI IMG/M metagenome (GOLD analysis project Ga0307509, IMG submission 202245) | Populus trichocarpa ectomycorrhiza microbial communities from riparian zone in the Pacific Northwest, United States - 10_EM | ecosystem: Host-associated > Plants > Roots > Unclassified | place...
CAGGTCTCTGCTCGAAATTTCGCGCTTAGACGCTGACGGGTTTCTTGCTGTTCATTGGTCAGCCTCCAACGTCGAGGCTAATCACTTAGACGGACCTCAAACCCATGATCTCTTTCCGCCTCGATAGTACCCAACGGTCCCACTCCGATCATGCTTATTCTTCCTGTCATTGCAAGCGATATTTGCCAGAGGCATTCGTCCCAATCAGACTCACGAGAAACTCCAATAAACGACCTCTCAGTGCACCAGAAATCAAGGTCATTTCGTATTAATAAAGACGGTAGGCCCTGGAAGGGATATGGACTCAAGTTGGAGGAGAGGAGATGGACCCCCGTCTCAGCATCCAAGTTTATTGTATCCAGAGCTTTCTGCATCGACCGAGATATTGGCACGTCAAGAGTTCCTGGGAATAATAAGGTCCAATTTGTTGGGGCGAAAGCCCTCGCGAGGTTAAGATATAGGTTTGGCGATGTAGCTCTGTTGTCATCTATATGGAGGAGATGAATAGACAGGCCCGCTGTGGACGAGTTCTTCCAGATGGCGCTTATTTTTTCCAGTAAATTTGCGTGCGAGTGCGAAGTGGGAGTTGTGGTTGTGGTAACCAGCAGGGAGAAAGGGCCTGGTGATCATCTCAGCATTGTGCTAATAGTAGACGCAAACATTTTAATACCATCCCAATTTCCCACCCATCGACTGATCTGGTGGAATTCTGATTCCGACAACCAGGCGCATATAGTCACTCTGTTGAGCATGGGTTGGTTGGCTGCGAGTATAAATGGTTCGAGTGTGCCTGAAGGTGTTGTTGACCTCAATAAATATCGCTCAACTGTTCGTGTGTTGGTAGCTTATTGGGAGATGTTACCAGGGGGAGACAAAAAGAATGCACTGAAATCCCACCTGCTTCCATTACGGTCTCCCCATCGACTCTTCCGTGGAAAAGGCCAGTGTAAAGGCGAGCCGATGCCATAATGCAACTGAGAAAGCAATAGCAAAAGAGTGTATACTTTATTATATACTTAGACCAGGAGCGTTCTAAGCGTGTTGAGCGACCAGATGGCAGGTGATCAAATTCCGGGCCCGGGAGCAACAATGCTTGGATGGCTGAAACAATTGTTTGCATAGGAGAGTATACCGATTCCGAGTACTCAGGGAATGACTCTAATGATGCGATTTTCGAAGCATTGTCGACCAATGGGGTGCTGGGGCTTGTAGAGATCCTGATGCGCTTTGATGAAGTGCTCGTTGAAAGGTAGCTTTGCACGCTACTTGTTTCAATCCTTGGTACATCAACTGGTGACAGGAGCGTGGATGGTTGCTTGAGGGCGGTTGACCTGTCTTCCCTGTCTTCCATAATGGTGAGGTGTAGGTCGCTAAAGCGGTGAGTTTGCTCAATCCACTGGCATCAGCGGAGTTTGAAAACGATTGTGGGCGCCAATTATGTATTCATATCGAATTTATACATCAACAAGCACCTATAACGCTCCTACTTATTACAAATAATATCACAATTGACAATCATCTTGAGTGACCTTGGCAGAAGTTTATGTACAGAAAATTGTCCCTATATTGATCCCTTCATAGGGTCCCAGCTAAGATGAGTCTCAGGGTCAGCCTTTCAAAATCATGCCGACTCGGAGAACGGCAGCCTTACGTGATTAAGGATATTTCCCTGAACAATATTTGGGACAGACTTGATTTGACACTGTGGATCTGTCGCATCGTCGTCGCCTGAACAGGAATTAAACTTCGGTGTACCCTCAACACCCATTTTTTACATTTGCTCGCTTACCTGAACAGGCTACAGCATTTCCTGGTGAAAGGATATGGACTTCACCGTGTGGGTGAGCAAATCCTAAGAACCGACCGGGAAGGATAGGAATGATATCTGAAAGGAGGGCTTTTATTGAAGGAGGCATGAACAGTCAACAATTTGGTTCTTGCCTGCTTCATTATTAATTCTCTGGAAGTTGGGAACCTATGATGGTGATGTGATCCAAGAGGGAGCCTCATGAAGACACTATTCTACTCACTTTGGAATCAATGAGCTGGGCGAACGATGCATTCCCAACGCGAGGGGTGCCGTATGTGACTACCTTGATGGATGTAGATGATGGAAGGTTCAGGGTCAGAAACAGGGAGTCAAGTTCCGCCAGAGCCCCGCCAAGAGAATGGCCGATCTTGACAAAGGAAGCTAGATAGTCTTTCGCATTCAAATAAATATATCGGAAGGAGACTTACAAGGGCGACGTTATTTGTATTTATAAGTAACATTAATCGCTTGACCTCTTTCAAGATGGTCGGAGCCGTGGTTGCATGCTCATTCCGGAAACCCTCATGAACCTGAACACTGGGTGACACCCCAGGGAAAAGGTTGGAGTCTAGATTTCCCATGAGGATGTCGAGATCTGTTAGGTCAGAGAGCCTAGTAGAGAATTGAGTTAGGACCCGGGCCAATGAAGTACGCGGAGCTAAGACACTTACAACTGAGTTGGGTCGGTTCCCTGGTGCGCCACAATAACGCTATTTTGGGATGGCGAAAAGCCGATAAAAACTAGAAGTGACATTTAATGGCGTGGTGTTCCTACAAGAGAACAATGATTGACCCACATATTTGTACAGAATTTCCATCGCCTCCAACTAGAGTTGGTTGAAAGTCAGAGTTTGCTCTGCAGGGCTCTAGCAGTTCATAACTATAATCAGCATTTTTGTGGACGTAAATACTAAAGGGCAAAAACACCCACGTCCACAGGACCAGCTTTGGAGAACATTAGTAGGACAATATGCAGCACGAGCAAATTGAGTAAATGCTGCCAGGCCGGTTAACTCTGATGCCGAGAGGGACGTCACACTGCGTCCTTGTAGAGTAGTGGGAGCAGCATTCAACTTTGCCGCAAGGGTAGTAAGGGAGACGTAAAGTGCCAAGAATCGCATCTCCGCTGAAATGGGTACTCCACTGCGCTCTCGAGGATTCGAAAGGATGCCTTTCCATCATCCCAGAGGCCGACCTTTAAAGGGTGCAAGAAAATCATGCGCGACTGATAAATTTATTCATAAATATCGATACAGGTTGCTGGAATCAGAGAGTGTTCATCGAGATATCTCCGGTGTTGATAAGGGGGTATTATTATTGATGCTTCTAATATACCTTCGCGACCGTGCCCGCATGTGGGGTGTTGTTCCATGGGGTGCATGGAATGGCTCTCGTTACAGGAAGATATCTCCGTCACTCTGGGTTGGGAAATGTCGATCGACGACTTGACTTTGACAATATTATATTGTCAAAAGCAAAGCTAAAGGATGGAGTAAGGTCCTCACCTGTTGGCGTAGGTGCTGCTAAAGATCCTGCATTCTCTGGGCGCATTGAGTCCCTTGCTAATAAGGAAAGCAGATTAAGAGGTAGAGGCTATTTATAGGACCTAGCACGCGGCGACTATCACCAGTTTCTTAACCGCACACCAGGTAGGTAATGTCGAGTAGAAAGGCATTACTCATGGGCTATCATCTGATCAAGTGGCGGTCGTATCGGTGACACCCAAGTGACACCCACGCATGAGGTCAACCGAAGTTTCGCATGGCTACCCTTTCTGCCACGCCGAGCAGTAGCTTCTGCTTTGACAGCGCTTCTCGATTCCGACGAATAATCGTCAATCTATTGAACTGCAAGAGTAAAGAAACTCCACCTTGTCGAAACACATCGAAATTTATGATGTTGTACATCACCCGAAAGTGTCACAAATTAATAACTGTGAACTGCGGGAGGTGGCGAAAGGCACCTAGAAAAACCTGTGCACCACTTTAAGCCTGAGTTAACGCGGACAGGGTTGTCCAATACTCCACGGAGGGGCATCTATATTCGTCGAGAGCCCTCCTTCGAGCGCGAGGAGGAACTTGAACTATCTTATCTGTGAATAAATAGTGGGATTCGGAATCCGGATTCGTGCACCACAGTAGGCCATTGCTAAAAAAAGAGGGTGTTCACAGAGTTCATGCACACGTGACTCAAAGGGCATGAGGCGAAGGTGCCGTATTAACATCAGGTAGGCGCAATACACGCAGCGGAGACGCACTCCTTCAGTGTAATGTGCAATGCACGGGGATCAAGCATTTGGGCCCTCTTTTTCAATTTCAGACATGCAGGCACCGCCTCTTAGCTGCGGTCCAGTTAAAAACAAGGCAATACTTGGGCGAGATATCAACGACATCCACCCTTCCCCAGGACTCCAGTTCCAAAAAGCTGCTAACACAACCCGCTACTCACCTACAGCAACAATATGCCAGTCGAGAATAAGGTTCTTCCGCCGATTCAAAATCAAGGAATGGATTTTCTGCATCCCAAGTGAGTAACAAAGAATGGAGAGACGTCTTTGCCAATCTCACGTTGAAATTCCCAATAGCATGGACTTTATTGCTCAAGTCCATGAGGCAACCGACTCTCCGTCAACGATAACACGCCTCCTGCGGGATCCTACAATCTTGCCCCAAGGATCAGCGGAGGATCTGAACAAGGAGCGTAAGCATAGATCAAGGTCGCATTCAAGGCAGAGGGAGCACCGATCACCTTTTATCGCTGCAATTGCGATTGCCGAGGAAGAGAAAAGAGCAAAACAACTGAAGGTATTACTTCGTGGTTCTAGCGAGCGGTTGGAGTACGAGATGCGGAGAGCAGAGGAAGCAACGGCCCGGGCCGACTTTGCCGAACGTCAGGAAAGAGAGGCACTCGCGCGGGCTAAGACAGCTCAAGATGCCAAGTTCGAGATGGAAATGGAAGCGACGCGGGTTGAGAGAGAGTTAAGGAGTCATCAGATCGAACTAGAAGGGTCTCACAGGGAAGTAGGGCGACTCGAAGAAGAAATACAGGACATGAAGAGAGAAATGGAGGAATTGCAGAAAGCAGAAAACAGGGCACAGCGGTCGCTGAGAGAGTTTCAATTGGCATGGAAAAAAATGGAAATAGAGACAAGGGAATATGGAATCGAGGTGCAGGGGATCGTGGACAAGAGTTACAAGGATGGGAAGGAGGACGGATATAACGAGGGATATGAAGATGGTTGCAAGGCCGGGGTGAAGGAGGGTGTGAGGAAGGGACGGAAGGAGGGTCTGCGAGAAGGAAGAGAACAAGGCCGGATCGAAGAAAGGCGAAATGCACTTGAAGCCTTTGACCGCTTTCTTTCTGAAGACACGAATGACGCGCAGCGGGTATGTGTGATCTTGTTGCTGTGCGATTTTTGCTCAACGTGTTGCAGAGTCCACGGATCCGACGGTGGGCACAATCTGTGTATAGGGCTGATGGTGATTCAGAGACGTTGGGGCCACAGGACTCGGGGTCCGTGATCAAATGTTGATCGATTACTCTTTTGTACTTTGATCTTTACATCCATGGGTCCTCGTAAACTCCCAAGGGATCTTCCCAAGTTACCTCTGTCCGCGTTTACCCCTCCCAACTCCAGTGCCTTGGAGTCCTTCCCTTTGCCACCTAGTCCTAGCAATCTCCACCCAGCCCAGGTCATCGACGCCAATGTCGTTTCCAAAGATCTGAACTACAGTCAGTGGAAGAAGGAGGCTGGCCAGTCCATCGGGAGCAAGATTCGAGGTGTCGTTCTCGCTCTGCCCGGCGCAGACCTAGAGCGTGTGTTCGCTCAGTAAGTGATCTTTCAGGATCAATCACTCATACCAACATGGATCACTTCTCTCAGGTTTAAAGAAAGCTCAAAAGAATCCCAGATCATCTCTTTTACAATTCCTTTTGTGTTGGAGAAGCCAGACCCTGCAATCGAGACTCTCATTTTGTCTTCCAACATTCCAACATCCTTATCCACGATCTTCAAGAAAGACTCGCCAGAGGCAGTCCAAGGCCTGCGATGGGCACTCGAGCGTGGTCGCCCAGTGGATATTGACATCCAGGCCACCCTCACTGACTCTCTCCTAGAGGGTTTCGAGGATCTGATAGCCAAAGCTGCTGCAGGTCTCGAGACTGTACCTCCGATTGTCCTTTGTGAGTTAGTTGTCAACTTCCATGTGGAAGGCTTTTTGACATTTTGGAAGCCAACATTCTTCCCCCTCCTCATGATCTCGACCTCCCAATCGTTAAGCTCATGAACCATCCAACGTACCTTGCTTTCCAGGCCCAGGTCGCCGCCTTGTCATTGATTCCCCAAGTCTACGTCAAGTTCCTTCCTCCCTCCTGGGATGCTCCAACCCCACAAACACCCTTCCCTGGAAGCCCCGTAGAAACTGCTGATACCCAACAGTCAAAGGAATGGAAACGCAGGATCAAGATGTACCGTAAGTCTACTTTGCATCCGTTTTGCATATAAGATGCTGACCGACCATTTTAGTTGGCCCAGTCATGGAGGCCTTTGGATACCAACGTATAATTTTCGGATCATCGCCATCTTCCTCCTCACGGGGTCCCTCCAATGTTGGAGACTGGTACGAAATAGCCAGGGAATCTCTTGCAGAGCTCGGCATTGAACAAGACTTCATTGAAGGCGTCTTTTATGGGAACGCCGCGAATGTGTATGGAAAGAAGGAAAAGACTTAAATAATATTAGATTTGGTTCAAGGTCGCTTGACTGAATGTTTGTAATACAAGGAATAGTAAATACGGGTGATTGGAATACTACATACTTGAGATCTTGTCAGTAGGCGTATTTCTCTCCGTCCTTAAATCACTGCATATTACATAAAACAAACTTCGGGAACAACAAAAAGGATAATCACACTTTTGAGTTGTAGTTGCTCGAAGGACTGTAAGCACCGGAATTTTGGGTTTGAGAGACCTTCGTGCATGCCAGTCCTCTAATGCTGAAGAGGGCACCAGGAGTCAAACGTTGGAAAGAAGCAAGACACTGACCCGAGGTAGCATGATATACCTTCAGTGATAGATGCGAATTGGCCTGTGAAATGCTGGACAGATCGAAAGTATATGTCATCCCTTATGATGATGCCTGAGGAGAACGCAATATCAAAAGTAGTGGAGTGTGGAGTGAACTTCAACAGAGCCTATTAGGTTCGGTAATGGACTGGAAGAACTTGTGAAGCTTATTCTTCTGCCAAGCATAGCACGATCAATTATATGCAGCGTCTTTGTCGGCCTAGCTCTGCAACAAAGTCCAGTCGGAAATTTCAAACACCTGCTTGGCAGAGATGGATACACTCAAATGCCTGGTTCGGCGCGTGCCTTGCAGTGGCATTGTACAATTTCTGGCATGCCTTGATTGCGCCGATGATCATTTGAGATGTGGTCGGATGGTTATTCCCACAGGTACGGATGGTCGCCTGAAGTCGCTTGAGAGGGAGGTCGACGCCTGCTAGGATCAACCTATAAATCGGGTGAGTGGGCGAATTAAATAATCGAGCAGAGTAAACGAAACGTATGGTCAAATCATAGTTCCACGACATACCTGCCCCCGTTTCGCCACCGGGACAACTTCGATCAGTTCTACTCCAAGGCGGTGACGTTAGGAAAATGTGAGGGTTGCTGTCGAGAAGATACTTGTTGTCCCCGTCAATAAGTGTAAGAACATCTTCTTCTGGGATATCAACTTTGTGGTTTCGATACCACACCTCGTCATTAACGAAGATTTCTCCCGCTATACCTATCAAATGACAGGGTGTGAATGAGGGAGGGGATCAGAATATGATATAGTAGGCAGGTTCTACCTTTGAAAATTAGTCTGTTGGTCCAAGATATGAGTTCAGAGCAATAAAGGCACTCACCAATGTTGGGTTGACCTGTAGAAGATGGCTGTCTTTCGCTAAAAATATTCACCATATTACCACAGATGAACATTAACTATGGCGCGCGAGTAGAGTGCTTCAAGCAATCAGGTCCATGCAACTGGTAATGTGACTACAGCGTCCACGGGATCAGACGCGGTATCGAAAACCAGTGACAACCAACGTGAGAGAAGGTTTATCAAAATTGCCTTAAATGGCCCGCACATATTTGCAACAAACATCCATATTCGGTTTTGTTTGAGGGGATCATTTTATCATTTTATACCAAATAAGTAGTTCGTGTGAGCACCTGATCAGAATTGGACATCCTTCACTCCTCTGGAAGCCCTGACCTACGACGGAGGTTTGACAGCAACCGCCGGTTGTCCGCGATATTGCCATGGTGCAAATACTTCACTCAGCCCTTGTATTTCTCTAGGTCAGTCCTATCGGAGTTCTGCACAATTGCCTTTCTTGTCGTTTTAGCCGACAACTCTACTGGTTGAGAACCCGTAGCCTGCGAGCTTTGTTCCTCATTGTGCTCTAAAAATTCTCGTCCCCTACCACGAATGACTCGGATGGACGATTTTGGGGGTGAGATAGGTCGTGGCAGGCGACATTCAGGAAATGATTCGTCGTACGTTGATTTCAAAGCATAAGCCATTTTTGCACTGACAAGAGAATTGATTCACAGGAGTAGCCGGGAGTCATCTCCAAGGCCTGTTGTAAGTGGAAATAGAAAGAGACGTTCCCCATATTAATATTCCCTAGGCTCAGAAGCGTTCCTTCTCACCTGCTGGGTCAGAAGACGGGATTCATGACTCTTTGGGTATTGCAAATGATGATACACCTCCTCCACCAGAGAGACCCATCATTCGGCAGGCAGTGGCGTTTTCTTCAGGTCAGCCTCCACCGAGCATAAACACGTACGAAGCGGTACCTGCAGCTGCCCCGAAGCCTGGATTTTTCCTGCCAGGCCAAGAAGTTCCACAGCCTCCCAAGGTAAAGACACAGAAGCCCAAGAAAAGTGTTCAAAAGCGACCAAGAAAAACCGAGGCGTATCCTGGGCAGACCACAAGATTTCGCCTTCAAACCTACGATGCCACTCCGAGCACAATGCCGCCAATTGATCATGGCTCGGGTCCGTATTCATCCATGTACCGTGCCTCAAGCGCCCCGCGTCAAAATTCTCCCTCAGTTTCCAATTCTTCGAATGGAGGATATCCGAGTAGCTCAACGACATCGTCCAATCCCCACGCCCAAGCAGCCAGAGCCCCTCCCTCTACGTCTGTGCGACCCCCGCCGCCTCCCGCTCCATCGAGACATGAAGACAGAGCATCACGTGCATCACATCTTGACCAACACGGACGTCCTTCTCCTTACCAGAATGCGTACTCACAACATCCCCCACCACCAACCCTTTCTTCTCAACCTGCCAGACCGACATCTTCAACAGCTAGTGGTTCTCACTATCGAAACAACTACGAAGCCAATATGCCGGACTCAGAAATGGCACCTCCTCTTAGAGAATCCCAACACCGGAGAAGTCACACCCATGCCTCAGGATCAAACTCGGGTCAAGCCACCTCTAGTCCTAGTAAGAAACCCAGTATTGAAGGATGATGGATGATGGATGTGTTTACTGTCTTATTGTAGCTCACAAACGAAAACAGAACCAACGTATGGTTACTATCCTAATACAAGACGTACGAAGCGGAACGACCGATCACCAGCTAGCTGAAGTGAAGATAGCTTTACGTCCAGGCGATAACCCACAAGATGGTTATTGGGCTGATGCCAGGGAACTGGTCAGTTTCGGGAGAGTTCATTGACGGAGGTGTAGCTCTGATTGATGCTTTCAGAGTGAGCAACTGCAAATCAGCCCATCCAGGATAGATGGTAAAGGATAAATGGAATTCTTGCTGATCTTCGGGTTTCTCAATGTTTCCACCACCTAGGTCCTGCCAGAGCCTATACCCTGCGGGGAAAATATAGGCAATTTATTTTGCGCGTTTCACCTGATAACGTTGACGAGTTCATATCCTCGAACATTGTCATCCAACCAGATCGGACTCTGGATTTGGTTGTGGAGATGGTATGTGTTAGTAAACCACCTTTGTTTTCCTTGACACCCACTTCCAGGATAGCTTCCGCCTCTAGGTGCACCGCCGCCTCCTCCAAGAATACCACCCGAGCTGATGGTCCCAAATTTCGATGAGTGTGATACCCTCCAACCCAATGCGATGGATGTTGACCAGGGGAGAGAATCCTTGGAAATACGCAATTCCCGGAAGCGCATCAATTCGCCTTCTTTTGATGACTACGACAATTATGATCCCAATGGACGACAACATCCGGTCATGAACAAGGTCCCTCGAAATGACTACGCCTGGGAACACTCTCCTCGGCAAACTCCTCGTCATTCGAGTTCTCATCTCCCAAATCATCCTTCCATCGAGACTGTTGTCGCTCGTCCCAAAAAACGGGGCCCGGCGAAAGAACCATCGTCAGATAAATACCAACACGCAAAAAATCTTTCGAAATCCCCACCACCACGCCCTCCCCAATCCCCTCCACCTCGATCGGAGCCCCTCTATGCCCCTCGCCGTGGTCACCCAGAGGATGAATTAGAACCTGCAGATGACCCCTACATCCTAGCTGTTGACCGTATGTTACAGGAAGACCAAACCTTGCCTTGGGCAGATTTCTTTAAAGCTCGAGCTGGCAAAAGAGTCTGCGATGTCGTCAAGCAATATGAGTTCCTGACACAAAGATTTGAGGTGTTGGTTGGGAAGGAGGTTCCAACGTACCAAGATCGGATTCAAGAGGTGAATTATACTATGTCCTCAATCCTGAGGAACGCCTTTTCTGATTTAAACTCCATAGATAGATATTATTAACGCTCTAAAAATCGACGACCCGGATAATTATCTGAGCGTTTGCAAAGAAACTACACAACTTTTACGCCTCTATGGGAGGCAAGGGTACAATTGCATTGACCCGCGAGTCGCAAGCATGGTCACCGATCAATCACCACCTGCTTATAACGCGAACCCTCATAAAAGGCTTTTGCATCTTTTACGGGAAGTTGATAAAACGTTCACTGAAGAAGAGGCAGTACGGTTATGAGAGGCCGGAGTTTGATCAAATGGCAGTATATTTCCTCTCGGTTTGCACCAGCAATTGGTTTTAGTTTCCTGATGCTTGTACAGTTGCTTTTTCCATACTATACTTTATCTCTTTGCAATCAGCATTTGCTTCGCCTTACATGATTATGTTTTGAATTCGCGGAAAGTGATAAGATAATAAATTGAAGCGGCGCCGCAATAATTGGACGCGGTCAGATCCCAATCAAGACGCGTATCTATTCTGCTCATTTCATTCCCAATATGTCGAGCATCGAACTGATCAATCCCAAAGCAGAGAGTGTACGGAGGGCGGCAGCTCTTCAGGTACACCTTTTTTGTTGTACAGAAGCTTCGTACTTATGGGTAATATATTAGGTGAACACTAATGGAGCGATGGGGCTGGCGAATGTTGTTAAAGGAAACTTGGGTAGGTGTTGTGCGCCCCAGATCTTCGTGTCTTTTCCTTACCGAGATTTTTTTCTAGGTCCAAGAGGAACATTAAAAATGCTCGTAGACGGTGCTGGGCAAATTAAAATAACCAAGGATGGAAAGGTCCTACTTTCTGAGATGCAAATCCAAAATCCAACGGCGGCCATGATTGCACGAACGGCTGTCGCGCAGGATGATCAAGTTGGAGATGGGACAACTTCCGTTGTACTTCTGGTCGGGGAACTATTGAAGCAGGCAGATCGTTTTATCTCTGAAGGGGTTCATCCGACAGTGATTGGTGAAGGTTTTGACCTCGCGAAAAAGGAGGCACTTGCTGTATGTACCAATTTATTTCCACCAAACCATTTCCTCTAACAGTAATTCTGCTTAGTTTCTCGACACCTTTAAGCATCCAGTGAACCTCGATCGCGCGACTCTCATCAACATCGCCAACACTTCACTCTCAACGAAGCTCAATAGCAGCCTCGCAAAGCAACTTGCGGCAGATGTTGTCGATGCTGTCACGGCCATTCGCCCTCGTCCTCCTGTGCAAGGTATGAGCGATCCACGTGAAGAAATCTTCCAAAACTGATCCAAGAGCAGGGGGTCCGGAACAATGGCGAGAGCCTATAGATCTTCATATGATTGAGATTATGAAAATGCAACACAGGACCGCGTCTGAAACCCAGCTTGTTCGCGGACTTGTGCTTGATCATGGTGCCCGGCACCCGGACATGCCCAAGCGCGTCGAAAATGCCTTCGTTCTCACCCTGAACGTCAGCTTGGAGTACGAAAAAACGTGAGTGACATTTTGAAGAATGAGAAATCCATTTATTAACGAGGATAGAACGTAGTGAAGTCAATTCCAGCTTTTTCTATTCTTCTGCAGAACAGCGTGAAAAGCTCGTGGAGTCGGAACGCCGATTCCTCGACGCCAAGCTTCAAAAGATTGTCGCATTAAAGAATCTCGTTTGTGATCAAGCCATCGATTCAAAAGAGAAGAAGAAGAACTTTGTTATTATCAACCAGAAGGGTATCGATCCCATGAGTTTGGATGTTCTTGCAAAGAATGGCATATTTGCCCTTCGCAGAGCTAAACGACGCAACATGGAAAGGTGAGTGTTTCCTAACATTTGCACCTACTCTAATAGTCGTATCATAGGCTTCAACTTGTATGCGGAGGTGTCGCGCAGAACTCTGTGGATGATCTCACTCCTGCGATTCTTGGCTGGGCAGGGCTTGTTTACGAGCATACATTGGGAGAGGAG
>Ga0307509_10009040_pt1 | contig 12543 bp, 12 predicted proteins | sample 10_EM_MG_FD_202245 | JGI IMG/M metagenome (GOLD analysis project Ga0307509, IMG submission 202245) | Populus trichocarpa ectomycorrhiza microbial communities from riparian zone in the Pacific Northwest, United States - 10_EM | ecosystem: Host-associated > Plants > Roots > Unclassified | place...
GGCAGGGCCTTTGTATGATGGAGGAAATGTCCATTCCTGGGCGGTCTTTCCGAAACCTCACAGACCGCCACCGGTTTGAAAGCGGTCCCAACATCCGAAAAGAAGCACCTCCACCTTGAGTCCATAACGCGCTATGGGAGATGGAGATGTCGAGGAGTGTGTTCCTGGACCTTTCTAGATAGGCTTCTGTCTTTTCCGGATGTCTGAATGCACTGATACGATTCCAGAGCGAGGGGGTGGACAGAAATGCGTTTCTCCAATGGCGACACACTTGGGTTGCGATTATACGATCGCGGTCCCGAACGAGGAAGGACGGGATGACACCGAGGACTTCTGGCGGAAGACGTCGGTTGATGGGTGCGAACCCGTTCAAAGCAAAGCGGATGTGTGCGTGCACTCTGTGAGCCACACACTCGATCTCGGAAATCTTGGACAGATCCAGTTTTGTTGCCCTGGGACAGAGTTGAACAGAGGATTCATGGGAGCCATATCAGTGATCATACTCACTCAGGTAGCTCGCCCCGTTCCAACTTGGTTAGCAGTGCGTGTAAAAGTTGTAGGGTGGAAAGTTCGTGCCCAGGGTAGGCCCCCGGGGGTGAGTCCATCGTTCGGCGAGAGGTTCTGTGAAGGGATCGGTGGGTCTTTCGGTTGTTGGGTCGGCGATGTCGGGGGATAGTGAAAACAAGCGGTTTGGCGAAGGATGTGAATGATGACAAAAATACAACCGGCACGTGTCTCAGGCTCGGTTCCCTTCAATGAGACCGACTCGGATAACCCCGTCTGCCTTGGGAGAGAATTTGGAGGTCCGATCGGGAGGGTGAAAGTAATCGCGTGTATTCGGACGCAGGAACGGAAGGCAAACTGCATGGAGAAGCGGTCGCCACGATGTTCACACACCAGAAGGGACAACTACTCAAGAATGTGGGTGGATCAATACTAGCGAAACGGAGCGGGTTTGGTACGATGACGGATGGGGACCCCAAGAGAGACCGCTCTGGCTTGGCAAACACCTCCACCAGACATCATCAATCATCCCCAGTATAATGGAACAGTAGTACCGCGGGCGACTTATTCAGAATGTCGCGTCAGGACGGATATTCTACGAGATGGGACGAAGGTGGACTCACGGAAGGAAACAAGGAATCGCGAAAAGCTGTCCTCATAGCCAGGGATGACCCAAGCAGTACCGCGCCCAAGTCCCAAACGTGTGGACCGCGGAATGTCGAGAGTCGATTAGCGATATTGAAATCCCAGGGAAGTTCTCCCTACGACACCAAAGATAGGGACAGTGCTGTCCTCCCACAGTACATTACTGTGTAGGGGACCGAAACTCAAAAAATCGTCGATTTGTCACTCGTGGATTGTTGTTGGATCATCTCCCTCGCCCATTGGCTCATGTCATCCGCCGGGAGACGTTCCCACTCCCGAAGGACCTGTGTGTCGGGTAAGCAGGAGCGGTGGAACCAGGGGCACATCCATACCTCGTCTAGCACGTCCAACAGACTCTCCGCCTTTTTCTCGTTCTCGTTGAATTGACGGACATTGGATGCGATTTCTTCTTGCAGCTTTAGGTTCTCATCCTCCAGCTGAGGCAGGGCGTAAGCAGCTGCGGACGAGGGAGATCAATGGAAATACCTCTTGCAGTTCTGCAAGCAGCCGCTCCCTCTCCCTTTCTAGCAACGGCACAGTTCGGGCCCGAGTTGCGGCACGAGGGTGGAGGTCCTCCCTCCAAACGTCGGTTCGGACTTCACCTCTTTGTTTACGAAGCTTCGCGTCTACAACAGCTGCATGCAGATCGTCTATGGATTGTTTAAGGTTGACCTCGTCAAAGAATTTGTCCGTTGATTCCTGGAACGATGCGTGAGCCAAGAAACCATAGGAATGCACAAACGTACCACCAGCGATGATTCCATGTGCCTCGAAAGCGTGTTGAATACACCTTGCGCGCGGTCCCCTTCTTCCTTGCAGAACACCGGGAAACATTCCGTGAAATTCTCCCACCTGTGGAAAACCCATGAGGAGATTGAACCAAGAGAGTCGCCGGAAACACTCACGTCCACTTATGAGCAGAACGCTGAATCGCCAACTGCAACGCGGCGTAGAAGTGTTGCCACCGCTTGCTTCCCTTCGTACCTGCCGCGTTTCCAGACATCCCGATCCGCGTGGGGATGATTGAAAGCGGGGAGTGTCACGCGTCACATTGCGAGTCACACACTCCATCTCCCGGCTTTCACCTCGGGCGTCTTAGGAAGATGGGACTGGCCGCTTCAGAGGCTCTAATAATCGACTCAGACCTTCCTGGCCTGAAACTCATCTCCAAGGGCAAAGTCCGCGACATCTACGAGACCCCGGATCCGAACAACCTCCTGTTCGTGGCCTCGGATAGGATCTCTGCCTACGATGTTATCTTGAAAAACGTCCGTGCTCCACACACACGTCCCGGTGCTGGATAAATGAACGGATTGTTGCGTTCAGGGCGTCCCCGGGAAGGGGCGAATCTTGACACAGATTTCGATTTTCTGGTTCGACAAGTTGAAATACATCACGCCTACCCATTTCGTCAATGCGAATATTGACGAAATGCCGGAGGAGGTCCGGAAATACAAGGACCAACTCGAGGGTAGGGCGATGCTGGTGAAGAAAGCAAAGGTTATCCCCCTCGAAGCGATTGTCCGCGGTTATCTGACCGGTGGGGCACAGACCCGATTGCTGGTTCACTGCTGACCTCTCAACTCTTAATAGGCTCTGCTTGGTCAGAATACAAGAAGAGTGGGACAGTCCACGGAACCCCAATGCCTTCCGGCCTGATAGAATCTCAAAAACTGCCCTCTCCTCTGTTTACACCTTCCACGAAGGCCGAACAAGGCGAGCACGATGAAAACATCTCGCCTCAGCAAGGTGGGGGAGCTGCGAGTACATGGCGTACATCCGCTTACGGCCCATTCAGCGGCCACCCTCGTCGGTGAAGAAATCTACAGCAGAGTGTCCACCGTCGCACTCGAGCTCTACAAGGCTGCATCAGACTACGCAATAACCAAGGGGCTGATTCTCGCTGACACCAAATTTGAATTCGGCATAGATCCCGCGACGGAGGACGTCATCCTCATCGACGAGCTCCTCACCCCCGACTCGTCGAGGTACTGGCCGGCTGGTCAATACGAAGCCGGCCGACCGCAGCCGAGTTTCGATAAACAATACCTGAGAGATTGGCTGACGTCGTCCGGGTTTAAGAAGGGTCTGGAGGGCGGCCTTGATGGAAATGGATGGAACATGACCCCTGCTGTGGTTGAGGGGACAAAAGAGCGGTACGAGGAGGCCTGGCAGTTGTTGGCTGCCAATGACTAGAATAGCCTACAAGACCTTGTATGATATGTAAACACTTGTGATCCCTCAAATTCTCATCGACACAATAGATGTAACTGAAAAGCGGACCATAATCGCGACATACGTTAAAATCAAACAATGCCACCAGAAGGGCGTCTAGCGATATCAGGTAGATGTAAAAGTTCCATGGGGTAACCCTCCACAAGATCCTGTACGTTCAACATCGCGAGGGGGCACAGCGCCGGTCTCACGGGGTCGGAGAAAAGCTTTTCGAATTCTTGGGGAGGGAGGAAAGATTCAGCGGATGAGCCGGTCCCCACCTGGTTATCGTAGCTGGCAGGTTCGAAGTATTGGTTATCCAAATAGGGCCGGAAGTCGAATTCGATGTTCGTGTTCCCAGGATTCGGTGCTGCCCCGCTGATAGCGTTCATAGTGGGCATCGTAGGGGCGGCCGAGCGGGCGTGGGTGAGAGCAGGGGCAGGGAAGGGGGAAGGTCCTTGGAGTGAGTTGGCGGCTTCGAGTAATTCCGACGCGTTCTCCAATTGGTTGGGGAGTAACTGCGACAACGCGGTCCCAATCGACCATTTTGCCTTTTCTTGCAACTTGATCAAGAACGGCTGTCCCGAGGTAAGTATGATCCCAGGGAATCCCGAGATAGCTGCGTACCAGCGAAGTACGTGCCCTGGGGGCGTATGGTGCGGCCTTCTTGTACAACCCAACCGTCAGTTCCAGATCCTCCAAAACATACCCCGGTGCTAAGAACGGAGAACGTATCGCGAATGAACCCAACATGACCGCTGCACTGAAGATATGCGTAAATCTAGGCCAAAAGCCGGAGAACGCTTCGATCCAGGGTTCAAAGTATACGGCAAATGATCGAATGAGGAACGAACAACAACAGATGGTCACCGAGAGCGATTTGTGGTATGGGCTGAGCATAGGATTCTGAGGGTACTCCATCAAAGCTGAAATAAAGAACGTCCGATGAATAAGCAAGAAGGCTGGGGGTACAGTTCTTTCAGCGGGAATATCGGGATAGTGGTATGGTCTCACCCAGTGGCCGGAGGGTTGTCAAGGTCCACTCCTTGAGCCGTCGTCCTGGAGTTGGAACTTCCAGTTCTGCAGCCGTTGGGTAATACTTCGGGGGAAGGTCTACGGTGCGGAGAATCTGGTCCAGGGCGAGGGCATCCGAGTATGTCATCGATTTTGCTTTGCTCCCCGCCTCGAGCAGTGGCCATGCGACATCCCTCGCAACCGTATACCGCCAAGATGCAACTAAACCTCGCGAGTTCAGCGGGTTACGAACCAAAACAGGCCTTGAATTGCCCACAGTCTTTCTGCACGACGCCACTTTCGTCAGTTGGGAAATCTTCTGGTGCCGGAAATTCCGTATCAAGTTCTGCAGGAGAAATGCTGGCAGGTCGTCCAAGGAACATCGACTAAGGAAAATGTCACTACAAATTCCCACCGGGTCGTGATACCAGCCTACCTGGAACCAGTCCTGATGGATGACTTCCCAGAAAACCCTACGGCGTGTCTCCGCAACTTGCGGAGTAAACCTTTCGCCAGGATCACGGTCTGGAATGCAATAGTTGAGTGGTCGCCCCAGGTGAAAGAGCTCACAACATACGCAAGCCAACCTGTCGTAAGATCGTTAGTCGGCTGACTGTATCTGCTAGCAAAAACAAACCTTCGTTGCGAGCTTCACTGCCATACTGCCATAAAACCAGGCCCCATCCGATTGCTCCTTTTCGGCGGTCGCGGATTGAAATTGTGATAGCAGGGCGATGGCTTGAACGCTTTCCAGGTCATTGGAAGACCCGAGACCCCGTAGGTTAAGACATTGACCTCCCAGGCGGAAATAGGTACTAGCCGCCTCTTTGCTCGACGGAATGGAGCGCTCAAAGGTTGCGGCGATCGCAAAGATAAAGAAGATCACGGCCAGTAGATGGGGTCGATGTCGCAGGTGGTTGATGCGATCCGTATTATCGTAGACCTTGGTGAATACTTCCTCAATCATCTCCTGTCGGCTGAAAGCACGGAAGAACAAGGTGAAGTCTAGATATAGTTCGCAAAGCCAAACCGCCTGAGGTCGAGGTGGAAGGCAAGCAACCAAACTTCCGAGAATGTGCTCTGGAACAGCGGTGGGATTGGCCCCCAGAACCTTTAGCTGCATCTGTGCGACAAGAGCATCGTACTCCGCTTCCCCAAAGGTAGAAGGCAATGGTGCAGGTGACCCGTTCGACATACTGGAACGCTCTGGGGTTTCTGGTGGGTGGACCATCCCTTGGGCCGGTCGACATAGGTCTCCTGAGATGCGGGCCGTCGCCAACGCAGACTCAAGCTCCTGGGTACGAACCGTCATATCGCTTAGGGTCTTTTGTAGCTCTTCGATCTTATCCAGGAGTTGCCTGCAAAGCAGTAAGCTGTGAAGAAATAGTTTGAGCCCAGCCAGCGTACTTAGAACTTTGGTCCTCCTCGTCGGCGGTCCCAGTCTGCACATCTATTGGGGCGAGATTATAGGTTCAGACACCGTGGGTGCATCGCGGGGGCGGCTCATACCGTTGGGACACAAGTAAGCGCATTTCCTTCTCGCACATGCACCGCATGGGATCTATCAAGAAGTGAGCTCCTTTTTGACTTCGGCAAAAAAAAACTGTGGCCACGAGCCTGCCGATCGCACTTGACCCGACACCTTCTCGCAAGACGTATTAGCAGTCGTGTAAATCAAAACAGTTGCGGTTGGACTACCTTCTACATTCGGCACATGAAACCTCTCCCCGGTTCCGTAGCTCTCGAATGGTGTCCTTTGACAAGCCTCTGAGGGCAATCCTACCGCCTGGTTTCCCTTCGGCTGGTCCCGGCAACTGTGGCATGTTGGGAGGGTCGGATTGTTCTGAACTGGAGATCTGGGTGTCGCTGGGTGGTCGCAGCCGGCTGTCGTGGTTGTCGTGGGATGTGTAGTGTACACTCCGTGCGAGCCGTCACGTGTCTTGATCTTCGATTCCTTCAGATCGGCGGTCATGACGAGCAGATTGAAGCGGAAGCTCAATGATCTTGGTGTCGATACCTCCAGTTCCAGGGCAAACGAGTCCTTCTGTCTCGTAAGTCACTCAACACCGACTCTCGAACGCCCGACTGTCAACCAACTGCCCAGATAGGAACCCCCCTACCACCACTAGAGAAGTCGAAGGACACCGGAGAGTTCGTCCCGCTATGGAAGCAGGAGGTGCGTGTTCTTGCGAGCGTTTTGTCCGTACCTAGATGGCTAACTAACCGATACCAGGTTCGGGATGAGAAGGGCCGGAGGCGGTTGCATGGGGCGTTTACTGGAGGGTTCTCTGCTGGATACTTCAATACGGTTGGCTCAAAAGAAGGCATGTGCTCTTACACGCTTTCCCGGACATATCCTCAACCATTGAACAGGATGGGCACCATCGACCTTCAAGTCATCGCGTACAGACCGAGCCAAACAAAAATCCGTAAAACCGGAGGACTTCATGGACGAAGAAGACCTAGCAGAGCTTCGCGATAGTCAAACGCTAGTCCTCCAAAACGAAGAAGTGGATATCGCAGGCAGGTATGCGGGCGACCTCGCTTCCAAATCCACCGATGTGGACAACGAACAGGAGTGCGCTCAATCTATCCTCAGTCATTCTCCATCTCATATCTACCGCAGCTCGATGTCTCTAGCACTGGAAAAAGCCCTCTTCCCAACCCCAAAAGACTCTCCTGCTGCTAAAATCCTGACGAAGATGGGATGGCGCCATGGACAGGGTATCGGACCGCGGCTCACTTGGCAGCAGAAGAGGCTTCAAGACGCCCAGGCTAAATCAGCACGCATATTGACACTCGACGATTTGAAGCTCGGTCCCAATGATGAAGATGAGGAAGCCCAAAAGTACACATATCCCCGCATGGATACACCTCTAACTGTCGTCCTACGCAAGGATAACGCCCACGGTCTGGGCTACACCCCCGGTCTGAGTTTGAATGATTCCCTTGGGAATGGCCACGACCCCCAGTCCACTGGCCCACGGATATCGGGTAGGCTCATTGGCTGTTCTCGTTTCGTGGATTTGCTCACGCTTCTTCCAGGGGGTTTTGGTTTGGGTGCGCTGAACGATGCCGATGAAGATGATATCGATGTTTACGACCTTGGGCCTTCCTCACGGCGGGGCCTTACCGCATACGAGGCCGGAGACGAAAACCGTTACCGCCACTCGATCAACCGAAAGAGCGTCCCAAGGTCTCAAACGAATGCACCTCGGGTGAGTCCTTTCGGGCCCATCTATATTCACAACCATTACCGACCCCGCATTCAGTCCAGAAACGCCCCCCTCGAGACGTTCGGAAATGGGGAACCAGTTCTGGCGGAGTTTGTGCTCGCGGATGCTCCAGTAACCGACGATAGATGGCACGTTTTAGCATTGGCTACTTACCTGAGACTGACCTGTCAGTAGGTATCCCCTGGACGACGTTCCACCGGGCTGGAAGCCCGATCCACATCGAGTATGGGACAAATACAACAAGGAGAACGAGCCGACCGCTCCAGTTCCGACCCCCGGGAACAAGGGTAATCTAACCATCGACCAGGTCAGCAGGCTGCCATTCCTACTTTTGCCACTCAGAAGAGCTTACCACTCCGTTTGATCTATAGAGGGGCCAAGCATTAGGAGAAACACCCCTCCCTTCCAAACCTCTCTCCGTTTTCGATTACATGTCGCAAAAGGATCGCGAACGATTGAAAAACTTCATCCCCCCAAAACACTGCCCCGAAGAACCGTCACCAACTACAACGCCCACCTTACCCCCAGAACAACCTTCTGCCCCAAGACAATTCGTCTATCCACGTATAGACCCATCAGCGGCCAAAGCCGCGTTGTTAGGTTTCAAACCCTTTACCTCCGACCCTGTCAAGCAAACCCGTTACACCGCCTTCCTCAAATCCCAATCTGAGGTTGTTAACGACGAGAACCGATTGCAGCTTAAACAAAAACCCGGGCAGGAGCTCGAGCATTTCCAACTGGAATTAGAGGAATACGCTCAGGCTGCGACGGTTTTCAAACCTCTCTCTGGGGCCATGGCCGGGAGGTTCACAACCGCGAAAGCCGTGGAACAGGGACCAGCAGTTATTCAAGGTCTACACACGCCTTCCCATAGTGTTCCACCGCCAGAAACGAAGGGGCCCGAAACGAAGGTAGAGGAACCCGAAAGTGCCAAAACCCACGCCGTCAAGAACGGGATGTATGGTGTTTTGACGAGGGAGACCTCTGTGTGGGTTCCCGCAAGGTTGCTATGCAAACGGTTCGGAGTCAAAGAGCCGGAAATTGAAATCCAGGAGGAAGGCCCTGCATCGAGCTCGAAGCCCCAGAACGGGTGGGAGCCGGAAGCCCTCTTCGCCGAAGCAGAGTTGGTTGCTTCTGGCTCAGGTGGCGCCCCTTCATCCGTTACAGCTTCCCAAAGTGCAGGTGGCGACGGTCGCCCGGAGCGCAGGGACTTGAACAATATTGGGCTTGGAGAGGACGAGACCCAGGGGGCTGATATCCTCACGTATCAGAAACCCGCACGGAGTATTTTCAAGGCTATCTTCGCGAGCGACGAAGAAGACTCAGACGACGAAGACCAGGCGAAGGCCGAGGACACCGATCTACGAGATGTCTCCGGCCCAGCCCCGCCAGGTGCTCCTGCACAGCACTCGAAAGAAGATGTTCAGATGGACGTCGACGATGGTCCTGTTGACCTTGCGACATTCAAACCCAAATTCGTACCCCGGGCTGAACGCACTACTGACGATAACCCACCACTGAAGAAAAGGAGGAAAGACAAAGAAAAGCGGAAGGGTGGGAAGGCCCTAGTTTCGTTCGACGTAGAAGAGGGTGGAGAGGGTACTCTCATGGCATCGAAACCCAGGGACAAGGATAGGGAGAGGAAGAAGAAGCGGAGGCCGAAAGATAAGGACGGGGCCAGGAAGGAGAAGCGGAAGGAAGAGGGAGGTAGTGGCGATGACATGTGGGTTGAGAAGGCCGTGCCGGAGGTTGTTCAGAAGATGAAGGTTGACCCAGCACCGGAACCCCTACCGGTCAAGGTGGAGGAGACGGGGAGACTCAGTAAGAGGATGCGGGCGGAGGACTTCATGTGAGGCCTGATTCTCTCCGCGCCACCCTATCTCTGGTGTTTTGTCCGTTCTTCGCGTTTCAATCCGCAATTTCGGGGCTTCTCATGAGCCCGAGTTTTCGAGCGAATTGATCGGCATCCCGACAACCCACCCCTTCCTCTCCCGTCGCGCCATCGATGTTGATATATGGTAACTGAACGAATGATCAGAGGCGTTGGAGAACCGAGTGAACTTGAGTTTCCCATGGAACGCTGGCCGATTGACCGATATGACCAGCAGACCGATCGTGCGGTTAGTCTTTTGACACCACGCTTACACTCCCGGTATCGGCCCGGTCCCCTGCGGCCCGACGTTGATGCGAGTCGTCGCAGTTGACCAAAAGTTTCAGAACCCGGCTAGTCCACCCAAGGGCCGGTTTCAGGACTGCCGGCGGGTAGCTTGGTCATGAGTACTTGAGTTCCCGTGGCCGCCATCAGATTTGGGACGGGCTTGGGGAGGATGCGTACATACCTGTTGTTTGTATCAAGCTGAGTTCAGAACCTTGGCCATTAAAAACGCTGCGTGCATGGCTGCCTACTTCTCAAGCGGCGGTATGACAACATTCGAGTGGGATGACCCGACGATGTCCTACGAAGGCCTAGCAACCGATCTCAACGAGGCAGGAACTTGTACCGGGCCGTGACCAGAACGACCCCGAAAGGATGGGACGCGTCCTCTCAACTACAACGACTTTGCCCCTAATCCAACCCCCCGACCCTCCGATCCCCGCAGAATGTAATGTGTGACATAGGTGAAACCCACCTCATCACAATAAATAGGACCCCCCCCTCGAAAAAAAGAAAAACCCCCCCCCCCCGATTTTAACATTACATATACAACCGTCACAATCGGTCCCATAGGGTACCAAATGGAGGTCAAGGAACCCTCTGGAAACGGAAGCAAAACAAGCTACTTATTCAACTCGAAGATTGTTTTTCGCGATGGGTAGACGGGCTCATCATCCGGAATTCCATCACGCCACTCTCGGTCTCATTGACGTACACGTCTCGCTCCACTTTGACGCGATCAAGCGTAACGGGTAGCCTGGAGAGCCGCGAGTCGGACACCGACAGCATGCGGGTGCGTTGGGAGCTTTCCCAGCTGTCATTGCGGACCTCAGGTGACACCGATCCAAGGCGGACGATGATTAGACAGAAAGAGATGCCGACCACGGGGCTGGTCTGTGCGAGGGGGTCAGGTACCGAAGGGGCGTCGTTTGGAGGGGCCGTACCATATCAAGGAAGGTATAAGCGAGGTTGCTCTGTGCGAGGAATGCGAAGAAGTTCATTGAGACGGCTAGACTGAATAGAACGGGCTATCAGACTGATGTTCTTCGAGGGACACTTCTAGATCACTCACGTCCACAGCGCAGCACTCCCAACCAGTACCCTCATGGCCAGCTAGTGGGAAGCACATCAGCCATCACAGGGATATGAGTCAGAGCCCCTACGGTACTCACCGGGATGATTGAGTTCTTCGTAGCCACCCCAGATAAGGTAGTTTCCCGATGAACCTTCCACAGGCGAAAACTGATGCAGGCTAAAAACCGAAGTTGATCAATGCATTGTGATGGAGGGGCAGGATGTTTCGCGCACCGGACATGAAGGCGCTGTTGCTGGGTGGAGCGTCAGCAGGCGCGGCTGGAGGACCGAAGGTGATCCAAGACTCACAAGAGGGTAAGACAGAAACACCCTGTCGCCCAGTCAACGTAGGGCTTGGAGTAAGCTGGGGATTCGAGCCCCCGAATTTCGTTCGTAAATCCACAGCCGATTGCTACGAAACAAACGGTGATTAGAAAACCAGAGGACGTGATCCACCAAGCCAAGTTACCGAACAGCCCCGCAACGACTACTGAAGGAATGGCACAAGCCAGAAGACTCTTGTCATAAATATGGTACATGCGATAAACCTGTAACTAACAGTTAGTGGCCAGGTGGTGTGGAGGCTGGGGGGACCGGAAACAGACCATTATTAAATCACCGATTACTATCTGGAACTGGAAGATGGCGCTTCGAACGATTTCCTCCGTACTGTAGGGAGGCAAGAAGTACAGGTCGATGGCCACGCCTGGTGGTCGGTACAAAGCTCCCAAGATCGCCCGACGCGCGCCAAGGATCCAGTGCTGGGTTCGACGTCGATCAGACTCGGGCTCGGTGACAGGCCACAGAAGTTACCCACGATGGTTATGCTTAATCCAAAGAAGACCGTGGTAAAGGCCATGACCGCGTTGACCTTCCGCCCCTTCAGCACCTTGGTCCACTGTGCATAGCCCGCGATGAAAAGGAGAGGGATAAACACGCCTGTCGTGGAATGTAAAGTTCAGTGTGCCCAGTGTGCCAGAGACATCCGAAGGAGCGTACCAACTAAGAGGGTCTCGAAGAATATCCCCAGAAAGGATGCCAGTGAAATGGAGACTTGCGACATCGAGGGGATCGGTTTACGAAGACGAAACTTCTTGACGTCGCGGGAGCAGGGGGATGGGTGGGAACAGCGACAGCTACAACATATATTGTATCCTGGGGACGTGATCCCAAGCTTCAAGGTGCTGGGAGATTTGGGCGGGCATGAAACCTGACACCAGAGTGAACGTGACAAATTGACAATCACCTGGTATGATTATCGTTTGGGGTCCGATCCGACCACAGCACAGTAACGGGAGGAACACTGATGTTGCGGATCTTCCGGTTCGTTAGCCTGCCGCCGACAAACTTGCCTCCCTATCAATTCTCGCGCTTGCACCGCGCCGCTCCAAATCCCGGCCAAGCGACGTAGAACACACACCTTGGCGCGATTCCACCCTTCCTTTTGCAGTCACTCAGCCGTTACGGGCACTACCGCGCCAGGGGTATGTACTTACCGGTGCCTGAAACTCCCCATGAGAGGTAAATTGGTAAATTTGTTGTGTGAATTGTGGGAGAATGGCCCTTCAGTTCAGTGGAAGGGTCGCCACCTGCGGGAGAGTGGACTTCGACTCCAACCCCGATCCTGGCCTTCCCCAACTGTGTCCGAACTTTTAGCCCAGACAGTCCAATAGACCTTCCTAGCTATTGTTAGGGGTCCTA
>Ga0307509_10009041_pt1 | contig 12541 bp, 10 predicted proteins | sample 10_EM_MG_FD_202245 | JGI IMG/M metagenome (GOLD analysis project Ga0307509, IMG submission 202245) | Populus trichocarpa ectomycorrhiza microbial communities from riparian zone in the Pacific Northwest, United States - 10_EM | ecosystem: Host-associated > Plants > Roots > Unclassified | place...
AATTGTATTGAGCCACAAAGTTGTGTTGAGCCGCAGAGTTACTATGGTGAGCCACAAAGTTGTGTTGAGCCGCAGAGTTACTATGGTGAGCCACAAAGTTGTGTTGAGCCGCAAAGTTGTGTTGAGCTGGCAGGCACTCTTTAGAGTGCCCCAGGTTGTGAGCCGGCGAACATCCGGGGGTTGCGGCCGACGCCGCAACCTTGGCACGACTATATTGCTAAATGCCTTTTAGAGTAGATGTAGTGGGGTGGGGGTGGTGGGATAAATGTTTTTGCAGAGCTTGGGTGGGGCGAAGAGGAGCTGGTGTGTGATTTTGCCAGCCTGTTTGTTAGACAGGAGGGTCCCTTCATGTATCATATTATACTCCGGCGCTTTTCTTGGCAAAGACGCTAAATCTTTCTTATCAGACCCACGTGACTGTTATTTCTATCAGTCGCGCTCGTGGCACATGCTCAAAACCGTCATTGGCCTATCCCTTACTCGAGTAGAGGGTTTGCGCAAAGAGACCTAGGTGGCAGAAAAACAGGTTATTTTCTGTTAACCTAAAAGTCTTGGACACCTAGGTGGGTAGCGAGACCGGGAAGAAGTGTAAAATCGGACTTTTCAGACCTGAAGAAATACAATCGCTTCAGAACAATAAGTCAGCAGCAACACAGCTCCCTTTAAAAGATTTTGGTCATGATAATATTGGGCATTAAGTAGCATATTATCACCTGCTCTATGGCAGCCAGCATTGTTAATACCTCGCTTTTGCAGCAGCTGGGAATCCAAATTTGAGCAGTGAACGAATTTGAGGGCATGGTGATATTACCCTACTCAATCCACCATCTACGGTACCTACACCCACCTGGATTGCGCAAACTCATTTTTGCACCTAGGTCTATTTCCTATTAACCGCCACCTAGGTCCCCATGCGCAAACCCTCTAGTACCTCGTAATCATGGCTGCCGCTAATTAGATACTAGGACCAGCCCAAAGAAGAGGGCAGTGGCTAGGACTCCAGTCGCTCAGACATTTCAGCCCGGTATCAAATATTTAGCACTTTAGGATAATTCGCGATATAATAGTCAATAAATTACCGTGGTTTGCTGTTCCAGATGGAAGGTCTTTAAATAGTTAGTAGGGGTCGAGGAGGCTACGGAAGGGCACATGCGTAGCGTACCCAGGTTTAAAGGATATCACTCATGCAGTTCCCTGCCCCTTCCCACATTTTCTTTTCTCCCCCGGCTGTTCCCTATCGTACCCAGCGACCGTACCCATAAGCCTGAAGTTGATTGTTCCGGCGTAGCTCCCCTGTAGGCTGGATCTTCTTTCCCTAGAGTCACTGAATCTTGATGGCGAGGATGTTGCTTCAATAGGAACATTGTTATCCTGTTGTCAAGGACTTGTCGAGATAAACAAGGAGGCTTCAACTGTCCGGTTAATCCGTTTTACTTTGGATGAGTGGCGTCATCTGGCGGTTGATTTGTTCCCGGGGCGGGAGGATGATCGACACTTTAAGGAGGGAATTTGTGGCCCTGCAAGAAAGGATTGAGAATGAGGAGAGCAGTATCCCATTTGTTTTTTTCACGATGGTAGGTGTTGTAATGTTCAGTACATACTCCAATTTTTGAAATCGACATAAGGTTAACACCCAGCTAAGCCCTAATGTTGCTCCGCCCACTGGTTCGAGGCTGTTTGGCTTTTTCTGGAATGTGCTATGAGAATGTGTGGACAATGCCTGGACGCAGGGAGCCGCTCAGGGTGTCAGACGATGGTTTTCTGCTTGATCGCGGAAGCCGCAACCACCCAAAATCAAGCTCACGTAAGTATGAACCCTTCGTAGATAATCCCTTGCTTCACAACTCAACCTTTGAATAAACCGCGCGGCTTATTTATGGAATTCTACGGCACGTCCCAGACCTGGGCTCTGAATCCTGATGGAGGCGACCCTGCAATGGTTAAAGTGGCGAATCGCCGCTCGTATGAACCCAATGAACACAGATCCGCCACCAGCGTGTAGACAGAATTTCACGCCAACACAGATTACTCGAACATGGTACGGCGGGATATGGGTGGGAATGAATTCTTTTTCGTTTAAACTAGCTCCTTCTCCGCAGTCGTATATAGCTGCTCCCGGGCTAGGGAGGGGGGAATGTTCTATTAGAAGAATCTTCTGGGGAGTACGCTATGATACTGTATATGATATTTACTTCATTTTTACTCTGTTTCGCTGGTTTAATAGCGTTTACTATGCGAGTTTTTCACTTGAACTAATTGTTGACCCTGATATAAAACAAGTTTTTCACTTTGTTGCAAAGGAGAATTCAATGAAACTAATAATTAGATGTGTCATCCTACGGCTACGGCGGCCTATCCCATAAGCTGTCGAGACATTCAGTCCAGTTTAAAATTTGGAACCCTAACTGCATTTGGTTAAGTATGGTGATACTTCTCAACCTCACAGTAACAACACCAATCAAGGACTATTTACTCTCATCTCCGGCAGTCAAAGCTACGATGTCGCCAAAAAGAAAAGCCTTCGCAGAAGTGTCGGGAAATGCAAGTCAATCAACATATATTCCCATACCAAATACTAGTAGTCTACCCAAATGGCGGTAATACCAGTCAAAGTCTCATCCCGACGAAGCAGTCTCCCTACCTGTTACGCCCAAAGATGGGAGCTTGGCTGCGGGGCTCGGTAGTGCTCTTGGTAGTGGGCCTGGAGGGCCGGCATTGGATGGGAAAACGATAGGTGTAAGAAAACGGGTTGATGCAAAGAGTCTACCAGATGTACCACAATTTGAACCTTTCCGCTCGCTCTATCCTGAACATACAGCGAAGGTAGGGGAGTTCTGTTCTCTGATAAAAGAAGAATATGCTGCGAATTCTAAAATGTGCCTACTTGTATAGGTCAAGCTGCCAGAAGCGTGCGGAAATGATCCGCTGTCCTTGTTTTCGTTGTTCTTCACCCCTGAGATGTTTGAAGAACTCGCTGTAAATACAAATCTATATGCCTCTCTAAAACGAGAAAACGTAGCGAATGGGAGGGGTATGTGGCAAGAGGATCGGAAGTCTATTTCCAACCAGCCGGGAATAGGGATTAGACGAAGGAGCTGGAGGGAGACAACTGCGGCAGAATTGAAAGTATGGTTTGGTCTAATCATCAAGATGGGAGTTCACCGGGAACCAGCTCTTCCTTTGCACTGGAATAAACGGGCCCGAGCAAGTTGGCGTCAAATTTCCAAAAAGCCCCTCCCAGTCCGAGTCCAACAATCTCATCTGAGGAGTCGACTGCGATTGTCCTCTTACCGGATACCCCAAACTGTATGTCACTTACTCGATTCCAACAAATCAAAGTATATTTTCATGTCACAGATCCAAGGATGGAGCTTACAGCCAAGCTCTGGTACCACAAGTTAGAGCCTTTTGCTAGTCAACTTCAAGAGCGCTTTTGGCAGTTTTTTATACCAAGCACCAAGGTAGCGATAGATGAGATGATGATCCGATTTTGTTTTCGGAGCGCTCATACTGTCAAAATGAAAAACAAGCCGATCAAGCAAGGATACCAAGTCTTTGCACTGTGCTCTGGGGGTTATACCTATGCTTTTTTGTGGTACTCACTAGTGCATGGTACTGCAAATCTTGTTAAATTGGATCATTTAACACCTACAGCTTCAGCAGTATACCAACTGGCCAAGCTGCTGCCAGCAGAGCACTGTTGGAATCTTGTTCTCAACAACTACTTTACCAGTATTCCGCATTTTGAAGAGTTGCGGAAAATAGGTATAGGAGCTGCTGGAACGACACGTGTGGATGCTCGTGGCTTTCCACCTTGCCTTATAATTGAAAAAGCTGAGGCAAAAAAGAGCTTACCATGGGGTCATCTTAGTGGCGCTGTTGTAGCAAATACCTGCTTCCTGGTTGGGCAGGATAACAATTCTGTGCTTTTCATGACTAGCTATCATGATATATCTGCTACTGTGAACCGCCTCCGACGCCGTCCTAAGAAAACCAGTACGAACGGTGCCACTATTAGCCAAATATTTGGCGACAATTCACGCAAGCTACTTCCAATACCAGCATTTATTGATGACTACAATCAGCATATGGGTGGGGTGGATATTGCGGACCAATTACGAAGCTACTACTCTACTCAGTTGAGGGCCTGCTGAAATTGGTTCCCTCTGTTTTTTTGGCTCCTTGATACTGCTATTGTCAACTCCTACAGGATCATGAAAACCTTATACCCCCAGTGGAAAGTGTGGAGCCAGCACTTATGCTTCCGGGAAGACCTGGCTGACAAGTTGATTGATATTGGATTATACGAAGGTGGATATATGCATGGTTCAAGCTCCGAACCACTGGCAACACCCCCTTCACCTCTGCGGCCAACTACATCCTCAACCCCTTCCACCCACAGCCGAAATAGACCTCCACCTCAGCCCGTTGTGTTTCCTCCCCCCAGTTCACATTTATATGAGCAGCGCCCTACCCGAAGTCGGTTTCTCTTGTGCCGGTGGAAAAGTAAAGCAGATAAAGGGGTTAAGATACGGTCGATTAGTTTTGGTTGTCGAGAATCTAATTATCCCTTGTGTCGGGACTGTTTTGTAGAATTCCATGCTATGGCAGGTACCATAGGTTCTGGCTAAACTCGACCTTCTGCTGTCGCCTGTATGGTAGTTGCTACTGGTATTCTGATATCACGTGCGAGTATTCTTAACCAAAAGTAGTTAGGGTTCCAAATTTTAAACTGGACTGAATGTCTCGACAGCTTATGGGATAGCGACCAAAACCGCCACTACGCGAAAATCTTAAAACTTAAAAATCAAAAAATGTAAAGATTTCTCTAACCATCACAATTTTACAATAATTTAACCTATTATAATTATTATCATTCGTCTCATCGGGTATTGAGCAATGCTGAAACAAACCCTAATTAACAAATGAGCAATTGAAACAAACTTGACAAATTAAGAGGAAATAGAGGAGGTAAAGCAAGAATTTTGTGGATCAAGCATGCAAGGAATATGAAAATATACCCTTTAAGAATGCGAATGCAAAAACCCTAAATTCTATAGTAAGGTTAAGATGAAATTCAGCAATCTAAATTCTGACTGGTGCCTCCAACTTGTTAGGCTTTATGGCCAGGAGCAGGACAAAAGCAGCCCCTAAATGTATTATTCATCACTGTCTCCTCTGCTTTGGCATGGGGTTGATAGCATGAACTTGGCACATCAAGAACAATGGTTACATATCTGGAATTCATGATCTCTCCCTTAAATATCAAACAAGAATAATCTAGAGTGTGTATTAAACTTCCTCCGTGGCAATACAATTGAATGAGTGACCAGCGGCGGAACAAAAGGAATGCCAGTGTTCACACCGGGGCAGTCCATCAGTCTTAGGCTAGGACCAGGACGGACGACATTTGGTCATCCCATCCCGTCTTTTTCTTAACATCCCCGACGAGTAAGAATTCGGGACGAGGACGGACGATATTGTGTCGTCCCCCGCAGTCCCCCGTTGTCCCCTGCAGTCCCCCGCCGTCCCCCCCCGACCTCCGCCGACTTCCGCTGATTTCAGTTGTCTTCCGCCGTCCCCCGCCATCCCTGGCCGTTCTACCACGGCTCCTGCCGTCCCCTACCTGAAAATGTCTCACATCGTGGGGCTCATCGTCCTTCATAATGACGGCCGTCCTGCAACTTCACGGACGAGGATGGACTGCATTTTGTTGTCCCGTCCGATCATTTTCTAATGTTGCCCGACATGTAGGAATGGAAGACGAGGACGAACTATGGTTGGCTGTCCCGTCCTGTCCCGGGCTCTTGGGAGTCTCCCCGCCGGGCCCTACAGGGGCACCGGATGGCTGCCAACACTGACGAATGCTCAGCAAACTCACAACCAAAATGACCACACTCTCAAGTACGGGAAAATATTTTCACAAAGAACTTCAGGTTCACGCTCAACACCTCAACAGTGCTCTCTGCTCAGTCAACTGACTAACTAGCAAACTAAGTTGTGCAGATAGAAGTATATATCAATATCAAAGACATAATACGCATGTGAGTTTCACTTTCCCTTATGGGGACTACCGGGCTAACAAAAGGAAACAAACACTTTTCCACCTTTCCAGCCATCTGTACTGTGCCCCCGCTTTTCTACCAGTTGACTTGAAAGCTGCATGATTCCAAAACAATTATCGATTTGTTAATGCTTTCCCAAAGGTACAAACAAAGATGCCGGAAGCCGAATCACATACCTAAAGCCAAAGCGAATGCCCAAAGCCAAAGCGAGTGCTGGGAGACAAACCCATGGCCGTATCCTCAGCGGATGCCCAATAGCAGACATATGCTCGAAACTGAAGCCATACACATGGATCCTCAGCGCATTTCCGAAGTCAAACAAGCGCACTCCCTGAAGCTAACTAAACAACACAGGCAGTATTTAGTGACTATTGCGAGCAGCACCATTTTCAACAAGATGGACCCCGAAGTCAGAGATTGGAGTGAAGTAAAGAAGTCAGAGTGAAGAAAAGGGAAGATGCAATGAAGCGTTCATAATGGAAGCAAGCGAGTTGATAAAGTGGAGGAAGCGAAGGAAATCAAAGAAGAGATCAGGCCAACCTATATGGGAAAGATGGTGTGCGGCGAATGTTATCGTGAAGACGGCGAGATTGAGACAGGAAAGATATTGGAATGTAGAAGTTTTCCTCAGCTATGTATTTAAAAAGGCTTGTTACGGTCATCAGTGCGAGGAAAGAGACAAGATGAAGACATCCTCATTCTTAGTATTCATTACAGGGCGGGAAGCCTGCGAGGCCTGCCGTTACAGGGATTGAGGGCGAATATTTCCGGTAAAATCCCCACCCCGCCCCCATCCAGGAACCGACCCCACTCATTCCCTAGACCAGGCCCCATTTCTCCCTCCTATTTTCAACAGGGGCCCATCTGGATTTTGGGCTGGGTGAGGACCTCGGCGGTCTTGAAATTTTCTGTATATTTCCTAGTATATTTCATAACACTACTGTGTATTTCTTTAATTAGTTTGTGTTTCCGCGACACCTGTCCACCACTTACATTACTACAGGTAAGACCTATATTATGGTGTTTTATTGTTTATTTCAGGATTATATTTGGGATTTAACATGTGGTTTCCAATTGGGTATTCAGGATTTTACAGTTGTTTATGCATCTCTTATGCATCACTATTGGTCATGATATTTCTAATAATCTCCTTACCCCCTCATGAATTCAGGTACATTATTTGGGATTTATTTGGCCCGTTGTCAGGGTCAAACATATTCACCCTTATGTTACTTACATTGTTTTGAATATCATTCTATCGCATATATCGGCACGCCCTTTTGTATAAATATAGTTGTTAGCGCCCACCTTGCTTAGCAGAAGAAGAACCAGAACTCCTACCAGTCTGCTCTCATAGATCCTCCTCGCATAGTGTGCCCCACAGCCCCCTCGCACTTGCGCAGTATTATCCACATACAACAGATTGTCCCTTTCGGGTTCACATTTTGAACAGGCGGGCGTAGGGGTGAAAAATGTGAAGAAAAAAGACACCCTGCACTGGGCCACTTAGCAGGGCTGGGAAAGGGGTTGTCGCCCTATGGCTTTCGGGGTCCTGGAGCTCCCGTAACGAATACTATGTGCTCTTACTTCATTGGGGGTTTTTCTGCTTTGTGTAACAAACCAGCCTTCCATGAAGGTGTTGGTAATGGGAAATGACTATTTGACTATCATAGACTATCGACATAGTCTACATAGTTTGCTTCGTCTATCGTTATAGACTAACATCTTGCGTTCGTTGTAGGTGTAGTGATCGTAGGAAGTCCTATTGTGTAGGAATAGAGTTCTCGCATACAAGCGAGGTAGTATAGAGATAAGGGCATTAGGGATCTCGAACATATTGCACCTGTAGAGATAAGGGCATTAGGGATCTCAAACATATTGCACCTATGGAAGTTCACTGTCAATGGGCTTGGCCAGTTCCCCAGTATCTGAGTGGTGTATTACTTAGATGGTTGCGTGAAGAGCTCTAACTACAGTGACTTTTTTTTTTGTTTTTTTTGAAATCATATGCATTTGTTTAAGGTACAAAGACAGCATCCTCCCTCTCCTCTACACACCCGGCGATTGAACTCTGAACACCACGAGATTATCACCACTTTTCTCAACTCCACCCCCCTCTATGAGTTCCCTTTAGGGGGTGGAGTGCATCTCCCCTCAACTTCTCCTGCCCTTAGGTTTATCCCGTTGGGCCTTCTTCACTTTGGGTTGATGGACTTCGTCTTCTTTTGATGATGTTTCCTCTTCCTACCCCGCTTTTGCTCTGCCTCGCTTAGAGCATTTGCACGGTCGGCAACACTCTTCTCAACGCCCGTGTTACAGACGGCCGGGCACACGGTTTGCAGTAAGAGAAAACACTTCAACAGGCCACGGTCAATTTCTCTACTCTCTTTCACTTTAAGAGGCTGCCTAGTCAAGACACGAACGCGTTTTCCGATAGTTTCTACGGCACAGAGTTGGGTCTAGCCCTCCCTTTTTCTACTCCTCACACGGTGGGATCGACTGGCACCCTACTGCTTCTTCACCTTCTTGGCTGGTACCCACAGCTACCAGGCTGGTATCCATAACTACTTCTTCACCATTCGGATTATGACCACGGTCCATCACGGCTTGCCTCTGGGAAGATGGTATTGTACTATCTCCTTCTTCTTTTCGGGGTATTGCCAAAACAGATGGCATCTGAGCCTTCCCAGGACTTCGATTATGCCGAGCCTGGCCCCTCCCGCGCTGAGTGTGCGGAATTTTCCAAGTGGTGGCCGCTAAGTTTGCTTTTTGTTTTTCCTTTGTTCGGATGATCGTGCCATGGGTTTTCCTGACTCTTCCTGCTTGTTCTTGATTTGATTCCTTTCGTCTATCTTCTTAGCTAGTCAAGGGTTGCTTGTTGGGGGCGAGATGTGCGGTTGGTTCCACACCAGAGGGACTTTGGGGGTTGGCTTTTTCCCAGGGGTAGTTGGGGGTTTTTCTATGCCATGGCGTAAGCTGCATGCCAGATGTTGTACCCTAAAACAAGAATCATACGATTCAAAAAAAAAAGAAAGAAAAAAAAAACAAAAAAAAAAGGTACAAAGACAGCATCCTCCGTCTCCACTACACACCCGGCGATTGAAATCTCAACACCACGAGATTATCACCACTTTTCTTTTCTCCACCCACCGCCATGAGTTCGCTCTAGGGGGTGGAGTCAGACCTCCTCTACACTCCCCTTCCGTTAGGTTTATCCCCTTGGGCTTTCTTCACTCTGGGTTGATGGATTTCGTCTTCTTTTGATGATGTTTCCTCTCCCTACCCCGCTTTTGCTCTACTGCGCTTAGAGCAATTGGACGGTCGGCAACCCCCTTACCTCGTCAACGGGTCGGTCGCAGTCTCAGGCTATCGGTGAAATAGTGGCCCCACTGGCTCTGCTCTCTGGTATCGCACTATCTCCTGACAGTCCTGTCCGGTACGGTCGGCATCGTCGAAAAGTCGTGATCTCACTTCGGTCGCCTTCCCTCGCACTTCTCGGTTTGGGTCTACCCCTCCTTCTCTACTTCTCCTCATGGTCGGATCGGCTGGCACCCTACTGCTTCTACACCCTGGGCCTCTGTTGCCTTTTGGTCTCTGGGCTTGGCTGATTGTCGTGGCTGCATGCGTGGCTTTTGCCTGTGTTTGGGGTAGGGGTTTCATGCCTGCCGCCTCTGTTGCCTCCGGGTGACATGAACTCCCTTCCGGTCTCGCTTCCGGTGGACCTACGGTCGCTACTTCGCCCTACCACACACTTCCATTTGTGTTGGCTTTGGTTACCGGTCGTTCTCTTGGTGGTTTTGTCTGCCCTTTGGTCCGGGACGTAAGAGCCCGAGGTATATATATATTTACCTCTTAATATTTGTCATCGTTGGCCTACGGCATAGTCCTGCGGCTCCTTGGCCCCTCCCCTGCTACGGCAGAATGTGGTTATTCGTGGGCAGTGGGCTGCTTATGGGTTCGGCTGGGATTTTTCTTCCTTGAGTTTTGTGAGGTTTCTGTACTTTCCTTGGTTGTTCACTGTTGGGGTGGGGAGTTTTTCTTATGGGCTGCATGTCTGTGGAGGTTTTTTTGGTTCGTTGTATTCATGCCTGTACGGTCTTCTGTAGTTTCTACCCATAGCACCGGGCGCTTTGGTGCCGGGCAGGGTCAGAGGGTTTTAGCACGAGGGATGCGGGATGGACTGTAGGTGGAGGTTTTTCCTGTCTTAGAGCGATCTGTATACGGGAGTTTGTACCTTAAACAATACTGAAATGATACAATAAAAAAAAAAAACAAAAGGAACAAAGACAGCATTCACCTTTAACGCTATGGCCAACAAAAACCGTATCCTCCTCACCGCAGGAAACATCCAAACCCCGAAGTCCCTCTGCTATAAGACCAACCGCACATCTCGCCTATCGCGCAACCAAATTCTACGAACATACACATACACCCGAAGGAAGTAGAAAGGAAAGAAGCAAGCAGGAAGGAGAGGAGAACCCTTAGCGACATCTACTACAGAAAGTATAAAAACATAAGGAATGAATGAACCCCTGACAAAGGAAATTTACGTCTGACAATTGACGTGGATCAGCCTGAGCTAGGAAGTGAGAGTATGGACCTGCACACCGGAGCGGTGCCAGGGGACGAAGCGGTGCCCGATGGCAGGATAGGATAGTGTGTGGAGGCGACTCTGGTGAGGGGTCGCCGGAGGGTGTGCCAAAGCACCATTAGCGACGGCCAGGGTCGTGTGTAACCGAGGCGGGTTTTTGTATAGCGACCGAAGATCAACCGCAGGAAGGGAGCAGTAAGGTGCCAGCTGAGGGGGTGGGAAGGGGGGGGGTGGGTGTAGCTGTTACCAAGCAATGGGACGAAGACCAAGAGGGTGAAGGGAGGGGGATGGGAGGAGGAAGGACACTCCGAACACTTGAGACGACCGACTAGAGTAACCGCGGCCCATGCTTTTCCGAATGCGAAGCGAAGACGAGGTGCAGAAGTTACTAACCGAAGTGTTCCCCGACAGGACCACATAATCGAGACGGAAAGGTACCTTGCCAAGGGGTTGGAAAGCTCAGCGCCGACCGTGAGCGAAGAGGACAGAATGCCGACCATGCAAAACCTCAGCGAGGTGCAAAGGAAGTGCGGGGTAAAGGGGAGAACTGAACTTCATGAGCGGGAGTCGATGATGAACATGAACAAGAACCCCGTGGAGGAGGGGGTAGACCCCAGAGGGAGAGAAGGGGTTGTAGCATCACTCCCCTAGGCAGAAGCCATCCAGTGGGAGGAGAGGGGGTGGTGGTGGAATCCCACGATGATTTCCCTGGTGTTGAGATTTCAATCGCCGGAGGTGTAGGGGAGATGGTTCGTATCTAACTACTGTGACTTTTTTTTTTTCTTTTTTTAAATCATATGTTCATTGTTTCTACGGTACAAGAAATGACATGCATCTTTAACGATATGGCCAAAACAAAACCGAAAATCAAAATAACAATCAACAAAAGAAATAACCGTAACCATTTCCCCCAACGCGACCAATAATCGTCGCAAAGCAGCCGTAGCTAAAATAAATGAAAGTATAAAACCGCTTAACTAGTCTCGAGGGCCAGGTGCGGGCAGGGAGGTAGAGCAAAAGAGGGGGTTCTTAGGGGTGTGGAGGGAGGGAGCGAGTGGGGGCATCCCAGGAGGGAAACCGGTGGCGGTGGTGCGGATGAACTCAGCCAGTGCAATGAGCAGCTGCTGGTCGGACCAGACTGGGGCCTCAGGAGCCAAGTCTGAGACCCCTTGGAGGAGGCGGGATCTCAGACGGGCGGAGGAGGGGCAGGACAGGATGGCATGTTCGAAGGTCTGAGGTGCCTCAGAGCATAAGGGGCAGGACGTGTCGGCATCAGGATCCTCCCACGAGGGGTGCGCCGCGAGGTAGCTTTTCCCAGAACGCATCTGGTGTATCCTCCCCGCAACGAACTTGCCTAAGCCCATAAAGGGATGAGGGCGTGTTGTGGGCGGGTAGGGGTAGTATGGGGGGGCTGGGGTGGCGGACCAGTCAGAGAGGAGGAGTTGCTTAGCCCTCAGTTTGAGGCGTGCGTACGATGGGACAACCCCGGGTACTGGGGGTAGGTAGTCTGTCAAGTGGAGGGAGATGGGTGGCAGGGTGGCTACATCGTGGACAAGGGGGGTGGCTGCATTGGCCAAGGCTGTGATGGCGTTGTGTCGGTACCTCGGATTCCTTAACTTGTCTGGGGCAGAACGCCAATCGAGGTTAAAGAAGAGGTAGGGTTGGGAGGTGATCTTCCCACGCGCTATCACGGTGTCACGGTGCGGCGAGAAGGTGGGGACGGACTTCGGGAGACGTGCCGTGGCAGGGTTTATTTCTGGGGGGGAGCAGATGAGCCTTAGGCCGGCGAGGCGGCGATGGTGGCGTATAAGTATAGGTAGTGGGGGAAGACAGGCTTCCCTGTGCAAACATGTGAGGTTGGTGGAAGAAAAACAATTGGTGATCC
>Ga0307509_10009042_pt1 | contig 12541 bp, 14 predicted proteins | sample 10_EM_MG_FD_202245 | JGI IMG/M metagenome (GOLD analysis project Ga0307509, IMG submission 202245) | Populus trichocarpa ectomycorrhiza microbial communities from riparian zone in the Pacific Northwest, United States - 10_EM | ecosystem: Host-associated > Plants > Roots > Unclassified | place...
CTACTGTACGTGCAAAAATGAGACTTCATTCAAAGTAGCTTATTATGGACAAAGCCCTGCATTAAGACACAGCAATGAACACACCCACACAGGCTCCACATCCAAATCACAACCCAAGACGATCTCACGACGGGGGACGTGCTGCTACACACGCGGCGACAGACGCACCGTCAAACCGTCGCTTGTAAGCCATCGAAGTGGCCTTGCCCTAAGTTGAAGACGGATCCAATTTAGACACGGCCCATCGTGTTGTACTAGCCAATCCTTTCTTTCGATTTTGAGGATGCGAAGTGATGAGTGTATCTGCAGCTGAAGTTGCTCACTGATACTGTGAAACAACTTACTGTTGCGGAACATTTACCGAGTCGTCCCACTGAAAAATTCATTGCCACTCAAAGAGAAACGGTCCTAGGTACGCAGGCGAGGAGGTCCAGAGCGAATGTATGACCTCTTCAGAACGAACAATCCTAACAGCCATGGGAATAGTGGCGAACGATGTATTGGCATTGAGCGCTGAGCGCTGAGTGCTTGTACTTGGCAGAAATCGAACATGGAGCTACCGACCTAAGCAGCCTTTTACTTCTCGATATCCGATCAACAAGGACTAGCCAGTGGACTCGTGACGGCTAAAGCCTGTGCAACAAGTATTATACCATACTACCAACTAATACTTATGGCAACTCCAGTGTACAATGGTTGAAAATCCAGGAACTTCGGAACGAATTGCAAGTACAGACGATGGTCATCCTCGACTTGGAAACTCGGCCTCGTATTGCCCAGGGTGCGTATATCTCGCATCTACAACCTCCCGCTGACCTATCTTACCTTCAGCCTCAGGCTGTATGGTGAATACGTTGCAAAACCCGACCGTGTACCAGAATATTCCCTTCTCGAGAATTATGGGTATGACTATCGTGAGTTCACCTTTAATTAACCCCGTGAATTGCATTCTAACATGATAACAGTCCCATATGTACTATCTATCTACATGGGCCGTTTTCAAGGAGCACTATTTGGCTCCATGCGGCATCATGCATCACTCCTCGATGGGCTCGACGACTCCCTCGCCCGATGATCAACAATTAGTCCTCAATGTCATACTGGAGACCTTATACCCCCTCAATCCAACACTACGCATCCTCATTTGCTACCGTCCGGAGCCAATCATCGTCACCGCATTCAACGACTCCGACTCTCCATTGAACGTCATCTCAACCAACATCTCACTGAACGATGACGTCGATTCCGATGCCGATATCCGTGCATTCCTGGTCGAGAAATTTGCCAGAATCAAGAAACAGCTTCCACATCCTCCGAGCAAGGACTGGCCAACACCTGCAAATATTGATTACCTTGTAGCAAAATCGTCCGGCCATTTTATCTTTGCCGCCACAGTCGAGAAATATGTCGGTTCTCCCAAGTATCGGCACCAAGCTGTTGCCCGGCTCAAACATGTACTGGATCTGGGGTTGCTACCACACCTCGAAGACAAGCAAAAACATCCCTTTGCCGACCTCGATGCCTTATATGCCCTCATCCTGAGAACGCGCAATGACGTCAACATGTCCGTCAAAGCCACAGCAGTTTGTCTTGAATACCCAAAATATTTCAACACCATCTCGCCCGCTGAGCTCGCAAAGGTCCTCAACATTGAACTCAACGAAATGTGGGCGATACTTTACGAACTTGCTTCCCCCCTCGACATCAGCGAGGACTGCATCAGGCCTTTTCACGCTTCTTTTGCCGACTTTTTGTTTGATAGCTTTTCACCCTTATCTACGTTCATCCCATCTTCGTCGCTCTTTGCAAGCTCGGCCTGAGATAACTAGAATGCATCTGTTGCGGCATAACAGATGGAAGCAAAATTGGATGGATGGTTATGTTTTGAGGTTACTGGGGGACGAGGTCCAATACCAGTTTATGTCAATGGCCTAGACCTAGATCTATAGACTTCAAGGTGTTATGCGTTGCCCACCGAACAACCAACCGTCTGCATAGACCACTAAGTACTGCGATTCCCGCAGTCCTCTACTTGAAGCTTGCATGACTTTTCGCACCATTACTATTACTAACCGCCGGTCCCTCTAATCAAAAACCCGTGGGCTTACATCCCTCGTACTAAACACCATCTCGAGACCTTCATGCAGCTATATCCAGCTTACTTCTACACGGCGCCGCACGCAGTGAGCACGGATCAAGGCCATGGATGGTGCACCACCTTCACTCGACTCCATTATTAAATCACCATTTGTAGATGTTACAAACTTTTCTGGTCATTGTCCGACATCTACTAAAATCGAGTCTGCCCTCATCCTGCACACAGGAGTGCCAGAAACCTGAGTTGACAAGTGAGGCAGTCTCTGCTTGCTATCTTGATCTGTATAGTGAATTCAAATGTGACGCGGCTCAAGAAGACCATTATGCGAAGTACTGGGCCTCGAAATCAGGGTTGTAGGTCGGCAGTACATGTCCGAGGGTTTCGGACACTGAACAGGAGGACGATATACTACAACGGTGGTGCCGGGAAGAGCTTTTGTCAATGACCATCGCCTTTTCCTTCCGGCTTCCTCGTTCGGAAAGCGTCTCTTGCCTTTACTTCTGCAACGATCGCCTTAGACATGGCACATGCTTGCGTAGGAGCCGTTGCTTTGTTCCGTTTTCGCCCTACATGGCATAGGTCACGTCAGGTACCCTTTCTTCAACCTGATGGAGAAACCCAAAGCAGCTCACCAACAATCGCCCAATTTCTCGTACTTGGAATCCTCAACATCTCACACTCGACTTGCCACCCGCAGTGTAAACTTAATGACGCCAGCCAGATGCGATACATCGAATACGAGCTCTTGTGGGACCCGTCACCGCCCAGATTGAGAGTGTTCGCAAAATCGACGTCAGGAAGCGGATACAGCGGTGTATGGGATCGGTCATATTTTGCATCGAAAGCCCACTGGCAACATGGAATAGAGATGTACCCTGAAGCATCGTACAATGTAGACACAACGGGCAACCACGGGGTCATCTCGTCTGCATGATTCCCAATGACAAAAACGCCCGGCTTGAAGTACATTCTGTCGTCGACGGTGGGGTTGAAAGCGTGAACTTTGAGAGAAGCTTGAGTGGATCGGGGATAGTGATCCCATGATGTACGAGCCCTAACATCAATTCCAAAACCCTGGTAGCCCTCTGAGGTCAAGATATGAGTCAGCAGCCCATTTCCGCATCTGCCATTGCCAGTGTTCGTCAAGTCGATATAGGACAAATGATAACACATACCCGAGGTCAAGGAATCCTGCAGGCGGACGAGGCCAGGTCTTCCATGGTTCAGAAGAAGCATCATCGTACCTGGGGTTTTCTGTTGGTGAAAACGTATCTTTCCAGAGAAGCATGAGAAATGTTGCAATTCCAATGTCCTAGTTTGCATTCAAGACAAGAAAGAATAGAATTGAGGAAAGGTAATAACCTCAAACACATGCTTGAGTGGATCCGTAACTTCTTGCCAAGTGTCGATGAGATGCTTGTGTCGCTCTCTCATTACGAGGTATAGGTCTTGATAGGTGTCCCGGGGAACCAAACAGTCGTGAATGACACGCTTTTTGTAGTTCGTCACTACACCCCAGCCGTACCTATGTAATGTCTCTAGAAGGGAGAGACAAGTCCGAAAAAGTCGTGAATTAAGGTCTGTTGGTGTATCAGGACGAGGTACGACTTCAATTTGCAAATTTTGCTCATGGTTGAGGTATCTGAATGCTAGTTGGGAGACCGAGGGGTGGTAATAGGGAAGTATGTTGCCTTGCTTTAAGACGGGGGTAAGGATGAGAGTATCTGGAAGTACCAGTTCATCAGGGGTTCCGTACAGGGTGCAAAACTGCTCTAGAGAGGAATCTCGTCCTGGCCTGCGAGGCAAGAGCTTCCTAAGGATATAACTGATCCTTTGACGATCTCGAAAAGATGGGATTTGTTCCGGAAAGTCTGAAGTACCTTCACTGAGCACTTCGGATCGCAAGATGAGAGTCGAGTTGTATTCCGGATGATGAACCAACTGTGAAATGGCTTCCTCAAACTTGTATTTATGCTCAGCGATCTATAGCAATAGTGGGAGTGATAAATGCCTCACACATTCAGATGGAAAGGAAACGGCACAACGTATAATAGGCACCCAATCACCACCAAGTGTGTTAAGAGGTACATCGTTTGCATTGCAATACAATGGTTCAAACTTAGGACGCTGTGTGATGGAGTTCATTCTTGAAGAGTGGAAGGCTGGGCCCATATTACGATTGTAGTAACGAAGTGGTAACTCCACGTGACATCATTGTATATAACTCTCTAAGGTGCGACAAACTGGTTGATTGGCGTTGCACAACTTACAAGTAACAACTACACAGGAGTCCACGCAGGCATAGCATACAGACAAGCCGTAAAAGTACATATTGGAAAAAAGGGAGCAAAAGAGTACGTAAAAGTACTTTCTTTCGGGACATTTACACGTTGATAATAAGCATTTCAAAGGTCATAAAACTATCGGGACCGTTTTGATCGTTGGATATACATATTTTCCATCCACGAGGTCCTTTGTCGGGCCATACCAACGGACTGAATAGCAAGAATCTAGTATCAACAAAGATGCAAATTTTTATGAATTTCACTCACGGTTAAAATTGAATTGTGTGCTTCTTCCGTCTTTACTCCACCTTGCAGGTGTTGGTATCCAGCTAAAGTACGTCAGAAACTTTGAATATGGCACGAAGAGAAATGGATGTGCTTACTTTGAACGATATTTTTTAGGCGGAGGTATGTCCAGGGTTTGTAAAAGTATAGTGAATTCCCCATCGTTATCCGACGACCCAGACTTGGGGTGCACAAGACTACCATTCAGATATTCGATGGCACTCCGGTCACCAAGGGAATAGATATTCCATTTCTTTGGAATAAGGTACGCCGTATCGTAAGGCTCCAGAACCCATTTACTGGAGGCTTCCCGCTGAATGTGACGGTGTAGGAGTTATCGGAGGTGAATTTGCTCGAAGCGTTGTATACAGGATATATGGCCTGATCGGCTTTAAGCTGTAGATAGCCTTGTGCTGCAACGAACGCTCGGACAAGGTAGTGTTCCTTGAAATCGCCCGAATAGATATCGCGCAACTGGAACCAACTTGAATTATGGCCAAGTTCGCGGAAATAAGTGTCAAACTGAGTACCGAAAACGCATGCAATTTTCGTGTCTGCATCCGCCATAGCGAGGGTTAGATTGAAGTTGTATAGGATCCCCGGGACAAGCCGGCGGTTTGGAGCGTGCTAGTCACCCAGGGAATGTCGGACGCTACTTCAGGAAGATTGAAACGTGAGAGGCGTGCTGTCAGATGAAGAAGCTTTTCGGTGCGGTCGGTTTCGGGGAGGCCGTCTTGTAAGCTCGGGAGCAACTTGGGGATGAGTTAGCCCACGCCTCAAGATAAACTGGACTTGAAGAGCGTTAACTTCCTTTACATCGTCAGAGCCATTGACTTGAATGCGGAGATCAATTGCGCCATAGAGGGTCGGCAGGTAGATATAGCCAATATATGTGTTATCACCACTGGCTGTCAGGTTTGGCAGGCGGTAAGTGAGTAGATAACGACCTGGTTTGCTGCTGGTCCCGCCGTACCAACATTGACGATATTGTTTCCGTATCTGAGAAATATGGTCTAAACAACGGGAGCAGCAGCTAGGGCACAGTAGTTGACTCAACATATATTGGGAAGACATAAAAACGACCAATTGGAACTTCGGGTATGGTCACAATTAGGTCATGCGAAGAGAGATCAACGAGGGTTTCGGAGTAGAGACTGATGGTTTCCGTTAGAATCAATATCGGCCAGATATGATTCAAGGATGCTACGTACGTGTCCACGTTGGGCCGGTTGATGTCGGTGAAGGTCGCGTTAGCCAGGTGCTTCTGATGATAGAAGGCATTCGTCTCAAACTTGCCTTTATTGTCCTCAATTTTGGAGGCCAGATGGGAATAAGAGAGAAGCGGGAGGCCGTACTTTGCCTGCTTTCAGCTTCACATAGACATAGTAATCTCTGGTGACTTACGATTATGACGAACGTCGTGGCCGCTTGTGGGGTTGTTACCGGCGGGATTAGCGGAGAGCCACCAGACTTATCCGCGGACGATAATCCCGTAGTCACGGTTTCAGCGATCCATAATGCCAAAGTCACGGCCTCAGCGATCCACTGCATGGGTGTGTCTTTGTGGAAGAAGGAACTAGTGTATGGGTTGACTGGCGGACTGGTGTAAAGTTGGTCCACTGGTATGTGGAAAGGCAGGAGCGGTTGACAACCCTGAGAGATGAGGGAACGAGATTCGGGAACTTTAAGATAACTAAAGGGATCAAGATAATTTCTGTAATATCGCCACTGCTTCTTGATGTTCGTTGGTGGCGTGCATTATCACAACTAGCCTCTTCCGAAGGATCCAGCTTCAATCTAAGAAGAGCTTCAACTGACCAGTCATAGTACAGTGGCAGAGGTGGGTCGCCAAAAGCCCAAGGGTCTTACAGCTAAGATAGAGGTCATCCATATCCCGCTTAGATCACGTGATCGCCTAATTAGTCGAAAAGGATTCGAAATGTTGCACTCCTCGTTTTATAGTCAAAAATTAGAGAATCTGGCTTGGTCATTCTATGGGGGCTACCATCTACTCCATATGGTACAAGTATAGCTCAAAGAAATCAAGAAATGAATGACTAGATCCCAGATTAGTGTAAAACACCCTCAGAAACAGTATTTTGAGATCTCCCCCACCAAATTTGAGAAATTCATAAATATTTTCTTATAGAATTGTTTTTGTAGACTATTTTAATAAAATGATCGAGCCAGAACTTCTAATTTTTGACTATAAGACGAGGAGCGCAGCATTTCGAATCTTTTTCGACTAATTAGGCGATCACGTGATCTAAGCGGGATATGGATGACCTCTATCTTAGCTGCTAACGACAAAATTGTAGCGTGTCCCAGAGAAAAAACGATACCAAAAAAGGATATCCGAACCAGACTCACGTGGGCTCATTTCCCTTTCAAGCAAAAAGACGTCATATGCCTCCTTCGCATCGTTCTACAGGACGAAGGAGGATAAAGCTGCCTTATGTGGTGAACCCGATAAAGAGACCTTCATGTATTATGTACGTTGTTCGGTTCGTCATGTCATGTACATTCTGTGTTTATAGTAATCAAGTAGCAGGCTTGCCGCTTTGCCGCTCTCGAGCGGCCCTACCACCGTTATATCTGTGCCCTGTGGGGAAGGTGAATGAGTAAATCAGGAATAAATCAGGTCCACTAATTCGAACTCTCACCGACTCTGAGCGGCTGGACCCCACCCAGAAGAGAATTTGTTTCAAACTGGCAGATGCGTGCATCATGTCAATGGGCATCAAAGTGATTTATTACTGTAATACAAAAGTTGTCAGGGGGGTGAGTTGGATAATTAGCAAGGTGCCGGTGATGACTGACCAACTGCCAGTCATCCGAAGAGTCGTGCTGGTTGTTATGCATGTTATGCCTCATTCTTGCAGGGACCATCCAGTGGGCAATTTCTCTCACCAAGGTACCCAAAGATGGGAACCGGCAACCACTGAACCACTGCAATTACATAAAGAAAATACTTTGCCGCTTTTGACAGATAGAAATCACGGGCCTTCAAACAAGCTCTGCAACTTCAAGCCGTGGGAAAAGGAAATTTAACTACCATCCCGAGAAGATCGGACATGAGTCGAGAGGTTGACAGACCAGGTCGTTTGCAATAAAAGATCGAGGAATGTTAGAATAGCCTGAGGCGGAACCTCTATCCAATTGCTACACACTCAAAGAGACACCATACCTCCACGAATTCTCTACCTACAATATAAGTACTACAGTGCCTTTTCTTGTCTCGTCCTTCCCTTATTGGAAATGAAGCCGTAGCACATGTCCATCGTCCTTTGCTGCTTACTTTACAGTACACTAGTAGCAGTGATAGGTCGAACACTCTCCACGATTCAACGTGACAAATTTGTGGAAGGAGCATCACTGTGGACTGGCGATAGAGGCTTGAGGAACGGGTGATTTGGAGGAGTAAATCTGATAGTGGTAAGCTTGTTGATAAAGAAAGCATGTCAGAGGCCATACCAGTGGAAGTAACTATAGGGCGTGTTTTTCTAAATCTACTAGTTCCAATTGACTATCGTCATTGTGATCTGTGTCTGGATGTTCCGCAATAGACGGAAGGGATCCACGACCACCCGAACGATATGAACTGAATTCCATGGCCTCATGGGCCAATCGTGACTGCCCATTAGGTGGTTGGAGTTGCCTGTCGATAAAGGAGGAAGAAACAGAGTAGCTTCTGTAAACCCCAAGGCGAGTATTGCGGTAGACGTAGCAGGACATGGTATGAATCAAAACGAAATGTGGAACGCCAAAGGTGCAGGGGTTAACAGCGTGTATGGGAAGAGAGTGTGCGATGCTGGTAGTGACGCCTAAGAGGATTGTAGCTCTGAAAAATAGTATTAATGAGATGGATGAGTGAAGTTTAAAAATGAATTACAGGTAGTACGCTTGGCCATCGCGCAACAAGGACTTCGAGAAGGCGGGGAGATATTTTCCCAAAAACATGGCCTGTAGCTTGTCCTTTGCTTTCTCATCGGAATATGAATTCTTCGAAAGGGCCCAAGAAGTCGCAATGAAAACTATAGAATCATGCACGAAGGGCGGAATTATCGCAAATGCCTGAGCTAGATTTGTTTTGACCTCGATACAGTAGCCAGTGTTAGCGATCGCATATCCTGTCACACCCAACGGGACGAATATGGAGCAGATTAGGACACCAAGCCACGACGTGCATAAAAATCCGACCACATATTTGTTGTTGTTGTAAAGCGCCGATGTGCGCAGAATAAAGAGCAAGAGGGTGATAGGAATGGTAAGGGGATAGACATAACTTAATTTTGGGATATAAGAATCGCAGTTACCAATTGGAAAAGCTTAGAAGATACGTTCAGGGTAAGGCAAGAATTAATGGAAAAAGGCTGACTCACTTGATACGACGACCAGCCCAATCACGTAGGTCAAGGTTGTGAGCCTGTGCATTGTCGACTTCAGTTTGTGCAGGGTCAAAAAATATGAATGATTTTACCTTGATAAACCATAGATGACGAACGAAGTGTTGACCTTATACTGCATTACCAACCTATAGTCCACAGGAAGGTGAACGAGAATATCCCAAGTAAGAAACTACAAAATAAGTTTCAGATTATACCAACAAAACGTTCGAGTCCGCTCACCGCTAGTGATGCAACGAAAGCATAGTTTTGAACAGTCACTTTTTTAGCAATATCGGGTGGCAAAAAGGCCATAGGAGTGTATGGATTCGGGAGTAGGGTCGCATTTGTGGTTGCTAGTGCTGACATTGATTTCCGACGAAGACCTACACAGCGGTTGAAATAATATGCATGGTGTCCAGGAGAAGGGATATTTGTACTCCCCTGATCCTCATTGTCATGTGAATGGGACGTCAATCAAGAATATGCTTTATAGAAAGAATGATGGCCACAAGAGAGCACACACCTGGGGCCTCTCGATGACTTTTGCCCGATGGTACTTAGGTGAAAGGGGAAGAGACCGGTAGTACCTCTTGATCGTGGTCAGAAATCATGGTGATATGACTGAAGCAAGGAGCAGCAACGAGTTGATAAAAATATTGTGGACCGTTATTATTCGACTCACCCCTTGTATTAATAAATCACTTGATGCGCGGGAAGAATATATCTACCAGTGAGTGGGACACAAATTCTCTGAGATTGAAGGCTTCTTGGGGGCAGGTCCAAGGATTCTAAACGAGCTCACCAAGCGTGGGAACCCGTACCTTAACCGATAAGTTGGTCACCGGTCACCAGGCTGATGTTAGGAAAGGAGCAATGCATGAATGCGGGCCAAGCGATGTTATTAACCTGAGAGGCTGAGTTTTCAAGCCCTGAACGTGGGTTGGAAAACTCGAGAGTTGAACATTGAACTTGCGTTGAACGAATATTGATAATATACGTATGGTCGTATTTGGCATGGTGAGAATTGGTTCCTTTCACACTACTGGTGGTAATCGATAATCTCGCAAGACACCATCGACAATATTATCGAGGCAGTTGGCGATGACAGTTGTTTGCAATATGCCTTGCTCATTCCTTCCCCCACAAACACTCTTCTTTAAAATTTCTCTCGAGCTTAAAGGTGATCAAGTGAGGCTTCAATTCCTTGTCAAAAATCCAGTTATTTTAGGACCGGCCCTGATGTGATGAATGTACATTTTCAATTTGGCAGTATGTAAATACAATGGAAATAATCACAGTGTTACCAAGGGGTATCCGGAATTTTGACAACGGCACGGGGTCGGCAAATTTTTTTAAGACCCAGTTGACACCCCCCACCCCTTGCGTGTGAGAACAACATACTTAGAATGGTAATTTCCACAAAAAAATAATCCAAATAGGGTAATTTTTAGATTATCACATGACAACTGCCACCACCACAACTCCGCCATCTTCTGGCAGGCCCACATATGCCGAGCATGAAAACACCACATTGGTGTGTGTGTTCATGCTTGGCGCCCCTTTTCGAGCATGGAGGCCAACATGTAAATTAATCAAAAATTAATATTATATAAATTAATATATATATATATGTATGAATACTGATTATATACCCGTGGCTGCCTGTGGCATTTAGGAGGCACCCAGATAATCCCTTTTTGGTACTAGTAGTGGTGTCCAATTTATTTTATTTTATTTGAATAAAATTAGTAAATTTTTTTAAGCCCGTTGACAGTGAACCCCCCCCTTACCCCGGTATCACGGCATCAACGTTCCGGATACCCCTTGAGTGTTACGGACAAACGTTTTGAACCAGCCAATTTCTGATTATTCTCGCTTACAACCTTACCACGATGGAGTCTAACTTGAAAATTTCAGTTATGCTCGACCACTTTAGAAATTCTCCTTGAATTCTCCTGCTCTGTTTCAAAGATCCGAGCCGTGGGAATGTTTAAAATGACATCTTTGGTAATTATTGCCAAACTTTGGTCTGACCTTCGTATGTCTCAACGCTGCCCCGATTGACAATCTCCTAGCTTCGGGCATACCCCCTCCATGGCATCTGATTTTCCTGGCAACTTTTCTACTTGTCATCAGCCTGATGTCTCAGAAGGATTTCTTTGTCAGAGACACAATATGGCATTTTTCACATCGTGATCTCAGACACCTGGGCTTGCATGACTTTCTTCTTCGCAACTGAGTCTTAGTTATGAGATTGCTGCAAGAACTTTGCTCTCTAAAAACTTTCTTCATAGAGCGACTGATTCCCCAGTGACCTGACCGACGACATTGGCAACTGACGTAGGCCTCCCGGCCACTTCTAGTGGCACGAAACCATAGGCAATTCAAATGAAATCAGGATAATGCCGTTATATATTGCAATCGCAACTTGAAAGCCGTACATCTTGAGTTATATTGAATTTGAAGTCGACCTGGATGTTAGAGTACTTGAGAGATTCACAGAGGCGAGTGCATTCAAACAACTCTTTTCTTCTTTTTTTCATCGCTCAGCTTAGTTTTCCTATGCGACGTTCCACGCGCCATGGGATTTTACTGTCAACGTTTCCGGTGGTGCCGCGTTTCCGAATGCCCACTTACAAAGAAAGGACGACAGACATATTGAATATCATTCAATTCTTGACGACAACGATCCGTGCAAGAGAGGTTGGGCGTAAGAGACCAAGAATTGAGGTTGAGCGCTGCACCCCAACGGTAAGAAAATCGAGACCGGAATACCTTACAACTCAAATAATCGTTGGCGGGTCGTTATGCCAGCGTTTTCAAATTCCACCAAGGTCCAATCGATAATTAGTGTGTAAGTGCACTTTGATCAGGCCTGACATGTCATGAACAGATGAACGACGAATCCGATGACTCCATCTACGTCAGCCACTCTGCGATCGGGCGAACTCTGGGCGGGTCTGCCGTTGAACAAATAAGCCAAAGCAGGGGCTCTCTCGCGCCTATATAAACCCTCCGACCGTCGATTCCTCTCCTTAACTCGAACGACCACCATGCCTCTAATTTGACCTGGAGGAACCCTAGTTGCTCACCAAAGGCGATCATAGTCAACACTACCTCGCCCTGCCATCCAGGGCCGTACCCGGGGAGACCGTCGGCGACGCTGAACAATGTGCGTTGTTGTCTTCACCCGCCAGCGTTATTGACCACCGCCATTAGATTCTGGTCGCCTGTCAACGCCATTGTTGCACATCGTACGTGTTCCTGTAGTCTTCCTTCAGTGACGATGTTGACGGACAGTGGGTCGCGCTTTCTGTTGGTATAGCCCCAGCGATTGGACGAGTTCCTTGAAGGGTTGCTGCCAGAATGGCTTGCACCATCACGCAAATGGATCACCTACTATTGACCGTCGTATCTGGACCAAGAGACACCTCGCCGTGATTATTCTGCCCAACTATCGTCCGCCGCGGTCATGGCGGTGCTTT
>Ga0307509_10009043_pt1 | contig 12539 bp, 8 predicted proteins | sample 10_EM_MG_FD_202245 | JGI IMG/M metagenome (GOLD analysis project Ga0307509, IMG submission 202245) | Populus trichocarpa ectomycorrhiza microbial communities from riparian zone in the Pacific Northwest, United States - 10_EM | ecosystem: Host-associated > Plants > Roots > Unclassified | place...
GCCGCTGAGGGGGTGAGGACGACGGGTTCCGGGGCGGGGGTTGGGGTTGGGGCGGGCGTGTTGTCCGGCACCGGGTCGGACGAGACGTCCGAGGAGGTGTGCACGGGCGCCGGCGCCGGCGTGCCAGCGGGGACAGCCTCCGGCGCGGGATCACTGTCCGGTGCCGAACTGGTCGTGGGCGGCGCGCTGTTGCTGGTGGTGGTGACGGGCGAGGGGAGGTCGGTGCCGGTGTGGGTGTTGCCCGGGAGGGGGGTGGGATCGGTGCTGGTGGTCGTGTCGGTACCGGAGTGGGCGTTCGTGTCCGTGCCGGTGTTGCCGTCGACGCCGGAATCGGAGTTCGGGGAGACGTCGGTGCCGTGCGTGGTGTCCGTGGTGACGGTGTTGTCGTCGGGCGTCGTGTTCTCCGGGCGCCCCGTTGTTGTCGTACGAGGATTGCCACCGGAGTTCGAGGTCGTGCCGGAACCGGCCGCCGGGCCACCCGAGTTGGTATCGCTCTGGGTGGGCACACCGGACCCGGTCGTGTTCGTACCGGTGCTCGGGCCGGTGCCGGCGCTCGGCGGCACGACACTCGTGCTGGGCCCACTCGCAACCGGAACGTCCGTCGAAGACACGGGAGTTGAGGTGTCCAAGGTTTCGGGGTTGCCCTGCTGACCGCTCCCCTGCGCGGGATCCTCCGTGTCCTGACCCGACGGCGTGTTCTGCGGATCACCGGTGCTGTGCGGCTGCTGCTGAACTGTCCGTACGGGCGCCGGAGTTCCCGAGTCGGTGGTGTGCGGGGTGGAATCGCCCGTGTCGACCTGCTGCGGTGTCCTCGTGGGCGTGCTCGACGACGAACCGCCCCCACCGACCGAACTCGTGGTCCCGTGCGGAATGTTGCTCTGCAGGTCTCCCCCGTCGATCTTCACCTCGTCGAAGTGGGTGTCGATGTCGGGCAGATCCGTGTCGAGGTCGGTGGAGCGAGGCGGCGGAGTGCTTGTGGAGGTGCGTTGCGGGGTGTTGACCGCCGACGAACTGCCGCTGTTCGACGTCGTGTTGACGGGACCGGGGCCCGATGTCGTCGTCGGGTTGTCGTCGGTGGTGGGCGAGTTCGACGACGAGTTGGTCTTGGAGGGGCCGGTGTCCGTGTCGGAGTCGGTGGTGGACTCGTTGGGGATGTCCGCCGTGCCCAGGGTGTTCACCGGTGCCGGGGTGTTGAAGTTGAACTTGTCGCCCACCGCGCTCGCGCCCTGGCCGAGGTGGCGTTCGCTGATCGAGCTGAGGCCGCTGCCCAGGAAGGTGTCGAGGGAGTCGACGGGGAAGCCGAAGATGGACGCCATGGCGAGTTCGGCGAGGGTCTCCGCGCCGCCCTCGGTGAGGAAGTGTTCGGCGTCCTCGCCGAGTTCGTGCTTCAGCCTGTCGCCGAAGGTCTTCGGCTTCGGCGTGGGCGTCGGGGTCGGCGCCGGCGTGATGTGCGGAGTCGGGGTGGGTGTGGTCTTCGGGTTCGGCGTGGGGGTCGGCTTCGGGTTCGGCTTGGTGTTGACGTCGGGGTTGTCGAACTTCTGGTTGAACTTCTTCCCGTTGCCGGTGACGTCCTTGAACGGGTTGTGGCTGCCGAAGATGTTCTTGAGGTTGTTCTTCAGGCCCTTGCCGAGGTCGGTGAGGAGGCCGTGGAACAGGCCGGCGAAGGCGCCGAACGCGCCGTCCTGGAGGATCTGCGTCCAGTCGAAGCTGTTGGGGCGGCGCCCCTTGGGCGCACCGATCATCATGGCCAGCCGTACCGCGAAGGTGGTGAACGCCTCTTCGATCGCCTCGGTGATGCTGGGCATCAGATGCGTCTTCTTCATCAGCCATTCGAGCAGCGTCAGAATGGCGACCCGGCTGCGGGCCTTCGCCACCGCGGCCTGGCTGGAGGCGGAACCCCCGGTGAAGGCGGACAGCACCGCGATGACCATCAACTCGATGAGCAGCCGCACCAGTTCGGCGATGATCTGCCACTTCGACTCCATGATGTCCATGGAGGACTTGGTGCGGGACTGCCCGATGCCGTCGAGCTGGTCGGCGAAGTCCCTGAGGTAGTTGACGCCGCCGCTGTCGAGGAACATGTGCATCGCCCGCACATAGTTGTTCCCGACCTGCGGCGGCAGCGCGCGCCCGACCCCACCGGCGGTCTGCTCGATCAGGTCCGAGAGGTCACGCATACGCCGGCCCAGCCGCTCGTACGGCTTGCCGTTGGCGTAGGCCATGTCCTCGTCGGCCTGGAGGAACTTCTCGCCGATGAGCACGAACATGAGGTTGTTCAGCTGGGGCGACGCGTGGATGGTCATCAGGGGCGGTCCGCCGCGTCAGTGCTTTCCGTTGTGCGAACCACTGTTGGTGTCGCCCGAGTTGATGCTGGAGTCGTGGATGGCGTCCAGGACGCCGTTCTGGGTGCCGAGCACGCTCTTGAGGTTGGTGAGGGTGCCGTCGCCGATGCTGACGATGGCCTCGGACAGGGACGAGCCGGTCTTGACGGAGCCCTCCCGCTGTTCCTTCTCCTGCGGCAGCATCTGCTTCGCGTAGCTGTCGTCGTGTCCGGGCCAGCCGGAGGTGGACGACACATCGGTGATGAACTCGCTGATCATCTCGTTGGCCAGCCGGCTGATCTGCTCGATCTGCCGGGTGCCGGCGATGAGCGCCGGCGGGCTGGCGGAGTAGGCGTTCTCCGACATCGTCTTCTCAGTCCTCCGGGTCTTCGCTGATCTCGTCGCGGAGCCGGCCGGCTCCGCGCCGTCGGCCGCCCTTGGGGCCCTCCAGCACTCCGGGCCCGAAGATCTTGTTCCAGTCCACGTCGAAGCCGGTGATCTCGGGTGCCTCGGGGTTGGCCTTGGTGAACGGCTCGAAGGTGGCCATGACATGGCGGGCCATCCGGGCCCGGGCCTCCTGCACCGCCTCCAGCACGCTCGCAGCGAGCTGACCGGCGGGCATCGTGCGGTACTTGTCGTCCAGGAAGGTCAGCGCGCGCAGGTCGCCCTGCGCGCTGACGGTCACCTCGACCGCGCGGTCCGCGGAGCGCACCGTGCTCTCGGCGTGGGCGAGTTCGCCCTCGGCACGGGCCACGGCGGCCTCGGTGGCCTCCAGTTCGGCCACCGCCTTGGCCAGCCGCTGCTCGATCGACTCACTGCTCATCGCGCACCTCGCACGCGGTCCCGAACAGAACGTCCCGTGTTCATCGTCCGATCACCGCCGGTGAACCGCCCTCGTCGGTGCCCCAGACGTCCTCGTCCTCGGTGAGCCACGCGTCCCGGGCCCGGTCGCCGCTCTCGGTGGAACGGCCGTTCTGGCCCGCGCCGTTGCTGCCGGGGCCGCCCACCGGGTAGGGGGCGCTGGACGTGGTGGGCCGGGTGTACACGACGTCCTCGTCCTCGTCCACGGAGGTCGCCCGGTTGGCCCGACCGCGCCTGGTGGCGCCGTTGGACGGGTCGGTGAGGACGGCCCGGGTGCGCTCGGTGTTGCCGCCCTGTCCGCCGCCTCCGCCTCCCATGCCGCCGCCCATGCCTCCCATGCCGCCCATGCCCATCGGGTTGAGCGGGGTGCCGCCCGACGCGCTCTGCTCACCGGTGGAGGCGGCGGCGAGGGTGCTGGTGTCGAGGGCGTCGGAGCGGAGCGCGCCGCCGGTGTAGGGGGTGCTGTCGTAGTCGTCGTAGCCGCTGTCGAGGCCCGAATCCAGGCCGCCGCCGGACGTGTTGAGGCTGCCGCCGCCGAGTCCGCCGCTGTTGAGGCCGGTGGTGTTCAGGCCGCTGGTGTCGAGGCTGCTGCCGTTGTTCAGCCCGCTCGTGTCGATGTTGCTGCCGTTGAGGCCGCTGGTGTCGATCGAGGACGAGGGGAGGCCGCTGCCGTCGATGTCGGTGGTGGTCGTGTGGCCCGACGGGTCGGTGGTGGTGAGCTGGCCGGTGTCCGGGTTGAGGGTCTGGACGGAGCCGTCCGGGAACTTGGTGGTGAGCGTGCCGTCGTTGTTGAGCGTGGTGGTGGAGCCGTCCGGGTTGGCGAAGGAGTCGCCCGGGTTGAGGTGCGTGGTGGTGACGTTGCCGGAGGGGTCGGTGACGGAGATCTGCCCGGTGTCCGGGTTGAGGGTCTCGGTGGAGCCGTCCGGGAAGTGGGTGGTCACCGAGCCGTCGGCGTTGAGCTGGGCCGTCGAGCCGTCCGGGGTGGTGAAGGAGCCGTCGGTCGGGTTGAGCTGCGACAGCGAGGTGGTGCCGTCCGGGTTGAGGGTGCTGACCTGGCCGGTGGTCGGGTCGATGGTCTGGCTCGTGCCGTCCGGGAACTTGGTGGTGAGGGTGCCGTCGTCGTTCAGGGTGGTGGTCGAGCCGTCCGGGTTGGTGATGGTGGTGCCCGGGTTGAGCTGGGAGACCGAGGTGGTGCCGTCCGGGTTGGTGGTGGTGACCAGGCCGGTCGACGGGTCGATGGTCTGGGTGGAACCGTCCGGGAACGTCGTGGTGAGCGTGCCGTCGCCGTTGAGCTGGGTGGTGCCCCCGGTCGGGGAGTTGAGGGTGGTCGAGCCGTCCTTGGTGGTGTCGCTGCCGTTGAGGAGCGAGGGGCCGAGGGTGTTCAGCGCGGCGTTGGCGAGGTCGGTCGGGTTGTTGCCGTTCGAGCCGTCACCGTTCAACGGGCTGTCGGTGCTGAGGTTGTTGAGGTCGTCGAGCCCGCTGCCGACGTTGTTCAGGCTGTTGCCGAGATCGTTGTTCAGGTTGTCGAGGCTCGAATTCAGGCCGTCGCCGATGTTGTTGAGGCTGTCGTTCAGGTTGGTGTTGAGGTTCGTGCCGAGGTTGTTGAGGCCGTCGCCGAGGTTGTTGAGGTTGTCGTTCAGGCCGTCGTTGAGGTTGTTGAGGTTGTCCCCCAGGTTGTTGAGGTTGTCGTTCACGTTGTCGTTGAGGTTGTTCAGGTTGTCGCCGAGGTTGTTGAGGTTGTCCCCGAGGTTGTTCAGGTTGTCGTTGAGCTTGTCGTTGTTCTCCTTCGCCTCCTCCTCGGCGATCTCGTTCTCCTCCTTCTGGAGGACCTCGGAGAGCGTCTCGGAGTTCTTGTTCTTGACCTCTTGGGCGAAGGCGTCCTCCACGTCGGCCCATGCGTTCTTCACGGCGCTGAGCGCGTCGATGGACGGCTGCTTGAGCTTCGCGTCCGCGTGGTCCGACCAGCTCTTGACGGCGGCGTCGGCGACCTTCTGCCAGGTGGTGTGCTGGGTGAGGTCGCCGTACTCGGGGACGGACTGCTTGAACCCGGCATCGGTGGAGTAGGTGGTGGAGGTGGAGGTTCCGTACTGGCTGCTGGTGGTGGTCGACTTCTTCTGCACGTGGTTGATGTTGTTGTTGATGACCCACTGACTGATCTCGTCGAGGATCTTCTTCACGTGGTAGTGCGGGTCGTGCTGGCCGTCCGAGGCCCAGTCGGTCCACGCGGTCTGGATCGCGGTGACCGCGTCCTTCAGTGCCTTCTGCGCGGCGGCGAGCGCGTCGCTCAGCTTCGACTGCGGGACGGTGCCGCCGAGGGTGGTGTTGGTCGGTGTGAAGTCCCGGCCGCCCAACTGCGAGACGTAGCCGTCGTAGTTGGTCTTCAGCTCGTTCAGCAGATGCCAGAAGAGGCTGGCCGCCTTGCCCTTCCAGGCCGCCTGGTCCTCGCCGAGCGAGGTCATCCACTGGTTGACGATGTCCGAGTGGTCCTTGAAGAACTGCACCACCCGGTCGAAGGACTGACCCGTGCGCTCGAAGGAGAGCATGTCGACGGCGTTGTCGTCGGTGACCGACAGTCCGCTGTAGGAGAAGCCCTGCGTCGAGTACGGCGCCGACAGCAGATGGTCGAGGACCAGCTTGCTGCCCGCGATGTACTGCGCCATCGGCCCGGAGTCCCACTGGACATGCGAGTACGAGCCCTCGAACGCGCCGCCGCCGACGACCTCGCCGCCGCTCCACAGTGTGGCCCGGCCGTTCCCGTCGACGGTGACGCCGATCATCACGATCCGCGCCTTCTTCATGCTCACGCTGTTGTGCGCGCCGTCGCCGCCGGCGTCGTAGAACGCCAGGTCGTAGTCCTCGCCCTTGTTGACCTGCCAGCCGCCGATCGCGGAGTAGTCGGCCGCGGTCACCGACCTCATGCTGATGCCCTGGATGTCCATCCGGAACAGCTTGAGGTCGCCGAAGTCGTCGTTTGCCGAGCTGCTCAGCTTGTTGAACAGCGTGGACCGGGGCGGGATCGTGTAACCGGTGAAGTCGGTGACGGCCTGGGCGAAGTAGTCGTCCGGGTCGTAGCCGGCGGTCCCGGTGGTGCTGTCGGCCATGGGGCGGAACTCCGCTGCGGAGGAGGGGTGGGGACAGGGACGGGGTGGGGGGTCCGAGGTGCGGGGCCCGGGGCCCGGCAGGAGCCGGTGGGCCGCTCGACCGGCCTCAGGTCTTGGAGCCGGTGCCGCCCATGTCGCCGTCGACGGTGTCGAAGATGTCCAGCAGCTTCTCGCCGTCGATCAGGTCGAGGCTGTCGCCCTGGTTCTTCAGCAGGGTGGTGATCGTCTCGTCCAGCGCGGAGTCGATGTCGTCGAAGAGCGTCTTGTGGTCGGTGAGGATCTTGTCGAGACCGGTCGCCTGGGTCTTGAGCGCCTCCACCAGCGTGGAGCCGCCGACCGGGTCCTTGCTGTCGCCGCCGTTCATCAGGCCGATGCGCAGGATCTTGGCGAGGCCCGCGGCGGAGCCGGCACCGGTCTCGGCGAGCAGGTTCTTCAGGGACCGCACGCCCGCCGGGTTGTCCTTGCGGATGTCCAGCAGATCGCTGATGAAGTCGGCGACGTCGGTGTTCTTGAAGTTCTTCAGCGCGGTCGAGTCGAGGTGGGTCAGATCAGCCATGGGTGCCTCCGCGGGCGGAACGCGCCGACCCTGGCGTACGGCGCGGCGACGGAACGGGAAGGAGCCTGGACCGCACCGACCGCGAGGAGACCGGCCGGTGCGGTGGAGCCGAGCGGCTCAGCGGCCGATGGTGACCTCGGACCACATCTGGCTGAGGGAGTTCTCGCTGTACTTGTAGCTGTTGGAGATCTCGTTGAGGAGCTGCGAGTGCGAGGTCAGCAGCGTCTCCATGTTCTGTACCGCGCCGTCCCAGGCCGCCTGCTTCTGGCGGTAGGTGTCGGCGTCGTTGCCGTACCAGGTCTTGGACAGCTCGCCGAGTTCCTGCTCAAGGCTGGAGAGCGTCTGCGCGATCGCCTTGGTCTGCGCCACCATGTCGTCCGCGGCGTTCGACATGTGGTTGTAGCTGACGTAGATGACACCGTCGGACAGGTTGTCTGCCACAGCTTGCCTCTCTTACGCGATGGGGGGATCGGACGTGGACGCGAGGTCAGCCGGCGAGCTGGTCGAAGGCCGACTGGGCCGCGTTGTACGCCTGGTTGATGGAGTCGTTCGAGGAGCCCTGGGTCTTGTTGTGTTCCACGAGGCTCTGGTTCAGCCGGTCGATGACGTCCTCGAGGTTCTTGAGGATGACGTTGCACTGGCCGTCCCACTGCGCGAGGAGCTGGCCGTACTGGCCGCCGTCGCTGCCCTGGTAGCCGCTGCCCAGGGCGGAACGGGTGCTGTCGACGTCCTGGCGGATCTTCACGATGCCGCTGAAGGCGCTCTCCAGGGCCTGGATTCCGTTCCGGGTCGAGCCTTCGCTTGACTGCTGGCCATCTCCAGCCATCGTCCCACCTTTCGCAAGTCGATCTACAGTACGAGTGCAACTGAGCCTAGATTGAAGGAAGTTGCGACGGCAACGAACTGAGGTAGATCTGAGGTTGCCATCGGGTTCCCGTCAAATGCTTTTACTGCTAGGCAACTTGACCGGAACACGTGACTCCGCGGATTCCGGTTCTGGGTCTGTTCCGGTTTGGCGTGAACACGATCTCGATCGGCGAGAATTCGTCAGTTCGCCGCTGCTGAGAGTGAGTTGGAGCTCACACCCGACTGCGGCGCCCCGGCCCCACCGCTCACCGGGGCTCGCCCCGCGATCGCGGCCGGACCCGAACCGGTCCCGCCGGGGCCGGATCCGCCGGTCCCGCACTGCGCCGACCCGCCCGGTGCCTGTGCCGCTCCGCCCGAGTCCGACGCGGCGGCCCGGGCGCTCAGCTCCGGCCCGGTCGGCAGCATCGACAGCAGCGTGGACGGCACCCGTACCGGGGTCGCGCCGTCGTAGCCGAGGGCCGCGAGCGCGTTGGCGTCCGGGATGCGGTACTTCACTCCGTCGTCGCCGACCAGGAACGTGGTGTCGCCGACCGTCTCACCAGCCGCGCCCAACGCCCTTGCCAGCGTGCCGTGTCCGGGCCTGGCCACCACCCGGTCCACCGGCACGCAGGCCGCGGTCAGCGCCGTCGGGTCGGCCTGCGCCGCCGGGGACAGCGCGGTCTCGGCGACCCGTACCGAGGTCACCCGCACCTGTCCGCCGGCCGGGTCGACCTGGGCGCACACCGACTCCCCCGCAGCGAGCGCCAGCGCGCTGGGCGGACTGTCCGGCAGCCCGGCGACCGAGGGGTCCGTCCCGGCCGTTCCCGGTGCCTGGTGGGCCCGCAGGTCGGAGACGTCGATCGTGACGACGTTCGGGGCCCCGCCGTCGTAGGCCTCCTTGCGGGTGTCGGGATCGCCGAGGAGCAGCGCCGACTGGGTGTCGGTCACCGGGTGCAGGCCGTCCTTCTGGAGGAGGTACTCCTGGTTCCCGGAGCCCGCCACCACGCGGAAGACCTGGCCGATCCGGGTGGCCCGGCCGCCGAGTTCGGGTCCTGCCGTGCCGCGGCCGTCGACCTTCGGGGTGGCCAGGTCGGGGCCGGTCACCAGGGCGTCCAGGAAGGCCGCCGACACCGGGCGGGGGGTCACGGGCGCGTAGCCGAGGGACTCCGCCGCGCCCGAGTCCTCGTCCAACTCCAGCCGGCTGCCCTGCCACACCAGATACGTGTGCTTGTCCGGGCCCTTCACCACGAGCGCCGACTTCACGCCGACCGGCGCCGTCTCCACCGGGGCGCCCGGCACGAGGGTGGTCCGCAGGCCGGAGCCCGTCGAGCAGACCTCCCACGGCGAGGACTCCAACTCGCCCGACGACGGTACGGAGTCGGGGGCGCCGGTGATGCCGACCGGCCGGCCGACCGGGGTGCCCGCGAGCGACGCCGAGCCGACCGACGTGGTCTTCAGGTCGGCGCCGCCGATCAGCACGGCCGAGGCGTAGTTGCGCACCGGGCGCAGCCTGCCGTCGGCGTACAGGTAGCGGGCGCCGGTGTCCTTGTTGACGATCAGGGTGTCGCCGCTGCGCCAGGCGTCGTTGCCGCCCGGCTTGAGCAGCCCGAACACCAGCGCCCCGCCGCAGAACAGCACACCGACGATCATCCCCACCAGGGCGCCCCGGCTGGTACGGCCCAGCGGGCTCTCCGGAGCGTCCGGGTCGGCCAACAGCATGCCCGAGGTCAGGCGGCCCATCATGAACGTGTGCGCTTGCACCTGGTCGCGCTTCGACCGCACGCTTTCCTCCTGCTCGGTCGTTCAGGTCTGGTCGGGTCGGCCCTCGCGGGCGGTCAGCCGAAAATGCCGCGAAGGGTACCGAAGACACCCAGCAGCCACAGGGTCAGCGGCAGCAGGGCGATCGCCAGCAGGGAGTGCAGGATCTCCGCCGCGCGCCCCCAGTACGGGACCAGGCGCCGTCCCGGTACGGTCCACACCGCCACCGTGAGCGCCGCCGCCACCGCGAGCAGCCCTGCCACCAGCAGCGCCCGCTCGGTGCCGGACAGCCGCAGCCCCCAGCCGAACGCCAGAAGCAACAGGCCCCACGCGCCCGGGAGTACGAGCACCAGCCGCTGGGCCGTGTTGACCAGGCCCCGGCCGTGCAGGAGCAGCAGCAGCGACAGGACCAGGGCGACCAGCAGCGCCGGGAGGCTCGGGCGGCGGGCCAGGGCGACCAGGCAGGCCGAGGAGAGCACGCCCGTCGCGCCGTACAGCGCGGTCATCCACTCGCCGGCCAGCTCGGTGCGCACCGTCACGTCGGTGCCCCGGTAGGGCTCGATGCCCTCCTGCAACTGTTCCGGGTTGGTCGGCAGCGGTGGCATCCGCATCCCGGCGAACTTGAACGACAGCGAGGGCACCAGGCCCCCGAGCAGCACCGTCAGCGCCGCGATCACCCCGGCCGCCGCCGCCACGCGCACGTCGAACACGGTCATCAGAACGCCGCCCACCGCCGTCGCGAACGCCACCAGCGCCGACGCCAGGAACAGGGGCGTACGCGCCGCGGAGGCCGCGAGGGCCAGCACCGCGCCGCCCGCCCAGGCCGCCGCCGCCCCCAACAGCCGTGCCCCCAGCACCTGGTGGGCCTGCGGACCGCTCAGCTCACCGCCCGGCACCAGCCAGCCCGCGAGCGCGAGCGCCGGTGACGCGAGCAGGCCCAGGACCACACCGGTCGCCGGATCGTCCACGGCCCGGCTCGCGGAGGCGGCCCCGGCCAGGAGCAGCAGGCCCGCGCCCACGGCGGTGGCCGCGCGCAGCGACGCCGGGGTGCCCGGCAGGGCCAGCAGGACCAGTCCGGCCAGTACCGCCACCGCGACCAGGCCGCGCAGCAGCCGTCGCGCCGCCTCCGGGCTCCAGCCGTGCAGCCGGTCCCGGGTGACCGCGGCGATACCGTCGACCAGGTCGTCGAGGCGTACCTCGGGCAACGCCTCGGTGCGCGGCCGGAGATGGAGCGCCTCGCCGTCGGTCAGTTCGAGGGAGGCGAGGGTCGCCTCCTCGTCGAGCGGCCGGCCGCCGAGGCGCTGGAGTATCCAGCCGTCGTGTTCGAGACCGGTCTCCTCGACCTCCTCCCCCGCGTACCGCAGCACCGTGGGCAGCAGGTCGGCGACCGGCACGTCGGACGGCACGGCGAGGTCGATGGTGCGGGCCGGGGCACGCACGGTCAGATGGCACAGTCCGGTCACGGAAGTGTCGGTCATACCGGGGCTCACGTCTCCTGGACATCGAAACGGGGGCACGCGGCGCGGCGTGCGAGGTGGGGGGAACAGGGTGCTGGTGATGCGGGGGGGGTGACATGGACGTACGGAGTTGACGGGGTGCACACTACTGACACTCCCTACGACGCGTGTCAACGGGAGCCCCCACGAACGGTGTTGACTGCTTCCTCCACCGTGCAAGTGCCGAGGCCTGATCCGGTGCACGCCCCCCACGTACCGCCGCGGTGCGCGAAGTCCGTTAGGAGCCCCAAGCGTTGAGCGTGGTCCTGTTCCGTCGTCCGGCCCGCCGTCGCGGACCCGACATGCCCGCCGGCGAGTTGGTGCTCCAGGAGCCGCCGACTCTCATGGAGATCGTCCCGGACACCTCCGCGGTGTGGACGTATCTGCCGATGGCGATGATGTCGGTCTCGATGATGATGATGTTCATGCGGTCGGGCGGTCAGTCCAACGGCATCTTCATGTATCTCGCGCTCGGCATGATGGTGATGGCCGCCGGCGCGATGATGGTCGGTCAGGTCATGCGCAAGGCAGGCGACCGCAAGCAGCGGCTGCGCGGTGAACGCCGGGACTATCTGCGCTACTTGGCGCAGAGCCGGCGTACCGTGCAGCGGGCCGTGGTCGAGCAGCAGCTCGCGCTGGCCTGGCGGCATCCGGAGCCCCGGGTGCTGCGCACCATGGTCCGCACCACGCGGCTGTGGGAACGCCGGGTGAAGGACGACGACTTCGGCGAGGTGCGGATAGCGGTCGGCGACCAGCAGCTCGCCATGCGGCTGACTCCCGTCTCCAGCAAGCCCGTTGAAGACCTGGAACCGCTGTGCGCGCACGCCCTGCGGCGCTTCATCCGCGCCTACAGCACCGTCCCCGGCCAGCCCATCGCGCTGTATCTGCGGTCCTGGTCAAGGGTGTTGGTCCGCGGTGACCGCGACGCGTCCCGTGGGATGCTCCGGGCCGCACTGGCCCAACTGGCCCTGTTCCACCCGCCGGAGGAGCTGTGGATCGCGGTCTGCGCCGCCGACGAGGTGCGCGCGGAGTGGGAGTGGGTGAAGTGGCTGCCGCACAATCACCACCCCCAGGAGACGGACGGCGCGGGCCCGTTGCGCATGGTGGCCTCGGCCTTCACCGATCTGGAGGACCAGCTCGGCAGCGAGTTCTCCGAGCGCCCCGCGTTCGACCCGGACGCGGTGCCCGGTCGTGACGAGCCGCTGGTGGTGGTCGTGGTGGACGGCGCGGGCATCCCGTCCGGCCACCGCTTCGACGGGCCCGGCTACCGCAACGCGATCGTCCTCGACCTCTCCGACTCCCTCACCTGGCGGCCCGGCCGCACCACGCTGCGCCTGGACGTGTCCCCGGACGCGGTCGCGCTGGTGCGCACCGACCGCAGCCGCAAGGAGCAGACCACGGTCCTGGGCCGTCCCGACCGGGTGGGTCCGGTGGCCGCCGAGTCGCTGGCCCGGCTGATCGCGCCGTACCGGATGAGTCTGTCCTCCGACGCGGTCGAACCGCTCTCCAACGACACCGAGTTGACGACCCTGCTCGGCATCGCCGACCTGCACCGGCTCGACCCGGACACAGTGTGGCGGCGGCACAACGGCTCCGCCCG
>Ga0307509_10009044_pt1 | contig 12535 bp, 7 predicted proteins | sample 10_EM_MG_FD_202245 | JGI IMG/M metagenome (GOLD analysis project Ga0307509, IMG submission 202245) | Populus trichocarpa ectomycorrhiza microbial communities from riparian zone in the Pacific Northwest, United States - 10_EM | ecosystem: Host-associated > Plants > Roots > Unclassified | place...
TGTGTCTCTCTATTCTTGCTTGCCCTAAGAGTTGGACAGGCAGTCTGGAAACGTGCGATTAAAACATCAAGTTCGGGATGTGTTTGTTTGGTTGGAGGTGTGGTGGCTTTTTTTTAAAGCTACAACCTTTTTAAAGCACAAACCACACTTCTAAAAACCACACTTCTAAAAGCTAAAAATACATGCTTTTTATGTAGACCCTACAACAAAAGCCAAAGTCATCTCCAAACTAAACATTAGATGGTCTGAGGGTTCGGAATAGAATCCTTGAGTGATGTTATAAGCAATTATTGGCTGTTTTTTTTTAACTCGTAATCTGTCATCATATAATTTCTTTTTTAATATAAATCCTCACTTGTAAAGACATCATTGATCATGTTGTACCAACATGTCATTGCAGAAGGAACTCTCTTCATCTCTCCCTAACATCAATCAAAATAAGGTCCCAGTTTAAAATATTAGAGACATAGTTTTGAAACCCGGACCGGCCCAGCGGGTCGATCCGGGACCCGGCCGACCCGGGCCTGAGACCGGTTCGGGTCTAAGTAAAAACCCGTCTGGGAGTTGGCCCGGCGAAACCCGGTCGACCCGGGTAAACTCGGCTGAGACCCGGCCTAAGGAGTGTGCTGGCACTATCAATAGTCAAGACGAAGAAGTCGGGCTAAGGACGCTTCACCCTCGATTCTTAGCATCTCAAGAAGAAGATCCACTGGAGAAGAACATCTGAAATTCTATCTCTTGAAATGAATACCCCTTTCTTGGCTTATGCCATTTACCTGAACAAGCAAAGAAAGACTTCAAAGAAGGTAGGAACTTACTCCTCTTCTCCTTCTATACGTGTCTGCTACTGTAGCAGCTAGAGAGATAATTGGCTTGCTTTTGAGTTTTGAGAGGACAGGTTGTTTGAGAAGAGAAGAGAAGAGAAGATAGATGCAAGACTCATCTCGATGGATGCGAGACAGCAGAGGATGTGGGAGCTGCGGGTGCTGTGGTTGGGCACGAGAAACTAGAAGAGAGAGAGAGAGGTCGTGCAATTTTAGAGAGAGAGATTTTTTTTGGGTTGACCTGGGTCAACCCAGGTCAACCCATCTGACCTGTGACCCGATCATTATACCGGGTCGACTACCAGGTCGGGTTTAAAAACTATGATTGGAGATCCCCATCTTCCTTCCTTTGTCTCCCCCATGAACAACCCTAACATCAGCCGAAGCTTTGTGCACATTTAAGAGAGCATTGAAAAATAACAGGACGTGCCTTTTCTTTTCATGGTAAGAATATTGATAAGCACGAGGAATCTGGATATAAAACATAGAAAAGAACTCCCCTGAAAGTCAAATATAAGAGATAGATAAAGTATATTATAAATCTTGAAGTCTCACCTCAATAATTTAAGTTTTTGGATGAGTGGTTCTTTGATAAAATAGACAGAGCGAGAAAGATAAAAATCAAAATGATTGCAAGCCTAAAGGAGAGTGAGCCAAGCCAGCATGATGAGCCAGCTGAGAGCACTGACCAGTTTGCAGCGTAGTTAGCCTCACAGGGAGGGAAGCAAAACCACATCTAAAAATCTGGTTTGAACACGCAACAACAAGTAGTGTCCATTACTATCAAGCAAGATTGGAGTTTTCATCAGATCCCTCTGTTGTTCCAATAAAAAATCGACCAAGACGCTCTGATGCCTTGTTTACCTGCGTTGCACGAATTGAATGTTGTTTGCTTATGGCAATATAGCTCTGAGTTGACTATGATTTTTAGAATATTCTAACATGATAATTTCATGACATCTTTTCAAACCTGTTCATTCCAATCAATCCTCCATGTAAGGTAGGATAGCAGAAGTGTTTGGACTCCAACTCCACTCAACAATCCAATCCACAAACCCTGTATGTGCAGAGAAGAAACTATTGGTAAATAAAAATACTCCTTTTATGAAGTTCAATTTTAACTAGATCCACTCACTTGGCCTATTAGCAAAGAGTGAATGGTCAATACTAGACAATCAAATTCATGGCTTTAGCTTGATTCTCCATTAATAATTTGAATGTTAAGCAGTAGATATCTTATGATATCTTGACAATATTGTTCTTACATACCGTGACCTGAAGATGCGCTACATATCCAAGCAGAATTCCTACCGGCAACCCAATAACATAATAGCTCCCCAAGTTGACAAATGCAACCATACTTTGCACACCAGCACCTACAGCTACACCTGGAGAGGGAATTTTAATGGTTAAGATTTACATTACCACATGTGCGCGTGCCCTTTTATATATATATATTGCTGGAAACACCAGCACTTGACTTACTTCTGTCATTGTGAGCGATCGATCGTATAATTGCATAAAATAAATTCTAAGATACATAGAATTAAAGCTATGCAAAAAGTTAATGGACCAGAAAATGTTCATATAGTATTTGCATATAATAATAGAATTAGAATGAAATACTTGCCTGTGAGTACTGGAAAAATACTATTCAGCAGCATTGAGAATGCTAGTAGAACATGAAGCCTGGACACAGATTCTGCTATTTCCTCACTACTCGTAAACAAGTATGAAATTTCCCGACTAAAGACCATGCACAAAACCCAGAAGATAATTCCGATAATTATCGAAGTACCAAGGGCAACCTTGATAGAAAATTTTGCAGCTTTGGCATTGCCCATTCCCAATTCATTTGATATGCGCACACTGTACGAAATGCACATACATGACATTTTATAATAGAGATCACTTACTTCAGAAACAGAGATATAGAGAGACAAAACGAAACTGAGTAGCATTTCTAATGGTTAAAGCAAATACCATGAAGAACCTAAAAACCCAAGGCAGACCATGAATTCCCATCCATTGATGTTGAGGCTGCAACAAGGAATTAGCATAAATCATCTTCTTTTCAACAGTTAGAACTATATAGTGCCGAGCAACTGTATTGAGATTTGCACAACAAATTCTTACCAAATGGAGAAAGCAGATATTGCAATGGTTGCGTTCTTCATATATCCAGCTAACAAGACAAGAATAGAGGAATACCATAATTCTAAGCTGTAAGGTTATAGCAAACACAATTAGAAAGCAAGTGATGACTATCGAAATAAATGAACCATAAATCATTCGTAATCTTAAAATGATACTAGTGTGTGATAAAACAAGGCAAGGATAAGTTCGTGATCATGATCAAAAACTTGGTTCCATTTCTGCTGTGCTTAACATCATTAAGGAATCAAGTATTTTGTGCATAAAAACAATCATCCAAGTTAAATTCCCATACGAAATGGAATAAAAACACTATATTGTCAAAATTGGAACTTACCAAATCATGACTCCGGAGGATATTGAGAGCTTTATTAGAGGTAACATATCAGCAAATGCAGCTTTAGTAAAGCCTTTCCATGTATTAGGACACCAACCTCCAAAGATGTACACAAACTCTCCAATAACGAGCAACCAAGATGATATGCTGAATGCACCCATGGCACCAGTAAGCCCTAAACCAAGTTTGATCACAAATAACCAGGACAAAAGCACATGAACCAGAAAGGAGAAAGCAGAAAACCACCCGACAATCTTGTTTTTTTGTTGTGCTTGCAAGTACATTTGGATGGTCAAGCTAAAGACATAAGAGTAGAGGACGGGAATTAACCAAATGGAGATTTTTCCAGCTTCTATTGCTATATTCTCCTCTTGCCCAATTAGTCTTAATATCGGTGTTGTAAAAATGAAGAGGGGAAGCAAGATGGTTGCAGTTACACCATCAATGATCCATGATCTCTGCAAGTAAACACCCATCATGTGGTAGTGTCCAGCTCCATATGCTTGCCCGCATAAGGTCTCAGTCGCACTTGACATGCCAATCTTCCATGAGAAAGGAAAAACTTAGGTAAGTAAATTATTGAAATAATTGTCTTTACCTTGTATATATTTGGAAGATCACACAGGTGGCAAGACATGTAAAATAGGAAAGACACATCGATTCATTCCTCACTTCCATGGCTACAAAGAGGCCAATACCTTTCTCTCTGTTATATTTTCAAGTGAAAGTCAATACTAATCTTGTTCTGGTTCCAAATTGTTTTTTTTTTTTATACTAATTATTTAGAATTAGCTTTCAAAATTGCAGTGATATGAATATTTTAGTATTTAGAAAATACTAATAATTAATTTCTAAGACTCACACGCAGTTTTCCTCATGAAACATGTCATGTTCAAACACCTTAATATAATGGTATTACATAAAGGAAGATCAGACACATCTTAAAAACAACTAATAATACACTACTTATTGGAGCCCATGCTCCACGTTATCATTCGAACTAGGCATTTGTCACATCAGTATACCTTATGGATAGAATGTTTTTATGGGTGTTTGATTTTCGAACTCCTCTACAAGCTCTTTCCCAATATAAAATCCTCTCATCCATATTAATGTTACTCCTCTACAACCTCTTACCAAGCTTGATCCATGTTGTATTCATTGTTTTTTTCTAGGATATGGAACATGTCAAAAAGAATATCGTTGCTATCATCCTTATATCTGCTACATGTATGTCACCATAGTTGCTACCCTCTTGGAATCAAAATAATATTTCTTAAATTCCTCATCTACTTCTCCTCTTTTTAGGGGAGGACACATAACAAAAAGGATAAATGGATGAATTTACAATTTCAAGATATAGAAAATGAAGGCACCAGACTAGAACTATTCCAGCTACAAGTTGTTGCGACAAGAGAAGATCATCTTTTTAAGTGTGTCAAAAGACCAATCTTCTAAGAATACTTGATGCAATTATATTATTTGATAATTTTATTTATATTTATCTAGTATTTTATTCATGTTTTATATATAAAATGCTTTAATAATATTTGTTTTATGTTTTGAAGGTACTTTTGGATCTAAGATTTGAAAAGAAATAAATTGGAGATAAAATTCATACCATATTACAACTCGTGTCAAATATTTGCATATTTGACTTCTGATCGATGTTTTACGTAGAACTTAAGTTGTAGAGGTTGAAATGAAGTGATTTCAGTGATAATAAAAAGCGAATATCCATACTTTTCTATATATATATGACAAGAAAAATAAAGGGTATGGAAATCGCAGCCTTCAAAGATAAGTTTCGTATTTTACTAGTTTTGATCTTCGGTCATTCCGACTTGAATATCTTGAGTTAGAGAAGTTCATTTGATGCAAGCTCACTTTTATTGGATTCTAGACTTAAATACCTATTAACCTACCAAATTTCAGTAAAAAAAAAAGCTCATATGAGATATATATGATTTTTCTAAGACAACCTATAAATTCAGCCAGCCGACAGGTTTTGTGAGGAAATAAGTCCAACTTACTTCCAAAGCATCCAAACCAATATGGTAATTGTTTCTTCGTATCAAAAAGGTCTTTATTTGGGCAATTTAACTTCTATAAGTCCAAAGTCAAAGCTTTAAGATTTTATGCAAGACTATTTTTTCTTGTTTTTAGAAAAATAGTTATTGTATTACTTAAATGTAGATTGTCTATTTTGGAAATGACTATTTTTATTTTTTTGAAGGATACAAACGGATTGGACGGATATGAGGATTAGAGTTTCCTATCAAATAAAAAGAAAGAGAGGGGGGAGGCTAGAAAGAAGAAGAAAACTCTCACCCTTTTCTCTTATACCCGAAATTATGTTTCATCTTTTCTCTTTCTTAGTTTTTCAATAGACATGTCAGGCTAAGTTATTTTTCTTGTTCGAAAGGATACAAAAACCTTGGGATTTCAAAAACTATAAGATCTATTGTATCTTTTCTTTTCAGTTTATATGATGAGTATGAATGTTTTTCTATGTTTATTTCCTATAATTGTTTAGTTTGATTGATAGAGCGGACTCTAAGTTATTATTCTAAACCAATCTACTGTTAAGTTTGCTATCAAAACCAGAGTTGTGATATTTAAACTTGTGAGGCGACTAAGTTTAATAATTATGGAGGATCTATGTTGTTAATCTTAGAGAAAACATTCAATTAAATCGAACATAGACTATAGACAGTTATGTTGTCTATATTTATCAACCTATCTAGTTTTTAAGGCTGCCATTGAATTAAATTACTAGTGCAGACACTATGGTTGTTTAATAGTTAGGGTTAACTACACTGCGGATCGGTTAACTAACTAATGTTAAGGAAATATACATATTTGAAAAATAAATTGAGATATCATTTCAATGATCAATTTTGATTTTCATAAGTGGACGTTTACTTAAAACCAAGGTTTTTCTCTTAATAAGTTTTGGTTTATTTAATTTAGCTTTATTATTTTATTTTATTTACCATAACATAGTAGAGATAACCTCAAAATCCCCCAACTTTGAATCATTTAGTATAAAGACTTGAACTACATCTTTCTCATAGGACCGACCCCTTGCTTACTCTATACTATCTTATATGTTTAAGCTAGGTAATTAATTTGTATGACCGCGACATCGTAACAATACTCTTAAGTAATACACTACATCTCATCTCCTAATATAATAAATACTTATATTGGATATAAACTAACTTTCAGGAATAATCGGGGGAAACCAATTAATCACTATTCTCTATAATATACATATGAGAAATCAAAGCATCCAGTTAACAACCATGTAACATCACATAAGCTATTAAAACCATTACAAGCTTTCATACATCAGTTGTCATCTATACAGGCTCCTAACAACCTATAGGATGTCATTTCTTCACCATAATGAACTTAGGCAATAATGATAGAAATTTAGGCACTATAGAAGAATCAGACTTGGAATCTTGTTCTTCTACTTAAAGGAACTAGAGGTTGTAGATGCATGTTTTTTTATATAAAAAATAAAGCAGATTGGACCATTAAAAGGTACAAAGCAAGACTCGTGGAAAAAGGATATACTCAAGTGTATTGTGTAAACTACCAAGAGACGTTCTCTCAACTAGTAAAGTTGAATATAGTTTGGGTTCTGATATCTCTAGCAACAAATCTAGATTGATCATTACATGGGTTTTATGTAAAAATAATATTTTCATCAATGTAGATCTCGAAAAAAAAATGTATATGGATATTCCATTTGAATAGAATACAAGCTCACTAAATTGGAGTAGTAAGTAAATTACAAAATTTGGGTTAAAACAATCACCTTTTGCATTGTTTGGATGGTTCGATTCAGTTATGAAGAAGTATGAATTCAAACAAAGTAATACAAATCATATCATGTTGATGATAGGATAATTACAGACAATAATGCAAAAGAAATCATAAGACTTAAAGAAAATCTTAGTTGTTGAATTTGAAATAAACCCTAGGGGCTAAAATATTTCATAGGCATTGGAGTTGAAGTGGCTAAATCAATAAGAGGTATCTTCTAATCATAAAGGAAGTATGTACTAGACTTGCTTTCAAAGACAGGTATGATAAACCAATTGACACTCCAGTAAAACAAAATTATAGCCTTGGAGAATATCTAGATCAAAATTCCTACTAAATAAATAGAGATATTAACAGCTAGTAGGAAAATTAATTTACTTGTCTCATACACATTTAGATATAGCTTATTTTGTTAAAATGTTAATTAAGTCAGTTTATACATAACCCTAGTAAAGATCAAGTGAATACAATGAACTAGATTCTCAGGTATTTGAAATTAGCTGATAAGAAAGGTCTTAAGTTATTAAAGAACAAGCACTTGAACATTTATAGATATACAAATGAAGATTGGGTAAGAAGCATCATTGATTAACAAAATCCATATTAGAGTATTCTATCTTGATGGGAGGTAATCTTGATTTATAGAGAAATATAAAATAAAAGGTAGGAGCATTGTCCAATAAAGAGAGGTTGAGTTCAGAAGCAAAAGGTTTTTGTATTGTTTAGTGTAAAGAATGAGTTTAAAAGGAATGATCAAAGGGTTATGTGTGATGTTATGGTTGAAATAACTACTTAATGAAATTAGTTATTTATCGAGTGATGGGATGAGACTACTCCATGAAACTAAGTAGCCATATAATTAGCTTATAATTTAGTTCAACATGTTTGGACAAAGCATATTAATGTAGATCAACACTTTATAAGAAAAACCTTGAGGCCAAAATAATTCAAATATGAGTTAATAGATATATTAATTAGTTTGTTGACATAGTTCAAATGTCTTTTTTTTTTTTTTTCAAATTATCTTTCATTATTAAGAAAGGATATTGAAGATAAAATACAAGTATTTTTTATAGCAATAGTAATTAATCAGTGTTGTTTTAAAATCAATCTATTAATCCATCTAGATAATATTTTACATGTTTATTGAAAAATCATTTGAAATGTTTGGCATGGAATCCATTGGAATATGAATTCTGGGAAGGTGAAATAGAAATAAGTATGATAAAATATGATCAAGTAGTCAAACTAAATTAAAAATATTTAATAAACAAACATTTATTCTTTTTACTTTACCCAATCCATTTTTTTACATCATAATAATTATATATGGATTCCTGGATTTTTCTCGGACAAAATATCAATTGAAGGGGAGGTCTCTTTTTTTACATCATAATAACAAAATGTTGAGAGGAGGACGTACCAATATCCCATCTACAAACCGCAGCAAAATGCTCTGCTGTAGGCCATATGCTGCGAGATCCAGTTCGCTAATGTGCCCCATGAATAACTGTGTCACAATTATCATTCCAAATGAAGACACTCGCGCCACCATTCCAGGAAATGCAATCACCCATAGCTTCTTGGACTCGTTCCAAACCCTCCTCTTCAAGTCAGAGCTGTTAAGTTCTTCCGGGGAAAGAAGTCTCTCTTCCATTGAATTATCCATGATCCTGTCAGAAAAAAACTCTAAAATCATTGATTTTCCAAGCTTTTCGTTGAATATAAACTTTATATTGGACACATTTGTAATCTACAAATTGAGATTTTAACATTCATCATGACCACGTGAATCTTCATATCAAGTCAGTTGCCACAAAATTCACTCAAAATAGTCTATCATAAGCTGTAGGATATGTATTTGAATGTTGGATAATCTATTTTTAAGCTCCTTAGGTTTTCACACCATTAAAATTTTTCAACCATGAACCCATGTACTTCATGAAAGTCTTTGTAAAGAAAAAAAAAACAGTGCTATAGACAAAAGTAAAGAACTATTTTTGTTGTGATGAACAAGCTTGAGAATAAATTGTTGATTATTAGAGAATAATATAAATTATATCTTGGAATCTCATCTAACAGCTTAAGCTATTAGGTTGAGATGGTTCATTGATATGATATCAGAGCCTTGATGACCAAGCGGTCACGAGTTCGAATCACACTATCCCTATTTATTTGATAAAAATTAAGCATAAGATAACGTGAGTTTGTGCAAGTTTCAAGTCCAAAGAGCTTTTACTTGAAGGGATGTGTTAGAGAATAATATAAATTATATCTTGGAACCTCACCTAACAACTTAAACTATTGGGTTGAGATGATTTTTTGACATTGATGCACATTCGTATAGCTTTATCTAAGATCAAGTAGTTGTAATTCGACAATTTAAAGAAATCTCATATTATAGATGCTTTTCAAAATGGTTTTTGACACAACTTCTGTTTCTATTTTCAAATACGATCCTCATAATAGACATGTCACTTCATCATCAAATATGATGCTCAAAGCTAACAACGTGAGAGGAGATTACTTGATGTGAACTCCAAGGATAACAATCTTAAAACCCACAAAAAAAAAAAAAGTTAAATAACCTAAGAAAACCAAAATTCAGGTTTGGATTGAAACCTTGATCTAGAGATAACCTTGTACATAAGAACCAAAGGTTTTTGAAAAAGACTCGTTCTTTATAGCAAAACAAGAACCCAAAGTATATGAAGATGCCATAAGGTCAAATACACATTGATAAGTCAGTAGTTGATCTTGGTCCCATTAAAGAACATGATTTGCACTAAGCAATATCTGAATTATTCAATAATAAAAGGCTACAAAATTTTCAACCATGAAAAATATATATAGTCCCCCTAAAATAACCCTAATGAACCCTTATTATGTTGCAAACCAATAGGCTCAAGCTAATAATCAGCTAACACAAGTCTAATGTCTAAAACATTCCTAAAACATCGATTTTGGGCTAAAATAAACACAAACTAAAACAAAGTCTTCAACTAAAATTAAAATCCCTGAAATACTTAACTAAGAACAACAATAGTCTAAATAAAAGATCAAGCCATTACAATAATTAATTCAGCTCCTAAGAACATCTTTCCTTGCTTGAGAAACTCTTTGTAGCCGAAATCTCTTCCTAGTAGAAGTAGGAAGTGTTGTCGCTCTTAGTGTCTTCTACAAGCATGGAAATTCATGAATTTAGTTGTTGATACTCTTCCCTTGTTTTCCACCCTTATGCCTCTCAAATTTAGGAAGAAATAAGGTTGACTTAATCTCCTTAAATAGCTTTCCATAAGAATCCTTATAGATTAGAAAATCCCTACAAAATAAAAAACAAATAGCAAGGAATCTCTTCCTCTTGTAGTTGCTTCTTACATGCCTTAATTTTCATGGAATCCTTGCTAAATATTAAGAAATAAATGGCAAAAATTCCTCCATTATAGTTGCCTCTTACTTTCCAAGTTATAGTTGAAATCTTTGCACTTTCCAAGTTATACTTGGAATCCTTGCAAATAAAGGAAACACAATAATTCCTCTATTAATTCAATCTTTGCTTCCATAAATAGACTCCTTTTCACACAAGGAAATTTCCCTCTATAAACATCTAAATAACTGCCACCCACAAGTCCTTTTTATTTGAGGATTTTTATTAATTCTTATAAGAAAATGATTCTAATACTTTAATTAATCCTTGCCAAAATTAGGAACCAATAATACGAAAACCCATTAACAGAATTAAGGTCCATACAAGACCTAAAATATAGCCCAAACATACCTCTCATCCTGCCATTAATCAACCCAAACTTAGGCTAACTTATTTGGGCTGAAACCACCTCCTCTAGAATTAGATTAAATTCACACACATGGTAAAACCAAGACTGGCTATATCTCTTTGGATGAAACCTGGGTTGACCTATATCATTACTAGTGAAAGGGGGACCTAGATTTTATTTTTATGATGATAAAATGGAGGATACTAGGAAGACTTGGTCTAAGAGGATCGATGATGAAGAAAAGAAATGAAGGATATCAAGAAGAATTAATCTAGGAAAATGATGATGCCTCTAAGAGTAAGGAAGAGGATGAAGAAGAAATGCTTAATTGATCAAAAAATATTCCTTTTATGTCTAAAGCAGTAGCTTTATTAGTTTTAGATAGAATTTGATTGCAAGTTCGTAATGGTATTGTTTATTGTTAATTTTAGAATTTTAGACCCTTACTTTACAGGAAAATACGATGTTTTAACTATAAATAACTAGAAAAATAGAGAAGAGAGAAAGCATCATAGAAGAGAGAGTAGATCTAAAAAGAATATTGTATTGAGTTTTTTTGTGTAAAGTGTTACGTCGTAGAATTACAATGATAAAAACTCTTTTTAAATACTAGTCTATGGTTTAAAAACCAAAGGAGCTTCAACTTCTCATAAGTTTTACTTAACATCATATATATTGTATAAATTTAAGTTTTATATAAATATAAATAGATTTCTTATTATAAACATCCATGGAAAGAAAACAATGAACTTTGAAGGACTCATGTTGTACCATTACAATATGGAAACCCCTCTTAAGTATGCCTTTATATGCTCTTATGTTCATCAAGGATTCCACACTCAGAGAACGTCATTAAACAACAATAACATTTCTCACACACCAATCAACTACCTATAACATAATAGCAACCTCATCATTTCATGCCAGCCACCATCTTTTCCTCAATATTGATTCAAAATAATTAGGAAATGGAGAATCACCAAGTGATCATCTTGGTAATTCTTCCTTTAGTTTTAAAAAGAAAAAAAAGCCAGGTCTTGATGTGGAGAGAGAAGAGAGAGAAGGAAGAGGAGAAAAAATAGGGAGGAAAAGGAAAAAAAAGAAAGGGAAAAGAGAAAAACTTTAAGCCAAGGATATTTTAGTTTTTCATCAATTTTTAAAGGTGGCTTTCACTCAATATGTAAAGTATAATTTTTCTAATATGGGAGAGAAAATACAATTTAGAATAAACCTTAGAATGTTTAACGTAATCCTTCTCTTGTGTTTTTTTAAAGAGGAAAAACAAAAAAAATTGATTAAATTTTCTATATATACTTACTTATTTTTATATCATAAATCAACTAGGAAATAGTGTTGTGATCATTTAGGTCATGTAAATCAAAAAATGGTCTGATAGTAATAAAAATATGTATTTTTTGATGAAACACACTTGACTTGATGATATACATATTAATTTAATAAACATGATTTCACAATATAATTTTCATGAAATTTTTTATTTCATGTACTCAAGCTCTTCTAATTTTCAAATAAGATTTATTTATATACTATTGTTTTTTGTTCTTTTGAAAATAAAATAAAAATTCAACTTAGAATTTTTAGAAAAT
>Ga0307509_10009045_pt1 | contig 12534 bp, 14 predicted proteins | sample 10_EM_MG_FD_202245 | JGI IMG/M metagenome (GOLD analysis project Ga0307509, IMG submission 202245) | Populus trichocarpa ectomycorrhiza microbial communities from riparian zone in the Pacific Northwest, United States - 10_EM | ecosystem: Host-associated > Plants > Roots > Unclassified | place...
AATACCTTTTTTGTTCACTACTAGGACTAATTAGGGGCCCTTCGTCATGACACGGAGATTAGATCCCTGCCCGGAGATACTCAATTTTTCGAGTTAATACGGTACCGTAAAAACTTTTGCGATTCGCCGTCTCAGGAAGAGGCGGCAGGTCCTGTAGATCCTGTATTGACAGGGGTGAAGGTTAAGCGAGGCATGACTCATGGGGGCCGAGTGATAGGAGGTGATGCGGAAATTAAGTTTCCACTGAGTATGATATAAAATTAAGTCTGTATACGAGAATCAGATTAGTTGAAGTCTCAACAACAAAGACTTAAAAATGAGTAGGCAGGATGACTCTTTGAAGAATTGTCATGGCTCTAGAATAGATAGTAAAACGGGAGGTGTAGAGGCTTGAGACCAAAGGAATTGCAGTAGATACTGGAGTTGTTATGACTCCTAATACGAGAGCTGTGACAATAATTAGATGGGAATATTGTGAGATCAATGGAGAATAAAGGGGAACAACAAACCGTTAAACTTTGGTAAGAAAAACAAGTACGTCAATTTCACCGTTTCCTTTACTCTAAATTCTGAATTCCAGTTTTATCTATAATGCCTTCAAGACGGATCACTAAGAAGCGTGGGCCAAAACCTAAATTGATTAGCAAAAGAGTATTGGATCAACAAAGCATCAATTCAATTGTGCGAGTGGAGCGTACGTACAGCCACCGGCAGAAAATTCGGGTCCTTACCTATCTCGAGCATCAGCAAATCCCTCTCCAAAGGCCAGGCAGATTTCGCAAGCCAACCCAGCAAGAAGCTGCGGACAAATTCCAGATTCCACCAAGAACGATTAGCGAATGGGTGAAAAAGAGGGGAGAAATAGAGAAGGTGGGAATCAATACAAAGGGGAGAGCTCCAGACCCAGATATTGGAAATTATAGCCAATGCTGGTGGCCGGAGCTTGAGGAAAAATTGTATAGCGACTTTCTAGAGTGGCGAGAGCAGGGGCGGATAGTGAGGAGGGGGTGGTTTCGGGTACAGGCGGGATTTCGGTTTCGGGAGCTCTATCCTGATAGGGATCCAGCAGGCTTCCAGTTCAGTAATGGGTGGTTCGCTGGATTCTTAGGTCGACATCGAATTAGTCTACGTAGCGTAACCAAAAAAGCACAAAAGGTCCCAGTTGAGTACCAGACCTTGGTACTCAACTGGCTTCGATTCAATCGGAGGAACTCACAGCCTCGCCTGTCCAAGTTCCTAGAAACTGTGCTAGAGCCACAAGTTAGTCGCTTTTTGGAGTCCAATATATGCAACCTCGATGAGACTCCAATTCCCTTCGAGTATTTAGAAGGCAAGACGTACGATATCAAGGGGGAAAAAACCATCTGGGCAAAGCTGTCCCAAAATGGTTGGGACAAGCGCCAGGCTTCCCTGGTTCTCTGCGTCTTCGCAGATGGGATACCCCGGGTACCACCTATGATTATTTTTCGTGGCAAGGGGGAGCGATTAGGTCGAGAGCGAGAGGAGTATCATCCGGGAGTCGAGGTGGAATTTAACGATAAGGCCTATATGAATGATCAGCTTTTCTTGCGCTACATCGATACCTACCTAATACCAGCATTAGGAGGCCGGCCAACCCTTTTTGCATTAGACTTGATGGGGTCTCACAAAACACCTGCCGTACTTGAGAAGCTCCGCCAACACGATATTATACCCTCAATGATTCCTGGAGGCTGCACCAGCCTCGTTCAGCCTCTAGATGTCTCGATCAACAAGCCTTTCAAAGAAATTATGCGGGAACTTACGGATACCGCTATCTTTGAAGCCGAAAGTGCTGAGGCCTTCCACCGGTGGAGTGTTCGCGATCGCCGCATACTCACTACCTCATGTGTCGGAGATGCCTACTACCGGTTTCACCTTAGCAAAGGTGATTTAATACGTCGTGTATTCCGAAAAGTGGGCTTATCCCTTCCGGCTAATGGGTCTTGTGATGCCGAGTTGGACATCAAAGGATTTGGGGACTTGGTGATTGGAGATTGGAGTAATGACTATCAAGTTATAGATGCAACGGCTGATATTCCTGTTGATAATGATAATGATAATACGATCGAATTTGTTTAATTTATTTTTGTTTATAAAATTTATCCTATGTACTACTTCGTCTGATGTCTAACACTAATCAAAAAAGCAATTACATGTCTTATTCGTCATTGCTGATCACTCACTCAATTGGGCAAGCCAAGACCTTACTTGCAGTTTTCGTCATCTGCCACACTGTCCTGAGACGGCGAATCGCAAAAGTTTTTACGGTACTTGTACAGCAAATATGATACTGTACTGTACTCATTCGTCTTTGCCAAGAATACCTCGGTGAGCCGAATATTTGGTGAGGGCTCCAGCAAAATATCGGCTGGCGGGAGTATTCTTAGCAAAGACGAATGAGTAAATTACGGTAAATCAAGTCACTCCCCCGCCTCGCAACCTCACATCATCTCCCCCAACCTTCCTCCCCTTCAGCCACGAAACACCCACCACCGCCACAACGAGGATCTGATAACTAAGGCATCTTCACCACTTTCACCACCACAGAAGTAGGCAATAACCGGGTACAGTAAACCCCCCTCTCCACCGTTCCGATACCCCTTCGAAACAGCACAGTAGCAGCGACAGCGACAGCGAAGGGGCGGAAGAAGGGACGGAGGAAGGGGACTAATATCGACCACCGGTACTGTACCAGTTACCAAACCTTCACACACACCACCACTCACCCACCTTCCATCAATCACAACATACCACAACGCAACACAAAAAAATAAACATACTCGTACAAGGAAAAAATGGCCAACAACCCCCCACCCACCTCCTTCATCCACCAAAACCCCCCACCACCTCTCCCCCGCCTTCCAGCACGTATGTTCCTTCCTTCCTTCCTTCCTTCCTTCCTCCTCCCCCATTCCACTCCCGCTAACAACCAAGCACACGATAGATAAAAAAATCCACAAACGGCCCCTTCTTCACCCTCCCATACCCCCCCGCTCCGGCTCCGGCTCTTCGGGGCCAAAAACGATATACATATCCCCGCGGACGCCCTTCGTCTCGGCAATCAAGCGCGCGAGGACGCTTCTCGGGAGCGCGCCGGGTGAAGTGCTCCTGCTTAAAGCTAGTGGCCGGGCGATTGAGAAGGCGCTGCAGGTGGGATTGTGCCTTTTGGAGGGGGGGGAGGGGGTGAGGATTTGTACGGGGGGGGTGGAGGTTTTGGATGATGTTGTTGGGGGAGGGGGGTATAAGAGGAAGTGGGGTGAGGATGAGGGGGAGGGGGAAGAGGAGGGAAATGGAGAGGAGGGGGAGGGGGAGGATGTTAGGAGGAGGTGGACTAGTACTGTTGAGGTTTGGGTTACCAAGAAATAATTTGCGGTGATTGTGGGGGTTCGGTGGAGATGTGTGGGTTTACTGTAGGGGCGGAGGTGCATTGTTACCACCATTAGCACGGAACAGCAGGGGGTTTATGCTTCGTTCACTTGCAAAAATGTATACTTTCTTCGCACAGACATTTGATAATAGCAAAGTAGGTAGGTAATCAACAATCGATCGACTTATGATAATCTTACACTCGCCCCTCCTTCGGCCTTCAACTCTCAATTGAAAAGGTAGGGTAAAAAATGTGTAGGGCAGTAAAAAGAGTATGCAAAAGGCGGAGAACAAAAGAGGAGGGAACTCAACAGACAGCAACAACTTTACCTTATATCCCCGAACGCCCCCAATCCGATCCAAGAGTCCTTACGAAAAAACAAAAAGTCGGATTTAAGTGGATTTCAACTGAAGAAGGGAAAAAACAAAGTTGAATGAAGCTTTAAAAGCAGAAGTAGAAGAATGAGAAACAGCAGGAAGAAGAAAGGGAGTCTACTGAATTCTGGCGCCGGCTATTTGCCCAATTTGTCTCTCAAGCTCTTCCGCGACAGACTCGCGCTGAGCTTCTTCGTAGCCGGGTGGGGGACCATTGGGGGTGCGGTGATCGGCATCAGCCTGTGCAGTGGTAATTTCGGGTGGTTCTAATACAATCACAGGTGCCGCTGCGGTGGGCGGAGGCGGGGCGCCGGCGGTGGCAGTGGCAGTGGCGGAAGAGGACGGCTGCCCGCTCCTAGCATCTTCATACGTCGGCAACTCATCCAAATGCATCGCTTCAGCACCGACGCCTGTCTCCCTGGCATTGAGCACCTTCTCCTTCAACCTCTCAAAGATTGTAGAAAAATCGGACGCGCCGCCATCCTTAAAAACCAACTTCAACTCTACCCCTCCCCCTCCTCCCCCTCCTCCCCCTCCCCCCAGTCCGCCATTGGCAACAGGCTGAACGATAGCCTTCCAGGCGTTTGGTCCAAATAATGGCGGCGCCACGTGTGTGTCATGCAGGTTTGCAATTGGGCAGGCAAAGGACTCGAAGTCAGGGGTTTTGGTGGTTGGGATGTAGACTACACGCTGGTTTGTAATGTATGCTGTCCCTGTGCTGCTGTTGATTGACAAGCGACGGGTACCCCGGTGTGGGGAAGTGGTGGTCAAGGAGAGGCCCGTGCGCGCTGGGGATTGGTAAAGGGACTGCTCGTTTGGGAGGGCGATGAATGTGTGCGGTGGGGTGGGTGAGAGCATTACCCAGCTGTTGCAAACGGTTGATTGTTAGTAGCTACATGGGTGGGAAAGGAAAGAGGGGAGGTAGGGAGGTTACTTGATAGACATGGCTGCAGTTTTTCTTTTGTTTCCGCCTATGCTTCTAGAGTATATTTTTGTCGTCCTATTGTTGCCGCTGTTGCCGCAGTGTATTAGATATCAACAAGTAGAAGAACCAAGTACCTTACCCCGACAGAGGAGCAAGACAGACAGACCTTCAACTTCCAACTCAGGCACGGATGTTGCCGCGAGTAGCAAGAGAGGGTACTCACAAGTTGTAAAGTGCCGAAAACGAAGCTCGGGGGAGTTACGCGAAGTGAAACAAGCTCGAAGTGTCCGGTTAGTAAGGAAGGGAGGAAGAGATGGGAGTGGAGTGGAGAGGACAGAGAGGAAGGATGAATGTCGATGAGAACTTGGCGGGGGAGATCAGTTGTGAGACAAGGTTTTTGTTGGTGCGGTTGCGTAGGCGGATGATGCAAGGATGGGAAGGGAGGCTGGGGTCAAGCCTTTTTCTGGCGGGGTGGGTTGGGATCCCAATTTAGAATTTTGCATGGATCAGGTAAGACTACTGAGTATCATCAACATAAGACCCTTGAGATGGCACCGGCAATAGAACTCGTGCCTGATTTTCTCCACACCTAACAAGAGTCTTTTGTGGAACTGAAAATCGAAAGGCCAGCATTTCAGTGAGCAAACCTGTGATTTCTCCTATCAGTCTCTCTACATGTTCGGAGGTTCACTCAAGCCACAATCACCTCAGCACTAAATGAAGCCTGGGACGATAACATAAATCATTGGTCTCACTGCTCCTTACCTTGATTCTCATACTCGCAATTTAGCTCGGTGCGGTGCCTGGATCGTCAAACTGTCTTGGAGACTAATTGTAGATTGTCCCTCTGTTTCTACTATGTTCCAGCGAAATATTGAGCCAACTGTGGCGGTACCGTCACTACTTATATCTCAGATAATACATGGGCACTCGAGTACAGTACACAAAATATTCATGGTTTCCAAAAATTACTACTCATTCTCACCATCTTTACCTTCAGCGTAAATATCATTTTTAGGGCTCTGCAAGGCACGTCAAAGTTCCTGCACTACTAAGAAGCAATTGCTAGACATGTTCCCTAATCAGTGTATCACACTTCCGAGCGCTGTAGCCCAAGCCGTGAGTGCTCACCCTTACTCCCACTGCTTTCGAGCTCCGGTATGCAATACCCCCCCCCCTCCGGAGTACGCGTACCATCTGAACCTTTCGAGATAGTTTTGTTTGCTCTCGACTGGTGGTCACTCATACCAAATATCCGACCTCTCCTATCCTCCTGGCCACCTATTTCTGCGTTTTTTCCTGCTATTCTCACCACTGCTATCTCTACTCTTTCATTTCCCTATTTCCGCTTGATGCTTCTTCACATAATCATACTCTACCAGATCTGTATTTTCGCTTTCATATATTCACTTGTCGTACTTGCCCGCAACTACACCCATCACAAGACTCGTGCCCATTGAGGATCAAGGCCCTCCTGATCGTTTCTTTGACATGGCGCTTGGACAAGCTCTCCTTACCAAGCCCCTTAAGGTTCAGCAACCCCAAACTCAGATACAGGAAGCTGTACAAAATAAGGCGTCTGCTAGCAGTGCGAATCAGCAGGTCAAACTTGAGCAAAGTCTGGAGGTTGTTCAAACTTTGCTTGGAGCTTCGGTAGGCCCTACATTTTATCTACCAATGATTAGTGCACAGGTTTAAATGGATTGCTAACTATAGAAAGATTGGTTGTCTCTCATTCCTTCGGTATGTGCACAATCTCGATTGCTTTATGTTTTGTGGATAGTGCTAAGTTCAATTGTGGTTATAAGAGGCCTTCTTCCAGAAGAATGTTTTATGGAAAAACGCTACGGAGGCTGCTCCTCAACTGCTGTTAGCTACCGCTCATTCACGAGTGATCTTGACGATGAAGCTTTTTTCAAGAAGGGCAACAACGGGACTCGTATTAAGAGGCTGAGAAGAGGCTATTCGTGCGAAGCGGACCAACTCCTCGATTGGCTTGTGAAGTCCCCGTCCTTTTTTTGCATGATTCTTTTATGTTGAAGTAATCCTAATTGTTTGTCCAGGAAACCGGAATCTTTGATGCTCTTCGCCGTGGCTACCTCAAAGCAGTCCAGCTGGCAATATATGTTGATGATAAGCACCCTGATATCGTGGTGGAGTCGTATACTTTCTCGTTTACCTATCGCGAAAAGGACGATGGCCCTTCAATTAGCCTTAAAGTCACAGACATACATGGACATGGTGTCACAGCCAACGATGCAAATAAAAACCTACAGCTAATGATCAGAAGACTTATTGTCATTACTCAGGTGAGAACCTGCTCCTTTTTGCAAATGTCCAACAACTCGTTGACCTTCATTTGCAGAATCTCCCCCCATTACCTGGTAAGGATTTACCAGGACCCATGTTGCTAATCTGTGGGCCACTACTGACTTACCCCACCAAGACAAGCGTTGGCTCACCATTCGCCTGCATTACATGGACGGTACTCCTAAGGATTATGATCCGCCAAATTTCTACCGACTCCCACCTACTGCATTTCCCCTCAGAATCCGTGAGAACGAATCTAAGGCAGTTGAAAAACTCGACTGTGGTGAATTGAACGCTGGATATCACACGTTTGTGCTCTGCTATTGGGCCTTAGAGTCATACGGCTAACATTTCCCACCCAGTGTTACCCTCAAAGTATCTAGCCTTAGTGAGGTTGATCCGGAGGAACGGCCAAGGCGACGGCGAGGCTCAAAGTTTATTGCTATGGACGCGGACATAGTGCAGCCTCATTTAAGGGCCGGCCAGTCGTCTGGGGGCCAAAAGAGTGATTCAAATACCCACAAAATATCCAGCAGAAATGAAGGGGCTCCAGTTACCGTTCCCCAGCACTGCGAGGCTAGATCTGTGGAAGAACAGAGAGTATCCCTAAATCCGACTTGTGATCCCCGGAAGTCGTCCAGATCCGGCTTAACTAGCCGACTGCCAGGACGGGAAACTCAAGAGAGGTTGGCCATTCGAAGTATGCTTGTGCCGTCTGAGCAAAGCAGCGAGATACCTGAGACGCAGCCGTGTAATCTCGGTCTTGAGCAAACTCAAAATCACACTGTGGAGCGCTCCCCCCAACCTCCCACCAATCCTGGCAAGCGCCTTCGACCGGATAATCGGGCCATGCAATCGCCGGAATTTCCGAGGCCCCTTAGGGCAAGCGAACGGGCTCCTGTAGCCGATGCCACATCCTTCCCTAGGCAGCAGATCTCATTAAGGGCACTGACTGGGAGACACCTCTCCGAGCCTCGAGATCCTTCCGCAGTGATATCGTCACCAGACACTCACCGTTCCATAAAGGCACCTTCTAAGATATATAAATTGAAGATGCTTGATACAAAGAAGGCAGAGTTGGTGAAGAACAAGTTAGTCACTAAAGCAAAGGGAAAGGGGGTTACAAGGGCGATACGGGCAGATGACCACCAAATCGCCTGTGAATGTGGTAGTAAAGAAATATCGGAGGATATGATGTGCTGTGATTTGTGTGAATCTTGGCAGCACACGGAATGCTATGGGTTTACCTCGACCCAGGACCCACGTATTCCGAACTATCACGTTTGCTATTCTTGTCTTCTTTCTAAGTTTGAGGAAAGGCTTCTGGAAGAGATGCGTGGATTGGCATTGTTCCGGAAAGCTGTAAAACTTGTTTGGGACAAAGGCTCTTTTCCGGCGAATAACCGGGCTTTTTCAAATGCGCTTGGTATGCCATTGCAGGCCTTTTTCCCCATTGCGCATTTTGTTCTGAGCAACAAAGCTAATGATGGAACAGGATGCGACCTACCAACAGCATCACAGATTACAAGGCGCCTTTTAGAGGAGGGATTCATCGCACATGTTTCTGTTACTCGTACAGGGCGCCAAAAGAAAGCTGTGAATGGGGGGCCTGTCAAGTATAGGGTTGTCAAAACGCCTGAGGTGGAGAAGATAAAGGAAGCCCAATACTTTGATCCGCTAGCCAAGATATCCCACCACGTACGCTTTTCTTCCGTCATCAGATAATAAGTGCTAACACCTGCAAAGTTTGAAAATCCTAGTCCCCCTAAGAACCTCCACCAGTCCCTAATAAAAGACACTCCGGTCGCGGATATTTTAGACACTATCCCCCCCGGGTACGATGCGAGTGGAGTCGAAGATAGTCAAGCGTTTGAGAGTCATTTCGAAGAGGCCATTGTGATCTCGGAGTCAAACCGCAAGGCATCAGAGCGACCAGCCGATATGGACTCTACGGCTGACGAAGAGGAGCTCCCGAGATCCAATCTATCTAAGATCCAGCCAAATACGGCCATACCAGCACAGGAAGCCAGTAGAGTAAACAGTAGGATCACCTCCAGTTTTCCTCGCCAAAACTCTGGCCACGGTCTAGCAATGCCAGAGGTGTTTCAGGATCCTCCTGAAGCTCCAAGTCAGCCTAGAGTCAATGTCAGTGCTGTTTCTTTCGATGTTTATGTTGGATATGACAGCGAAGGCTAGGTTTAACAATTTCTTGCGGTATATCACCTGGGTTCCCTTCCCCCTCCCTTCATGGCATCTGTCCCGGAAATATGTGTTCTGAGAGCAGAAGTTTCACCTTTATCGCGCATTGTTTGCTTTAACTTGGTAGATATATCATGCTGCACCTGTAACTCTCACTGCGAATTCTGAGAAACTGGCTCTGGGCCCGATGGAAATAACTTGATCACTATTTCAACGGACGGGGTCTAAAAGACCCCCTTTTCGAGAACAATCATGATACACGTTCGAGTGATAATCTATGAACACTGAGAACCTAAACTCCGGATATAATACTCGTACCAAATCTCCAAAAAGTATTGTGGCAAACCCATAATTATTCGCCTCCTGTGGCCCCCGATTTGGGTTTCCTTTGTTCAAACCCTTGTGAATATAATTCCAAAAATAGCCTCATGCCCATCGTCGTGGCCATGGCCTAACGGTATGACATCCTACGAGTAATCCCGGTAGGCTTGGTCTTCCCAGGTTTCCAAGTTCTATTCTTCTCGCGGGCAGTAGCTGATCCCTCGGGAGTGAGTAAAAATACTGCGTGTCCTTAGAGGGGGGCGGGGCTGCAGGTGTGAAGAACCAGGCCCCGACGCAAAAGTTAGATGCTAGACCCTTGTCCCCTCTCATCTCTCCTGCCCCACCCCCTAGTCTAATACTCGAGTAGAGATGGTGTAGCCCTGAAGAAGGACGTATCATACCGTGAGAGCATGTGAACCATTCTGCGGCTGGTCAGTGGTTGGAGGAGATTTCCAAGTGTGCTCCAGTATAGGGAATTCTCGGTCTTGGCTAACACAACTAATGTTAGATCTCCAGCACAATAGGGGTGAGCCGGAACAGGCTGGGTTAGGGGAGATATGGCCAATGAGACATCATTGCAACTCAAACTGACTTTCCTCACCCTTATGCTAGTACAGTATTTGGTCACATCCGGCCCCCTACCTCCGCGACACCTAGATTCTTCGAGCCCTTCCCTGCACATGGCTTAAGACATATTCACCCTTGCTGTTGACACCCTCATTGCGCCAACCTTTCTAAATACGGTACAAGAACAGAGAGCGGAAAGCAATGGATCTAGTGCCGAGTATTTCTAGGCAGAATATCTTGTGATGCTAGTGCGGACGGTTTCTGTTTTCTCGCCTGCTATGTCTCAACGAGGCACAGGTCCCTTCTGGTGGTCAGTGACCTTTCTTAGGAAATGGGCATTGTGTTTTTGTTTTTTTCACTTGATGGTCTCCCTTGGACATGGCTCTTTTTTAGAAAAGAAAAAGAAAAGAAAAGACACAGCCAGGAGGGAAAGGATCGAGAGGCGAATAAGCTCCCCATGGAAGGGTCCTGGGGGGCTCTATGTGCACTGTACGCGTGTTCGCTGGGAGGGGGGTTAGCAACTAGTGATGCTATCATAGATATTTCCTCAAAAGCCACAACTGAGGACTAGAAATAGACAAAAATAATAATTCACTCTAGAGAGTGGTTCTCCCCGTCAGTTTTGTTTTCTCTTTTTTTTCCTAACAATATCACGTGATACCTTATAGTCCCTTATCGGATAAGCGAACTCTAGCAGGTCCACCGGGGGAATCATTACATTAAAATTTATCATAACATTATACTTCTTGAAGCAATTTCCCTTGAAGTTGCACCCTCTAACCCTTGCCATCGGTCGTGTATTCAGGCTCCTATCATACATAATCCTAAGTTTATAGGAGCAACCCACAAAATCTCGAATGAACGAACCCTGTACAGTGCTACCGTAAAAACTGTAATAACGAAACAATGCGTTATGTAGTTCAGAGTTCCCTGCTGTGTAAAAGGGGCGAAAAACACTCCAAGGTAAAATATAGCAAAAAGAGCTGCTCAGCCCCTCTGAGTGACATAGACTACCGTAACTTACAAAGAGGGAAGCAACACCTGACCTTGCGAGAGGCAACACATTGTTCGACCATTACAGTTTTTACGGTATGCCGTTCGAGCTGCCTCCCTAAATTTTCCGGTACTCGTCCCAGGCAAGAAGTACCCGGAAACAGGGATTTGATTTTTGTATGATAAACCCCCTGCAATTATCTGAGCGCTCATACAAAATTGACCCCCCCTGTTTCCGGGTACTTCTTGCCTGGGACGAGTACCATACTAAATACACCGGTGCCGGCAGCTTAAAGGGATGGATTCATGTCTAATCCAGCCGTGTCATCGAAGTCCCGTATGATCCAGATGAACCCGATTCTTCGATGCTACGGCTGCAGCACCTACAACCACTTTTTTGCCAGTTGCCAGCCCGCTACCGGATAATTATAGATACGGTAGTCCATCTATCTCAGCCCTATCTAAATTGCGTTTTATCATAAATCTCTCTGATGTGGTCCACTGCCCGCACGCCACTTGCCCTTCACTATCCCCATAGAGCTATCCAATTATAGTTACTGGTGGCATTTATTTCTTTTCCTCCTCCTCCTCCTCCTCCTCCTCCTCTCGTCTTCGTTAGTGGTATAATATTATTATGAAGGTGGGTATGCTATTATATTAGCGGGGAAATTTCTTGCACTGAAGGCTCGAAAAATTTGAGTTGTGAAGCACTGCCTCGGTGACAGGTTTATTTGATCCGGTTGTTAGGTTTCTCTTTGTCCACTGTACTACGCTCGAGTACCGGTACTGTATTGTCTCTCTGTCTGCATGCGGGATCCATGGATAGTCACCAAGCAGGCGCGGTAGCACACCAGGCCAGGCCAGGTTTGCGCCTCGCGGGCTAGCTACAAGTATTATAGCTCGAGAAATCGGGTACCGCAAAAGCCGTGATAATCGAAGACTTGTGCTACTGTAGTTATACGTCGTTGGACTTTCCTCCTGTGGTAAGGTCCGATGCTTTGTTTTTTTGCCTTTGTACTCGTACAACCATGTCTCTCTCTCTCTCTCTCTCTCTCTCTCTCTCTCTCTCAGAGGGGCTGAGCGGCTCTTTTTGTTTTTGTGTGTGCTTTTAACCAACCCCTTTTTCCAAAGTAGGGAATTCTGAACTACATGGAAGATATTATTTGGAAGGATTATTCTAGCTTTTACGGCAGATGATGGAATACTTGGTGGTGGTGGTGGTGGTGATGGGCTACGGCAGTAACTTGTAGGGTATTCCTTCCAGTCGAGCTTTTTTTCCCTTTATACCTTACTCACTACGGCGCCTAACATATGATATCACCTGTGTTCTGCTACTTGTCCCAGGCCATAAGTACCCGAAAATGAAGGGGGATCATTTGTATGGGGGCACAGACACGCACGGATGTTTTGCCATATATTTCTTTAATCCCTGTTTTCGGGTACTTATGGCCTGGGAC
>Ga0307509_10009046_pt1 | contig 12533 bp, 11 predicted proteins | sample 10_EM_MG_FD_202245 | JGI IMG/M metagenome (GOLD analysis project Ga0307509, IMG submission 202245) | Populus trichocarpa ectomycorrhiza microbial communities from riparian zone in the Pacific Northwest, United States - 10_EM | ecosystem: Host-associated > Plants > Roots > Unclassified | place...
GGAAGATGCCTATATAAGGCGCTTGGTTCCGACCAAGAGATAGGATCTTCACGCAACCATCTAAGTACTTTTCTATACTCAAGATATTGCAATACAATTACGCTTTACTCTCTTTACATACATTCCTCCTCTACGAGAGCCTAGGCTCTAAGAACCCGGAGACTATTGTGATAGTCTCGACGGGTCGCTTGGACATAGAACTATTGGGATAGTTCTATCAAGCACGACAACTCACTCCTCTTACTATCTGACGAGATACTATCCTTCGACGGATCGATCAGACTAACAAGCCAGTTCCGTACTATCTGAAGAAATAGACATAACTGTCGTTGCCTGTTGCCTAACTACCTAACGATAGGATTGTTACAGGTTGTCCTGGAAGTCTTGCAGCCTTCAGGATCAGCCACAAGCCCCCTACAATCAACCATAATACTACCTGGAGGTCAGAGTATATAGATCGGAGATTCCCACACATCATCCAGGTAGCCCCTCAGTAAGCTGTCACCCTCTCACCTACCATATATCCTGCGAACAGTCTCCGGTCGGATGGATGGCAACTCATATCCTGTTATGGTGGCATTGCTGGCTATCCAACTCAACTACAAAGCACACAACTACCCCGCGGTACCATTCTGATACACCCTTCCGACACTAGAGCTGGAAAAGGGTGTTAGGAATATCTCAAAGTTGCAGCATGTTCATTCAACTTCTGCTCTGTTGGTATCCTGTTTTGTACTAGACCAAGTGTTTATGGTAACATTTAGGAGCTATCCGATAGTGGGATACCTTTCACCTAAGTCTGTAGATGACTCTATCAGTGAATGTAGAGTAACTAACTCAGCAGGTTCCTCAGTTCGGGTAACTGAGTCTCTAGAGTAGGGTAACCATGTTCCTACAGTAAGGTAAGTTAACACTTTCCTGTGTTTATTGTCTCCGGAAACCCACAAAACTATATATAACATTAGACCGAACACCCCTGCCACGTTTACTCTCTTTCTTTGACTTTATATAAAGGTGTCGTCTGAAGATTACCCTGTCTAAACCTCTGTCATCAAGTTACTTTGTAAACACTCGTACCAAATCATGCCTACTATGCCTATACAATGTGAACTGGGCTAGCCTCTCTCTGGTTACTTCTTGGTATCCCTTGTGGGCTCGAGTCTTGTCCACTATAGCTATCTTTTCTTAGTGTTGTTACAGTAGGCCTTGTTTGCTCAGCCTCATTTCAGTTATCACTAGTCGTCTGCAAGCTCTTGATTCGTATCTATGTACAAATACTCAGCTATTAGTCCTCTCATCCCTGCCTGATATAGACCTTATATATATCCACCACCCTTCTGCTACACTTGTTTCCTTCATCTCAGATGTTTTTGCTACTAGAGGTGCAGTCTTCTTGCTTGTGGCGTTGAATTTTGTACATCATAGCATTCACGTTGACTCTATCTCTAGTAAGCTTGCCACTATGTGCCTGTCTCTCAGTTCAATACAGTTAACTCCTAATCCTAGCGCTTGAGCCGAGATGCCCACTTCTCATATAATGTATACTAAAGGCTACAGGGTGAGTGTTTGAACAGGGCACATATTGATTGATGGAGACGCAATGAGGAATGTGAGGAGCAAATTGAAGCAAGCAATGCTGTCATGAATCGGCACTAAGCAAGGCAGATTTCACATGACTAATACTCATTACTCATATTTCTATTAAGTTTCACACTATGAGATCAGTTGACTCATAGTATTTCACATAGCTACACAGCAGCTGGTCATGAGCAGGTGCTCATTATGTATTGTACAACTCACCATTGTGATGTCAGATAATTTAATGACTTTCGCACATGACTCACATTATGTGTCATGAATTTCATGCATATGGCTCACATTATGTGTCATGAATTTCATGCAAGTAACTCATTTAAGCAGATGACCTTTTTTATAAGTTGTCATTGGTTAAAGGTTATTGTGCAGATGACTCATAAGGTGTCAGCTGATGGATTTGATAGAATGACTCATTATGAGTCATGAGAAGGCAATGACTAATATGGATGAGTCATGGGGTAAGAGTAGAGTGAAGATTAGGTATAAATAGAATGCTTTTCATCCTTGGAAGAAAATCTTGATACTACGATCTAAGTACTTTCCTACTTACAAGTTTTATTAATAAATGATTACTTCATATTCTTTTACTTGCTATTTCATTTCACCTACAATTGATCTGGTAATTAATACAAGCCTACAGAGCACAATGACAACAACAACTACTAAAGAGTTCTAAAGAGTTCATCATTATCTGATCGGAGAAGAGTCCCTGTCACAACTAGTGATGAGGTTTTTAGAAGACCCATCGCCTGCTGATCATGACAATCAATAATCAGTTGAAAACAGGGCTCTTATCATGCCCCTAATCAGTCTTAAAATGATTATTACAATTGTGGTTATTATGGACGTGCGAATGAAAATCTGTGACCAGGATATAATGTTCTAACTTGTGATTTTACTACTATTTCTAACAGGTATTTAGGAAGAAATTGGACGTAAGAAATTGGAAAGGCAGGAGATTGAAGAAAAGCTGAACATCAGAGAGACTTGAGGTAATATTTACACTGTCTACTTGTAGCAGGTCAGCTTATACTGAGATTCTGATACAGGGACACTTATACCAAATGGCATGGAAAAGTTGGATATAAAAAATCCCCTAGGGGGAAGTCTGGCACAACTTAACAGTATGGTGAAAGCGCACAGTTTGCCTGAATGCTTGAATGAGGAATACAAACTGTGAAACATTATTGAGGACAATAGGGATCCTTGGATAGTGGTTATGTACTATGAGGGGATAAAGTATGCTCATGGAAATACCAAGGAGATCGCGATTGACCACCACAACTACAGAAGAACTAAGGCAGCAGTAATTGTACCTTCCTCTGGTTTCAGCAGAGTTGGTGAGATCAGGCGGAAGTTATATGGAAGGAGATACCATGACACAAGGTCTTGAGGAGAATTGAGGCTAGGTGGAAGATATATTCCGCTTGTTTTCACAATACATCTTTTCACTTGTTCCCAACTTTCACATTGCCATAAAAACTCAAATACAAGGCCAGTATACTGCTATGTTGTTGAAATGGTCTTTCCTGGTGAGCACCCTCTATTTTTCTTTATTTTTCTTCCCAGCCGAGTGGCGATTTTTCAATTACTTCTCTACCCCTTTCCCACAGAGTGACATTTCCACGATATAGCACATATAGCCAGACATGGCTATTAATTGAGAGGGGGTTCAGATATCGCTGTGTAGCATTTAGATTGCTAATAGTAGCATACAGAGACAATTATAATTGTCGGGAAGGGCAAAAAAGCCATCCCTGTCACTTGTATCACCTGTCAAGCTGCCCTTAACCATCACTCTAGCTCAGGGCCTTTCCAGACAGCCCTTAAATTTGAAGCAGGAAAGCCTGGGCTAGTCGAACAAAACATACATTAGTGTATTAAGGCCCTTTACTACAAACTGTCCAAGGACTCCAGTGGGACTAGGGGCAATATTGCCATCAACCTTGGATGGTATGAACCAACCAGAGTTGGTGCTATAGCAACTATACTGAGAACTCAGAAAACATGGGATACTGGCCTCCACTGGAATGTAGTTGAAGAAGAGAAAACAGCAGTTATGTTTGATAAGGGTTTGTTTGATAGTTAGTGGGGAGGACTTTGTGGGATGACAGAGGTTCATTGTGGATTTTCCTTTGTGATGGGGAACTGTTTATCGATCATGGATCATCTTCTTCCCGGGTGTTGAGCATTGGTGTTTATCGAACCTGCCACTGTTTGTCTTTCATTTTCAAGTTTTACTTTTAGTTTTTCTTTCTTTTCGCTTACTGATGGTCTTCGCCGCTACTGTGGGATTGCGAATTGTTCTGTGGGGGCTTTTTTAGATATTTCATTTCTTTATAGTCATGGGCATGAGAGGTTCTTAGCTAACGGGGGAGGTAGGAGGTGGAACTCCCAGGCAGAGAATGATTTGTAAGCAGTTGCATTGATCGTTGGTTTTTGAGGGGTGGGCTTGGCCAGGAAAACACTGGAGAGAATATGACTTTTGTATCTACAATCGCCATTCTTTAGTACTACAAGCGACAGTTTCCGGTTGTTTGTTTCTTTTGATGGTCATCGACGAAAGATTAACGGTTTCGATTGTGTGAGCGGTGATATCCCCATTCAGTTCCATTCACTGCTTTCCTCGGATTCGATCATTTCTTCCCGCTTGTTCGTTCTTTGTTTGGTGGGGAACCCGGCCTGGGAATTATCTTCCCGGTGAATGGAAATTATCGTTTCAGTACCGTCAATAGTCAAGATTGCCAATTCCCACAAAAGAACGCCTCCCGTGGAAGACCCACCACAGTAAGATGGTGGTTTTATTGGGGGCGTTACTTGGAATCTAGTCGGGCTAATCTGTCTTAATTGTTGGATTATGGGGGAATACACAGAGCGGAACACTGTGCCATGGCTGTCCCCCGCCGTCCCCCGCAGTTGACTACAATTCCCACAACAAAACTGCAGTCTTGATGCACACCCTACATATTAGTCTCTCAGATTGCCGGACCAGTCGTCCTCGCCAATTATGGCCATTTTTAGATTTCGTCGACGAGGGCGGCAAATCTTTCGCCGTCCGGGGCGCTTTAAGGGCAGGACCGCCGTCTTTAGGAAGGACGGCCGGCCCTACAGGGTGAGACATGTTAGTGCAGGGCAGGGGGATGGACGGCAGGGGACGGCCGGGGACAGGTGAGGATGGCCGGGGATGGGTGAGGACGGCCGGGGACGGTTGAGGACTGCGGGGGACGGCTGGGGACTGCACGAATGATGTCTCATGATGCTATATGATTGGTTCGGAGGTGCATTATTTCAACTTCGGCTAGTACCGGAGGTCCAAGTGCTGGACTACAGTCTCCTATAGTCCGTTCGGTCCTAACCTTCCCGGGCGTAGTCTGTCCTAGCACCCCAAAAAAGACGGACTATGAGCCGTAGTCCGTCCCGTCCTACTCCCTCCGAAGACGGACTGACTGGACGACTCAGAACACTGCTTGGCAGTCCATCTGGGGCCCCTGGACCTTTGGGAATATAGTAATATGGCTATCGTAGGCGGATAAACTAAAAGCGCGACAGTCAAAACACACGAACACGAGAACTAGACCAGGGCTGGACTAAAGGGTAGGTAAATCATAAACTTCGTTCGCACTCTCTAAACTAACTAGACAAAAACATAAGAATATATAGAGTATAAGGGAACCACCTTAACTATTCCATCGTTCTCCACACTCATCCATTTCACTCCATCGCTCGATGCATAACTCCATGGCCATGATAAAGGAAAGATAAGCCCACAATCTATCTGTCAATCCTTTAAACCTTAGAACAAATGAAATCACTAAAGACATTCTGTAATCTTTCATCGTACCTTTCCTTCACACATCTTTGTTTATCCACTATCCACTTCCGTCAACTCTAACAGGGAACACTGATTAGCTTTGTAACATGTGAGACACCCTCAGAGTATTATCCAATGGTTCATTGAAGGGGCAAATTTGTCCCTTTTTCGGACAAACACAATACCCCCACCAACCACAACTTAATATATAATGATTCTGGCAGTGATAGGGAGGCTATTTCTCATAAGAACGTTCTCTCCGGACTGCTTGGGAGTTCATTCTAACTAGAGGAATACGGATGGTATGTAATCTTGAGAATTCAAGTAGTTAGGGTGATGATCACTCCAACAAAGAACCTTGCTAATATGTCAACGCTGATTCGGAGCTTCCAGCACGGCCCAAAGAGCGTACAGCACACTAACATGTCCCCCTGAGTGTCCAAAAGGATGGTTACTGCTGATTCTAGAGGACAAAGACTACGGAGAGTAGCAATAGTCGGAGTAGTTGTTTACCAATGTCTTGGTTAAAATATAGCTATCAAGATCTACCGCTATATCAATTGTGTGAACGAAATTCTTTCCTAGTCGTTCACTATATCCAGAGTGTTCAATCTCTCATTCCATATTTTTATCATGATACTTTGAATTTAAATAAACCGCCTATGGGCCTCGGTTGGTTGTTTAAAAGCCAAGCATTTTGCTACGAAGTGTGGGATAGCGAAAGCCAAAAATTTGGACTTTTTTGTTCATAATAGCGGTCTACGACTGTATTACCTCCTAAATGTGTGGTGACAGTGGTCTGACTCCCCCGAATATTTGAGAGCATAGGGATTTTTACAGTATCTGGTTTGGCTATAGTAGCGCCATTCGATATTTACTGCACAGGCAGATATCCCCACATTTCTTGGGGCCCTGTACAATTTTAGATTCCCTGCAGTGTGAACATTTTTATCAGGTCTTTGAGCCCTTAATTTTTCCTATTGCTATGAACAACAACAACATCCCTCTCAGCACCTCACGATTGACCCCGGCCCACAGCATGCCATACACTGAGACCGAAAAGAACCTTGTGGCCCACTAAAACAACATTGCTGACTCAGGGCTTGGTCTACCCCTCACTTTTTCCCTCCATCCACTCTAGATTATACAGCCACCCACTCTGCATCCTCAAGAACGCGGCAAGTACAGCACGTTCTTTCATCTTATGATCCTGCTCGTAAATCGCAATGATAGAATCGTTGCCAAATGTGTGTTTGGACGCTTCCCAATAGATAGAAGAGATACACTGTATTACATCTTTGGATTCAAGGTGACGGGCAACTATTTCCTCAAGGAGAATTTGAGTGAATTCTTCAGTCTTAGCGAGCGCATCCAGTCCGGCCTGAACCCCGGATCGGCAATCGGGCCCGATTTTTTTCATCAGTTTGGCCTGACACACAATCCATCCTGCAGTTGAACATTAGTAACAATCAAACTGATAAGGGTTATAATTGCCTACCCAAGGCTCCGCGGAGGTTGTAATTTCCTTCTAACCTCATGATATCGATTTTTGCAAACAAAACCGCGGCCTAAATAGCAATTAGAAATATCAGAAAAAAGCTGGAGATGAAAACCCAGCAATAAGGCTGATAATTTCAGAGGATTGCTCCCGAATCTCTTTGCTTTTCTTCTCATGAAGTTCAAGCAACTCTGCATGATGCTGCTGTGACCGGAGCCTGAGATTGGCTTCAAGTCCCCACACCCGGTCGTTATAGCGTTTATACCACACGGCATCATGCTCCTGCAGAACACGCAGTGGTAGCAGGGGATCTTGCATGGGGTACGGCTGACTTGAATCGTCCCTGGCTGAGAGGTCAGGTATAGTGGCGATCCCAGGTGAATTTGGGTTGAGTGCCGGAGTCTGGGTATCGTGTGAAACCCCCATATCCTTGGGTGCCTTAGCCCCGTTGACCATCGCGGGAGGGCCTGGAAACATCAAGCCACTCCCCATCGGATCGGCGTTGAACGGGTGAGTGTGGGAAGAACATGCACTGGCCTGATGCTCGGACATCATACCTGAGTTATCCATCGATGAATTAGAAAATATTGGGAAGGAATGAAGGTTTGAAAATGATGCCGATGTGGTGATGTGGTGTTTGGCAGCGTCGTTGTTGGTGGGATTAGCGATTTAACAAACCAGAGTTGATGAGAAAACGCAGCCAGACCCCTAGCCCTACTACTTAACTCTCCAACGCAAAGAGTGACAACACGATTACACGTTGTCAGACCCCTAGATAGCTTTCTAGTAATTGTCGCGGGCCGGGTAGCTGGTTTCATAGCCGCACAAAAACGGCAGTCACGGTGGATAAGGGTTTGTCAATTAGTTAGTGGGGAAGACTTCGTGGGAGGACGGAGCTTGATCGTGGATTTTCCTTCGTCGTCGTGAACTGTTTGTCTTTCATCGTCGTTCATCTTCTTTCCGCGAGTTGAGCATTGGGGTTTATTGAAACCGCCGGTGTTTGTCTTTCATCTTCAATTATCAGTTGTAGTTTCTCTTCTTTTCTCTTGCTGGTGATATTCGCCAGTACCGTTGATAGTCAAGATTGCCAATACCCACAAAAGAACGCCTTCCGTGGAAGACGGAAAACAGCGTTCAACTAACTTTACCGCATAACTCGTGAGAACCGTCCAGACACGACAGGGGGGGCATAACATTTTCCATCTTCTCACCAGTCAACGAAACATGTTAAAAGAGAATAAATTCCTTGAACACTTTAAAGGAAATAATTGGTCAATTTTGATTTTCCAAGGTGCTAGCTGGCTAAGCTTGAATTTTTCGTTATTGAGCTCCAATCACTACCCCGGTGTTCACGGATTTTATCCCTGCCCTGAGTACGGTGTAATCTCTGGAATTTTGACCTCTCGAGGTTAAAATCAAATTGGCAAGATTGCAGGGATGCGACAGGGATTACAATCTCTCTGAAAAATAACATACTCGAGTACAAGTATCCCCTTAATACTACAAATATTGTGATTTTGAGAGATTGAAAAGAAATGCAAGATTTGCGTCAATCGCCAAGAATCGCTCAATTATTTCGATATTCAAACAGGATCTTGATTTTTTGATTTCGAGATTATTCCCTTGGCTTATGTCATCTCTTATGCTTGCTTACTGTAAAAGCTTGGATAATTGAACTGTGTGCGATGAAGTCCAAAATTTCCTCCTCTGGAACGGGGGGCAAAAAAGATAGCAAAAACACAGCCCCTTTCCCTCTTCCGAGAGAGGAAAAAAAAAAGTTTCTTGACCTTACTGAGAGAGGAATGTCCAACGACATAGTACACGGTTCAATATTCAAGTTCCTACTGTAGTTATCCTATCCATAGACTCATTGAGGCTACCCCTACCATATCTACTCGTGTCCAGTTGGCAGAAACATCCTTTCCTAACATATTCTCCTCGCTTATGCTCGTAACTTCATATCAATTAAAAACCTATCCTTTCTAAAACTTGAGAGCCACAGTATAACCTAATCATATAAATAAAATGTTTCCCACACCAAATATGAGTAGCCTCACGCCTGGCGGGGCACTAATCTCCACATCAACTCAGTCTTCTACACAAGTTCGTACTTCCAGTTGTCAAGCAATTAGTAACAGTGTCTTCCTTGTCATCCCTGACATCATTAACCGGCTGCTTGAAAGTTGCATCTTCTGTCTTTTGATCCGGTGCCGGCAGTGGATACTTTCTATCAACAGGGTAATAACCCCATTCACGGCATCGACAATTATTATCAGTGACAAGATTCCAAAGAGTAGGACCGGTCAAGCCTGGGAGGCTGGACCAGACTGGCCAGTCCTGGTCGATGTCGATGACCAGACCCAATTAACTCAGGTGGTGTGGTCAGGTTTGGACTGGTCCTAGACCAGTCTTTTTAAAAGATCTCATGCGGTCTAGTAGGATCTTAGGGCACTTACCATATTATAAATCAACAGCCCCTTAATACAAGTTAATTGAGCATCCTGGAGCGGAGAGCAAATGGTGAAAATGCGATTACAGAATGCATAAGTTGCATAGAATACTGGTACTGCGGCCTGCGGCCACGTAACATCACTCACTTTGTGCACTAAAAAAAGGTTCCATGCCTGAGAACCTATTTTCCCCACCCCTAATCTGAGTGGGGCACCATCTCCACTGTATAATTGATGGGAACAATAAGTTTAATAAAGAAAAGCTTTATTTGAACGTAATGTATTCTGATAAAAATAGTAAATCTGTCAAAGGGCATTGCATAGAATATCGCTTGGAGGGCCTGGTCGGACCAGTCCTGGCCGAGTCAGTGTTCCCAAGCGTCCCGTCCGCCCTGTAGACACCGCCAAGACCGCAGTCCCGGGCGTCCCGGGCGTCTGTCTGAAGCTGTAGGGCAAGGGCGTCCGTCCTTTGGGAAAGACTACCGTCTAAGAGGGTGACTGTAGGGCCCTACAGTCCTCGGCGGATCGGTAACTCCCGAATCGTCCTGCAGTCCTCACCCGTCCTCTGCAGTCTTCGCCATTTACCTCTACGGAGGTACAGGGCATAAGTTTTGTAGGTTCCACAAGCGAGGTTTGCTGCCCTCACCCCCTGTGTAACCTACAAAACTTATGCCATGTACCTCCGTAGGGCCCGCCAGTCACCTACAGGGCCCGCCCGTCATCCGGAGTTACACGGAAAATTGCGCCACCTAAGACACCTACAGGCCCCGCCGGTCCGTCCCGTGAACCCTTTCGGGTACTGCCGTCCGTCCGGGCCCAAAGACGGGCGGACCGGACGCTTGCGAACACTGGGCCGAGTTGGTTCCGATTATCCTGATAGTTCAGTTGGTCTGATTTCCACCATTAGAGTAGCCTTGACTTTCCACCGGACTAGCTAGTCCAGTCCAGTCTTCTGCCGACGATTCGGAACCCTTATCAGTGATCTCTTGATCGTTAACTCCTGCCACTATAAGCTCTTGCCCAAATACAAACCTCGTTGAACAAGTCTACCAGCGCGAATAATCCAGCACGTTTATACTAGGTCATGCACTGAATCAGTAGAGCTCTTTAATTTCTTAGCGAAATAGCAGAAACCCTCTATGGGGATTTCCACCCTCAGTTCGGCTGTGTGAGTCTTCATTACTCAGAAGAAGGGACATGGAGCACGGTACTAGCTTATTTGCTCCCTGTACTCTATTTATTTCCTTTTCCCATCATTTATTTTGCTTCCGCTACCTCTAAATTTAATGTCATTGTTTCCTGTTTTTTAGAAGAGGTTCTGTCCTATCCCCCCCGGCCCGAAAAAGCCCTTTCAAGTCCTTCGATCATTTTTCATCTCGCCCCCCCCCCCCCTTCATTGCAACACTGTGTCGATGTGACTGGTGATCTATCGATCCTCGAGGGTCCCCGCCCTCGCATACTCAATGGAGGCAGTGGACTGTAAGTGGAAACCATGAGACCTTGGTGACTTCCCAAGACTTTGGGAACACTTTTCTGAGATTCTCTCTTGCGAGACCATTGGAACCTAAGATTATCACTACCGTACCATACTCCAAAATATGGCTTTCGGAGACCCTGCGGGTGAGTATTCCGGCCCGTTATGTCCTGTATGAGTACTAATCGCATAGCAGTGACACCCGGTTTGTGGGATCTATCCCGCGTCTTGATAGGCTCGAACAGTAACATACGGCGAGCATAATAGGGGCTGTTTCTCGACCGTCCTGGTTCAGATCATAGAATAATATCCCTAGATGCGTGAATAGCTTTAGCCACTTTGCGTATTTTCTTTAGGCATTGAGTAGCGCTTGGGTAGAGAGAGTGGGCGGTTTAGGTGGCTGTGGTCGAATTATTTAAGAGGCGAAAACTTGTCAGTGAAGGAGGAAGGATCATGGGACGGGTATCAGGGAGCAGGCCTTCAAATTTTCACCACCATTCTTGAGTTCCACCTGTTTCCACCTGTTTCCACCTGTATGGTGAAGATCGGACGAGTGATGTTGCATGATTTGCTCTGAATATGTCAGTTCAGAAATCTTGTCAAACAAGTGGGACGAATGAAGTGGGTAGGAATCTCCAAGTCTGAATTTATTGATTTGCCTTTTGCCCAGGAATTCATCGGCTGCGTTTCCCCTCTTCATCAAGTGGTATCAAGTCTAGACATATTCAACATATAACGCATTTGTTGTCAGTTATGATATTCGTGACTCAGGAGGATGGTGAGGAACCGATTACAGGAAGCATGATTTCAAGAACCAGGTTTAAGGGAGTTTACTGTCTGAATCTGCACTATGGAGGATGAATAAACTGGTGGCCTACAGCAAGAGATAGATTTGGCTAGGATAAATTAGGAGAGAGTGAGAGAGCACGAGGGAACAAGGCTAATAGTTCGCTTGGATGTTAACAGGATCAAATAGGACAAGGTTTCACAGGATGTGTAGGGCTGTGGCTGGTGCTCCATTCAAATAATTGATAGCGGGAGTAGAAACGTGCCAGTGTCCTAAGTTAAATAGTATAATAAAAGGCTGAGGTTAAGAGATATTACTGGTCATTGATTAAAATGCATTCAGGGGGTTTGAAAAGTGAGGAATGCAGCAACTTCTATTAGAGCAAACCTTGAACAATAAATTTACAGCAAGGTAGCAACATTACACTAGAATCATGCACAGGGGAAACTCAAAACCCTCCTGGCGCAGAATTAGATCAGGCAGGCCAAATGTTCCTTGTATCAGAAAAGATATGTGAGTGCAGGATTATATACGATAAATATATGGAAAGCTTGAATGCGAATCTGGATATTGTACTTGCATTTAGTATACAAAATGCCCTTGTGGATGTTTTTTAAGAACTACTTGAATGCAAGCAACCTTTCTGATGTTAAGGAACTGATCATGGAACCTCATTCCAACTACAAATCAGTTCCTACTGGAGATTTGCAGAGCAGGGATTGCGACGTAGCAAAAGATATTCTTAGGCAGCAGTCAGAAACAAAAGTACTCAAGGATGATACATACACAGTGTAACAATCCTATTGTTAGGTAGGTATGCAACAGGCAACGATAGTGGTTTCCTATAGTGAGCAAGTCTTCTTCTTTGTAATAAGGCGTAGGGGAATACTATCTCTTCAGATAGTACGGAACTGGCT
>Ga0307509_10009047_pt1 | contig 12531 bp, 15 predicted proteins | sample 10_EM_MG_FD_202245 | JGI IMG/M metagenome (GOLD analysis project Ga0307509, IMG submission 202245) | Populus trichocarpa ectomycorrhiza microbial communities from riparian zone in the Pacific Northwest, United States - 10_EM | ecosystem: Host-associated > Plants > Roots > Unclassified | place...
CTCGCGAATGTTAGAAGAGGAGGGGAACCGGTCTTCGAGCATGACTTCCCCCCTGGGCATGATATGGTCAGGGAGATCCTGGCTGGCCCATATGGTCAGGAACGATTCGAGTTGGAGATAGCTTGTAGGTTGAGAAGGGCTTCTAAAGACAACCATTCCCGTCCTGGAGAGACTCCACAGCTCACAAATTAATGACACTAGCCGCACAATTATCTTCTATCGGAGGCCTGGCCTGGTGGTAACAATCATGTTGGAAGTGAAAAAAGTGCCACGAACAGGAATATTAACCAAATGGGGTAATAAAAAAGGTATCTTGCAATGGGAGGGTTTTTTCTGTTTCATTTTCTTTGCACTCTTCTTTAGGCTAGCTATTGCTAGGTGGCTGTAGTTGTTGCAGTACATACTGATAGGGGGCGGGGGGGATTGTTGATAGTTTAGCTATCACGTGCATGACTGTGTGGTAAAATGAAGTAACCCTCTACCGCATCATGGCAATTTCTCTCATTTAACTTTAGCAAAGAACTCCATTATTACAGTTTACAGGTTTTAAGGTAGTGAAGTGCCCACATCACTTTACAGTAATGCCGGTATCTCATTATCCGGTGGGTCGGGCTTCGGATCACAAATTGGGCCGGTCTTTTGTTATGCCACAATGTTCCTGTATATGTCAATGCGCGTTCCGCACCACGGTAGGCACGGCGGAAACACTAAGGTTTGTACTTTGTATTCTCGGGATTTCAATGGGTTGTTGTTAGGGCGCATCCTCCACGCTCCGGGAGGGTGGATTCATATTATCATAATTATGTCAGTCAGCCAGGTGGGCTGGACAGCATTGCGGGCGCTCACGGCATATCACTCGGCATCTGAAGAGAAGTCCTATGACGCGGAGTCACGTGCGATAGTTAACGTCCAAAATTGAAGGGGACACCACGGTAGCCACAACGCCACTTAGGAAGGGACGCGCATCATCGCCTAGCCGAATGTCGGTTCCAGATTACCCATCATCCCTTTGCCGCAGATCAATACCCCAACAGCCCTACCAACTCGCTTCAAATCTTATCATACCTGGAACCAGCCTCTCAAACCCCAGTTCCAATCACGCCAGCAGCAAACCCCACCATCAGCGCATATATACCAGTGTTTACCATGGCTGACCCAACCACCAGCACCCCCTCATGTTTTGTCGCAAACACCGAAACCCTGGAGGATGTGCTAAAGACGCAGACCGTTGGTCTTGTGCATCTAAGCGAATTCAAGAAGCGTCACGTCGAACTAGCGGAATAGCGGGACCGCGAAGCAGCCGAAAAACTACAACTGATTCGCAGCAGCGGCGGCGGGGGTGGGAGGCCTGCGAGCTCGTCTCGGGAAGGTATTGAGGCGCCCACCGGCAGCGGCGGTAAGAGAACTAAGAAGCGCAAGAAGGTGGTCAAAGGGAAATTATCCTTCGCTGGGGAGGGTGATGGTGATGATGGCACAGATGATGACGGTTACTCTTCATCCGCCGACCCGACAAGGTCTAATAGTGAGGATAGCAATAAGAGTGGCGGGAGGACGAGGTGAAGAAGCGGAAGGTTAATCGGAAATTGGGGCTACCGGCTCCGAAGGTCTTGACGAAGAATACACTTTTGAGGGAGGCTCAGGAGCGTGAGACTTTGAGGAGGGAGTTTTTGGCTTTGCAGGAGAAGATTAAGAATGAGGAGATCAGTATTCCGTTTGTTTTTTATGATGGTAGGTATTGTGCATGCTGCAATTTTTCAAGTTGACATATGACTAACTCGCTCGACAGCACTTTGAATTCTACTATTTTATCGTCAATCGCACCATGGGGCCCAACGGATTATTGTTTGATTTCCCTTCATCCCCATCGCCCACCTCCCAGACTTGCACTCCGAATCCCAATCGAGATGATCCTACAATGACAAAAGTGGTGGATCGCCGCTGCTACGAACGGAATAAGCACATATTCCCCACGAGCGTGTGGACGGAATTTGATCCCAATACGGATTACACGAACATGGTACGGCGGGATATGGGTGGGAATGCATTTTTTTCACTTGAGCCTCCTTCTCGGCAGTCGGCTCTGGCCTGGCTGCTCCTGGGTTAGAGATGGTATAATGTACTATCAGAAGAAGGCTCTTCTGAAAACTACGGTATGATACTGTATAATATGATATTTACTTTTTTTTCTTCCCTGCTTTTTCGCTTGTTTGGTAACATGGAATACGGGACCTAGGCTAATGGTTGACCCCGATGTAAAACCCTTCGTATGTTTAGTTGCAAGGAGAAATTCAATGAAACTGATGATTGGATGCGTCATCCCATTACAAGTGTCGGCGTTAACCTCGACGCTGCATAAGCTCGAAGAATGAAATTTTAAATTTCCGCAATCTCATCTATTCTTTTATTTTCTTCACACTGAAACCGACCATTGTTCTCATCATCGCCACAACTCCTTGCTCGTTTGACCGAGATACCACGTTAGGATGGATGGCTTTATTCTCCGGTGTAACGACCTCCGATGTCGTGCTCAAACTGATGGCCGCGCTGCCAGTGTTGTGACTACCCGCAGGTAATTAGCTCCCTGATTTTATTGAATAAGCCCATCATACTGCTCGGGGGTGTCAGTAATAATCGGAAAACAGCCTCCTTGTCCTGACAGAAATATACACTCGTACGGGATAAGCGGGGGTTGTCTTCGGGTTCTTTGCTAAACTCCCGAGTTTGTTCACCCCACTCTTGGAGGGCCTATTCCCCAGTACCCCTTAAGCTGATTATCTTTTGCTCACATTCTACAGCCATATTTACTGCCTCCCATGTGCTGCCGGTCTACCGCTTACCGAACCCCCTCCGAACAGTCAGCGAACCTGCCCCACCTGCGGTACATCACTTTCCAAGCCGGACGATGCAGTAATCGCAGTTCTCAACCCCAGCGACGACTACACGACTAGTGTGCTCAGCAGGCTCAGTCTGTTACTAGGATGCAGATTAGCAACTCTGTGAATCCGAAAACTGCCTACGCCAACCACCCTGCCCGATCCCTTCTACTTTCAATGCTAGAAATGGAAAACAGGATTCTTGCCCTAGAGAAAAAAAACGCAGATCAAGATGATGCCTTGAAAGAGGAAAGGGAAGCCCGTCACGAGGCCTTAAAGGCAGAAAGACAAGCTCGGGAGGAGGCCGTAAAGGCTGAGAGAGAAGTTCAACAACTTGCTACGGAGGCCTTATGCAGAATTACCGAATAAGTCATGATGCTCCGCCCGCTAAAGGCAACCGCAATAGATATTCGTCAACGATTCTTTGCTACCTTCTGTCGAAAGCAAGATTCACTGCAGGTTGATGATCAACTGATCATTCATTGTGGAAACCTCCGAGCCCACGCCGGAGATGTCGTCCTCGACGTCTGCCTCTTTAAGAACCACCTGATTTGTTCCGACGAGACTTTTTCGACACTGTATGGTGTATCCTGGGTTCAAGCCGAAGAACTACTGGGTATGCTTGTTTATTCCCCCACCCTCTACAAGACTATTTGCACTTCTAACCGTGACCGCCAATAGGATATGAGCACCTCGTCGACTCTATGAATGCCAGGGCAACGGGTATCACGAATCCTCCTCTCGGGTGGAGCTTTGAACAAGAGGCTGGGTTTAGAAACCTGGTCAATGCAAGTATTTATTGTTAGAGTTTGAGCTTCGTGCTAGGTGGATTAGACACACGGTTCCGAATTGATTCAGTTGTTGTATCCAAGAATCCGGAAGTAGATGGGAGGGCGGTTGGTGGAAGGGGTTCGGCTATTCAGCGAGAAGGAGAAGAGGGACAGTGGGGGATCGTTGGGATAGTGTTGCAATAAGGTGAGGAGAAAGTTTTTCACCCCACCAAAGGTGTCATGTTGTTTCGTGATGTGGTTGGTGGGCTTATGATTTCCTATGACGGGTAGTTACGTGGGACGATTAATACTTAAAATTGAAGGGACACTAGCTACAACGCTACTTAAAACGCAATTAATCCTTTTCCAATTACGCAAATTTTCCTTCCAGATTCTGTCATTTTTTCTTAATCAGATCTCTTGTGCGCACACCCGACGGACTAAGGGATAAGCCGCCGTAACTGTGGGTTTCAACAAATATTTGGTTTAAGGAAAATTGGCTGGAGTTGTAGCACTGTTCAAAACCACAATTGAGAATTTGTCATTTAATTCTTTTATTAAATTTTGATCTGATCGCGAACAAAAAGAGATTCTAAAAATATTTATTGAAAAGGCATTGAAAAACGATCATGACAAACCCCATGACCCCTAGTTAAATATCCCTAGGCAGGTATATAGCCACCCCCTCTGATGAAGATTTCTGCTGCATCACGGAGCTCTTCGAGGTCCAGTGGAATTCTGGTCTCTGGGTTTATTGTAGGGGGGCAATTTCCCGCGTAGAATTCATGCATCGAGATACTAGGGTTTTGTGCGGGAAGCTGCGGGATTGGGAAGATGTTCTGCATTCAGGATTTACGGATTAGCAACTAAAACTGCAGACTTAGTATGAGGTAGGTGAGAGAAGCTTGCATAATAGGTGGGGGAAATGGTGAGTCCGAGTGCATCGGGGCAAGCACGCGAGACAGACAAGACGAGCTGGATACGGCCACTTTGATCTATGTTATGAAACTTGGCCTGGAGAACGACCGTAACCGCATTTTGTGAACCTTCTAGCCAAAGCCTTGCGTCGTCGAGATGTCGTGTAGGGGACTCTTGCCAGCCAGACTCCATAACAACTGAGGGCAATGGGGCACATTTCCTCCTATCAGGACCGGTACGGGGTATAAAAACCATATCTGGCTGCTTGAATGAGCCTTTATGTTGGTTGATAAAATTATCATATCCTGGGAAGCTAGATTAGCGAGAATTGATCGGGGTGGAGAAGCCAATTAGCAACCTACCGGTAGCACCCATGATATCGATTGTATCATTCCAGGCCCTGGTCAAGAGCCCATCCCAAGAAGCACTCAAAAGTACCTTGCTAATCCAGGCTCCAACACACTGGTGCATTGTTGTAGGCATGACAACCTTCAATCTATTCTCAGTGGAAAACCAATGGATGCTATGCAGGTTAGCTTGTTAAAAAAAACAAAAAAAACAGGTGAAAGTATTAGCTTACCGGAAGGAATATGTCTCAAGTTGAGCCATCTTGCGAATGCATTTGCGAATGTGCTCAAAGCCTTTTTGATCAAGGTCATCACGGACAAAGAGGTTGGGATGACAGGTCTTGATTGCCTGCAGAACCTCCTGAAAAATACCTTCAGCCCTCATGACTGAGCTATCAAGCACTTGTATTTGATCCATGTGAGGGGAAAGTGCACAGGGTGGGTTGTGGCTGGTGTAGCGACGTTTGCAGGTACCGGTTAGTTGGTGGGTATGTGGTGGGGTTGACGCTTTGTTGGTGGAATAGAGGCTCATTAATGCCAAGCCCCACAAGATCTACCCGCATTTTGGCCACAGCTTGGCCTTGTGTACTGCCGGTCACGTGGATGACCATATCATACTTACAAACTTCCCCGTCTATTGTGGGGAAGCTTGGTTGATTTGGCAGGGCAAGCCCTACTTCCCCCGTTACCCGCTCTTACGACCCTCGCGGGAACTTGACTTTTGATATTAGAGACCTATAGAGCTTACTCCTTATTTAATTCCTATAAGATTACTGACAAACAATCCTGTAACAAAATCAACAGAATTTTTACTTGCGGTCCCGTATCCAGAAAGCACGGCCGAGGCGGAGGGAGGGTTCAAAGAAGAGGAGAAAGCCGAGGAGGGAAAGTGGTAGAGGTGGGGAAGCGGTAGAGGTGGTCGAGGAGGTCGAGGAGGTCGTGGAGGGGAGAGATCAAGGAAGAACCTCGATTAGAACTGAAAATCGACCAAAGAAGTACGTTTTTCCTATCAACTAGCTCTAATATATGATCGCCCGACCCCTTTTTACCATTGGGGACCGCCCTGACAATTGCGCAATAGAATTCCGGAAGCTGAAGATCCCGATTCTAATCCCGAAACTTCAGATGATCCTGAGCTGCGCGGTTGCAAAGACTCCGGGGAAGCCCCAGGTAGCTACGACCCCGAATCGCAATTGGAAGATGAGATAGTAGCAGCAAAACCTTACAGCCTCCTACCAATTTCTGGTGAGGAGCAATGAGTCTTACCAATGTAATCCTCAACACCGAAAACTTGATCACACACAAATCGAAGAGGATGGAATCATCTTTGAACACAGTGAAGATTTTGCAAATGAGCCTGAGGAAGAGGAAGAGCCCGAAGAAGAGGCTATAGATGTAGGCTAGGATAACGAGTATCAATCCAACCAATTTGAATCCCATTTTGCAAGTCCCTCACCCTCTAGATTGGCTTCCATCTATTCCACTTTAAAAGGCAAATGGAAGGATACTAAGCTGCCTAAATCTAGACTACTTGGGAATGCCTACTTGTCCATTCCGGGAAGCTCGGAGCAAACCACCAGTGGAAGAAGGATTGAAGGCCTAAAAGGCCTAAATTTGAAGAAGAAGCTGGTCGCTGAAGAGCTGATGCCGCTACAGAAGTCATTAGGGGAGCTTGTGTTCAATTATGTGGATGTTTTATATGGTGAATGAACACTAGGCAATGCTAAAGAGTTACGGAGAAGGTATTCTCTCCACGCGCTAATTCATGTCCTAAAGTATGTTCCCACCCAAGTATGATACTAGATCATGTTCATACCAATCAAAACTCGGGACCCGCGACCGAGTCCTAAAGAACAATGCCCGCCTAGCAAAGGCTATGGGCGAGGAAATAGAGCTCACAGATCAAGGCTTCACAAGGACCAAAATCCTTTCCATACTACCAACACGAAGCGCTTCTGTAGAAGTAATAAATGCACTAGTCGACATACTACAACCAGAGTAACAAGTTCATCCTCCCTCAAATACCTAACACGTTGCCAATTATTCTAGAGAAACAAAAAACGCTTTCAAGATACATACTACACACCCCCGGATGCCGAGCGCATTAGCCCCAATAAGCTCGGAGACTTCTGTGCTCTCTTTGGAGGAAACCATGACGACCTCTTCAGGTTAGGCCTAAAGTTAACTCGGAAAGCTCTCAACTACTTTAGTCAATTCTACAGCTCGGATATAATCCTCGCATCGCCGCTTGGGTTGGGTATGACTTTGGTGATGAGACCGACAAAAAAGCGCCACTACGATTTCCGTATAGAATTGGTGATGGTGGATCAAGCCGACGCATTGCTTATGCAAAATTGGGACCACCTACAGAATATCTTCAAACACCTCAATTTGGTACCCAAGGACTCGCATGGTTGTGACTCCAGGCGCAGCCGGAACTGGTATTTCTACACTAATGCAAAATACTAGAGACAGACGTTGGTACTCGGCATCGGAGATGATGAAGTTGTTTAATCAGAGTATGTTAAATGCTGCCGGGAAAGTGAAGACTCCAGCAGAGTATGCAGGGTCCATGATTGATTTGGGGGTTCAAGTTCGACAGGCAGTGCCCCCTCCCGCTCCTAACCCACCAGTTTCTCTTACTAACTACCATATTACAGACATTCACAAGAATAGATCCCCCAGCCTGAGCCGCAGATCCAGACGCCCACTGCGACTTTTTCACAAAATCTGTTCTATCCTCACTCCCCCGAAACACCTTCACAAGTATATTAATCTTCATGCCGAGTTACTTCGACTTCGTCCGAATGCGGAGCCACCTCCACAACACCCCTATCTCCGTCGGTGCCATCTCGGAAGAAACGCCCGTCTCCTCCATCGCGTGCGCACGGTTGCATTTCTTCACCGGCTGTCACTCGGTTCATCTTACAGTGGGCGAGCGTACCACTTGCGCCGCTATGACATCCGCGGAGTCACAAGCGTGGTATTGTACGCCCTGTTGGGTAACTCTCTTTTCTACAGCGAGATCGCGGGTGGCTTTATTGACGGAGCATTGGGGAGGGGAGGGGAGGGTTATGGAGCAGCCGAAGGCGCATATGATATTCTCTAAGTGGGATGCTATAAGCTGGAGAGGGTCGTTTGTAGCAAGGGGGTCAGGGTTATGTGTATGGATAAAGGTTAGACATCTGAGTTTGTTTGATGGGCCACAGTGATTGTGTGATGGATATTTAAAAATTTGAGAAAGCTGGATATGATATTGTAACTTGATACTAGAGTACGGTTGGTTAGGAAGTCCTACAATTTTGGGCACGGGGGAAGTGTTCAATAATCCGTGCAAGTCGAAATAGATTCAGGAGCCTTAGGCTCCCTTTCCCATCTCTCAACCTTCAACCGTAATTATTCGGAACTAGCACACGGGTAATTCTAGCAGTGCGCTCCTCCTCCGGTGAATCAAAACGCTAAAAGGAACTCCCCCCAATGCTGTAGCGCGCCCCGTATCTTGTTTGTTTCACAAAAGAAAATACAAAAGAAAATACAAAAGAAAATAATCCTGCTCGCGCTCTTAAGAAACGAAAGTAACAACCTAGAACCACCATCCCACCTCCTAATTGGTCCTATTTACCCATTCCCATTCACCCAGCAAAACAGGAATCAATCCACTCACAGCACTAATCACACAGCAAATACTATAGCAGTCGCTCCCAGATACGCGCGAACTTCCAGAACATACCGAAGAAGCTGTATTAGGCAAACAAGGTCATATGGACGAGCTGGAGGAGGAGAAGAGAAAAGGAAGGGAGAAGAGAACAGACACATTCTTATCTTTCCTCGAATCCACCATTCCAGGGACTGTCCGGCGGATGTATGTGCATGTACAGATTAAGAGGAGGATTGCTAGCAGTAGGCGCGTTGAAGTGGAAGATAGCGGACTGAATTTTTTCATTTAGTTTTCTTTTTTGCCCAAGTATAGTGGTGATGGGGGTGATAAGAAACTAGGTTTCGGTTGACCTCTTGGCGTTTGTCAGGTGAGTATACTGGTCTAATATACTCATCCAGTGGTCCTTTATCCACTCTCAGTTAGCGCTCAGATTAGGTAAACCAGACACTGGTTTAATATTCACCCTGCTGTCTATCTTGCGCCTTAGTTCAAGGTTAACATTCTCCGATAGAGGGGATTGATAAAACGGAAGGGACGAATACCGAAGGACCGACCTCATGTTGGAGTGATTCTGGGATCTTGCTCTATAGTAGGCCAAGCTTCACATTATGAATCGGGACCCGCTCTTCAGTTGCGCTACGATGTTCCTTTAGGTTACAATGTGGGTTGAAAGCCAGGGTCGTGAAAACACCAAGGCTTGAACTTTTTACTCTCAGGATATATATATATGAACGAGTTGTATACTCTACAGGCATATTGGCTCTGGCCCGATTAATTGCGGGCTCTAGGGCGTGGATTCGTAGTAAGCATGTCAGTCAGCCGGGCAGGCGGGAAATGTTGTCGGTCGCAGAGTATCAGTCGGCATCAAAAAAAGCAAGCTGCACTGGAATCATTGCACAATTTCTTATACGAGTACTATTCAAGGGTAGGATCTGTCTAACATTAGCGACGGTAGCGTAAATAGATACAAAGGTCGGGCAAGAAGTTATGAAACAGCTATTTAAGGTTAACCTGCCAAATGCAGCTCTGCTTGTTCTGATTAATTGTTCCCGACCCTTGTATACCCTGTGCAGATCATATATGATTAACAAATAAACTTGTAGGTGTTCCCATGGAGAGATAATAAAGCAAGGAAAATAAGAGCCCAGAAACGATGAGGAAGCAAGTAAGAATAAATCTATGAACATAGTTTATTAAGTTCAAGGGGAATGCAGGCGGCGGACGGAAAGTAGTCAAGATTTAGCATGAAAAGAAAATGGGTGAAGCGCGAAGAGATTGCCTACAGTATAGTATGGAACGGAATAACATTGTAGGAATTATTGCAAATGCGCTTATACATGCTCTGAGGATCCTCTTTCTGGAGAAAGGAAAACCCAAGATATCCTCTACCACAATCAGCAAGCACAATTCCACCAACAAGAGCAAGGAAGGGGAAGAAAATAATAATAGAGAAAAAGAAAAGGTTTAGCATTTCCCCACCTGCCCAGATATGGGGGGGGGGGGCCAACAAACAGTGAAGCACAAGGAAGGAATAGGCCAAATGAAATAAACCTTCCTCTCCTACGTTATCCACGCATTACATCCCAGCACCTCTCGAATATCTCTCAGACCAAACACACTTTACCACTCTACCCCAATCATTACCATCTCATCGTCCTCAGGCATCCGGACCCATGGCGTCAAAAACCCCTAACCAGCTACCTCCATGGCCTTCCACCATCGCGGCACTTACAGCATCAGCATCTTTCCGGTGATCATCGCTTAGACCATGCTCTGCCCCATCTGAGGACACGCTACTGCTTTCCGAGACCGATCTCTGAAGCTTCTGAACTGCCAGATCGAGGTATTTATCTAAAACCTTTTGTGCCATGAGCCCTACCAAGGGCCCATCTGCCCTGGGTATCCCCCAGGGCCAGTACCATTTTCTGTGCAAACCTCTTGTATAAAACTTCCGTCCGCCCTGTTCGTTGAAGGCTTCCATCGAGATGCGGCAGGCACTGCAACTGAGCTTAGAAACCCCAATATAGTTAAATGGTGGGACATGGTCCCATTGATTGCCCCCCCTGGTGTGGAAGTACCGGATAAGCCCACATTCGCAGTGGACCGGGCACACCCATTTCTTTGACCCAAATGTTTTCGTAAGCTCCACCGCCTGTGTCTTCTGGAAATCGTAGCGCTTATGACATGCAACCTCTAAGAAGGAACTCCACTCCTCTGGCGATGCGGGTAATTGTACGGTATGAGTCTTCTTCAGGACAGCGGAAATGAACAGGCGGTATCGCAGGGCAGGGATGAGGCGGGGAGAATGGGCAAATCCAAATAGAGTTTCAATGTGACGGGGTAGGGAAGTGAGTTTCTCAAGAGCACATCGAAGCGGGAAGGGGTCTTCGGAATGATGATCTATCACAGAAGCAAAGTTAAATCAAAGACCAGAACAGAAATCATGCAATCGCGGAACACCCAAATACACGACCTGTCCTAATACACAGTCCCCACTGATTGGCTTGTGGAATAGGTCACTATTACTAAGATTCGACCAATCAGTAGGGAGGGTATATTCCGACGGGGTGTGTATATCAATACGGTAATGGGAAGCAGAAGAAGCATACCTCCCAACGCCCGAGCCAGGATCTCACCGCCGAACTCCTTTCTATCCTCAAGCACAATCCTTACATGCTCGTTGGCCCGGATGCTCTGGAAATACCCCAATTGCCATTCCGACTCGGTGAGTTGGTCTTTGCGGTTATCGTGAAGCTTGGAAACTACCCTCACTGCCGACAACAATGCGAACACCGCCTTGCGCAGGCTCAGTTCAAACCCTTGTAGGTCGAGGGGCGCGCGCCATTTAAGCAACTCCATCATGAAATGGCGAAGGCCTTCGGACCACTTATCTATTCGCTTCATCTGCTTTTCCAGAGAGTACCGGTATATGCGGCGAAATATCTCCATCTTCAAAGAGAGGCCCACCTCCTTGGGCATTTCTAGTGACCTCGGCTTGTCCCATCTCCCGCCCCTATCCTTTTGATACTGGACTGATAGGGATTGCAACTTTCTCTATACCAGGAAGAGATGATTAACTAGGCCATCCGTAACCACTGTGTTTTCGGCGACCGTTAGGCGAATTTCTTGTTTCCGAGAGTTGAATTGTAGACCGATTGCGACGACCTGGCCTTCCATCCGAGAAACTGATATATGGGCGAGCGCATCCAGGATGGGAAACGTGTGAACGTTTGTGTCAGGATTATCGACAATGCCGCCTGTAACAAACACATTCCCCTAGGTGCTTCGTTAAACGGGGAACAACTAATCGTAGTGCGTATTGTTATCGTTATCGTTGACTATCGTCATAGTCTCGTCAGAGTTGGTCTTAACGTTATAAGACCGGAAGGTACAAAGTCCAATCGCTAGAGGACTAGGGGCGCACGTTCGCGCCATAGAGGTTTGCGTAATGGGTAGAGTAAATAGGATCGTAGATTTTGCACCTCGGGAAGGTCACTGTCAAAGGGCTTGGCCCGTGCTCCAGTATCCAAGTGTTGTATTACTTAGATGGTTGCGTGAAGATCCTATCTCTTGGCCGAACCAAGCGCCTTATATAGGCATCTTCTCACACAACCCTAATCCTGGTGACTCATCACCTCGCGCTACATAATCCTCTATGACTCGTCGTGAGTCATAGCGCGAAATCCATCATCTAACTATAAACCTAAGTCATATGCTCGACTGAGTCATATGCGTGAAACCCATGACTCATAATATGAGTCATGTGCGAAAATCATTACATCATATGACATCACAATCGTGAGTCATGAAAACATTAACCAATCGTAACATAACGATGACTCGTAAGTGCGTAGTCATGTGAGAACTATGAGTCGAGTGACGTCATAGTGAAAAACCCAACATACCTTATGACTAATAACTATTAGTCATGTGAAATCTGCCTTGCTTAGTCACGATTTGTGACA
>Ga0307509_10009048_pt1 | contig 12530 bp, 10 predicted proteins | sample 10_EM_MG_FD_202245 | JGI IMG/M metagenome (GOLD analysis project Ga0307509, IMG submission 202245) | Populus trichocarpa ectomycorrhiza microbial communities from riparian zone in the Pacific Northwest, United States - 10_EM | ecosystem: Host-associated > Plants > Roots > Unclassified | place...
TATGAACTTTGCAGATAGTTTTTGAATGGTTAAACTTAGAAAGATGCTGTTTTGGGTGCTTAACTATAATGGGTTTCATGCTTTTAGTGTTTCTGCAATTGGGTTCCTGCAAATATTTCTTTTGCTGTCTGTTTAATTACTGTTATACTATAATAGTGAGCAATTGAGTGTCTGTTTAAATTTAAAAAGCGTTGCTATTTGTTTTAAGGATGATTAATTCAGATTAAATGGGAAAAGAGGACATTTAACGCAAGGTTATAATAAATCGATATTCTTAATTGGAAAGTCGTGAGGTTTTTCTCAAAATAGATTGTTGGTACTATATCCATCCCTTCCTTTCACCGCGGTTCATGAGGGAAATAAACAAACTTTTTTTTTTTGTTTTTTGTTTTTGTTTTTTTGCAGCTGCAGGGTTGCAAGCGCTTCAAGAAAAACATCTTATTCATAGAGACTTAAAACCACAGGTACATTGATTATTTTCGAAGTTCTATTCTGGCAACATTTAGTGAGATTATCTTATTGTTGTAGTTGTTGTGTCTGGCTATATCATCACATTTGGATCCTTTTTGTCAGGGCCTTTGCATCTGCACATATTGTTTTTTGTCTACTCATACAGTACTCTTATGTTCTGTTCTAGTTTGCTTTCATTGGTTATTAACCGCTAGTTAGAGCGTGTTTGGCAGTGTGGTTGTGGGTGCTTTTCAAATAACTTTTCGTGTCAAAATGCATGCCAATGATGTTTTTTTATTTTTTAAAAATCATTTTTGACATCAGTACATCAAAACGATCCAAAACATACAAACCATATTAAATTTTAGTAAAAAAAAAAAAAAAAAAAATTCAAAATTTTTGGGAACGCAGCCGCAGCCGCGTTCCCAAACGTAGCCTAACTTCTCTCACTCTACTGTCATTCTGAACTGGGAAGTTGTCATACTTGCAGAACCTACTTTTGTTATCAAATGACTTAACTCCACAATTGAAGATAGGTGATTTTGGCTTTGCAAGGTAAGCATGCTTTGATGTTAGTGATGTTTTTTTTTCTCCCGGAAAGTGATATTCATTTCAGATTTTTCTAAGAATAGAAATGTCTGTTGTTTTTAGCATACTCCACCAATTTGAAAATGTTCTATTCCCATTTATTTGGCTTGCCTACAAAGTTTATCACAGTTTATCCAGGCCCATATATTTCATAAGTGGCATCCCAATTTCATGTTTATCTTTCAGAGAGACAATTTGATAAAAAGGGCTCGCCTTTATATGCTCTTGAATAATTTGAATAATGCGATCCAATTCTATATGAAACTTCTTAAATCATCGCAAAAACCAGATACTATTGAATGATCAGATTTATGATCGGCTCTTGGTTTAAGGGGTCGTCATGGAAGTAACATTGCTGGTTTCTGTTATTATACCTCTGTGAAAACACAATTTTTTAGTAGCTTTGTAAATAAATTTGTTAACTCTATGTAATAATTACCATGTAGAAAAGTCTAGTTCACTGAGAAAATTGTACAAGCAAGTAGCAGCTTCGTTAAGCTGCTAAACTTGACAAATATTTCTTATTGATCTGAATGCCAAAAACCTAAAATACTAAGCTGCTTCATAATGCTCATGAGATTCTCTCTAACACTCGGTTATCTCCCTGAATTTCTAAAATATGCCAGGTCTTTGACATCATCAGACTTGGCTGATACACTATGCGGCTCACCATTATACATGGCCCCAGAGATTATTCAGAATAAAAAGTATGATGCGAAGGTGATGTAACATTGAATTTACATAAAATTGACAGTAATGAAATTAATTTTTTGGAAGTATATTCTTTAACATAATTTATCATATATGCAGGCTGACTTATGGAGTGTTGGGGCAGTTTTGTTCCAGCTGGTAACTGGGAAGCCTCCATTTGATGGCAACAGCCAATATCAGGTTTTTAAAAGAATTATACTCAAACTAAACATATGAGAAACCTAAAGATTTGCCATACATTATGCAGCTCAAGGCTAATTCTCACTGCTAATTGCTGTAAACAGCTTTTCCAGAATATTTTGACATCTACAGAGCTTAGGTTTCCACAAGGTGCGTTGGAGGAGCTCCATCCAGATTGTGTGGATCTTTGCAGAAGCCTTTTATGCCGAAACCCTGGTACTGATTACTATGGTGAAATTTTTGTTCTTGTATATGTGCACATGCTTGGTATGTCTTTGCATGTGGGTGCGGTGGACTACTGGTGGAAGGGGGTGTTCGCCCCACGTTTCAACCGGAGTTTTGCATATATATTTTTTTTTGCTTCAATTTTTTATTTTTTGTGATTTTGGATCGTTTTGATGTGCTGATGTCATCAATGAATTTTAAAAAATAAAAAAAAAATTATTTTAATGCATTTCTAACCGAAAAACACTTTGAAAAACAACCTCTAGCATTGTTCCAAACACCTCCGAAGTATATAAGCCAAGCTAGAAAGTACAAGGGTCATTACGGAGTCACTTGGTGCTGTAACCAATGAAATTTTCATGTAGATGTTCTGACTTTTATTTGCAGTTGAGCGATTAACATTCAAGGAGTTCTTCAATCACAAGTTCTTTGAGGAGCCAAGGTAATGTTCTGAAGTCCGGACCTTCATTTTTTTTTTATGCTTTCTTATTGGTGCATTTCATGTCTGTTGAGACTTTCTGCTTTGACGTGCTAGCAGTTAGGCATATCAAAGCTACTTACATATATTTACCACCACAAAATTCTGTAGGCTATTGCTGGATGCTAAATCTCCTCTACTTCCACAAATGAAATCAGTAGTTGAGCAGTTTGATGCGTCTGCTTCTAATACAAGGTCTCAAATGGGGCATTGCTTGCACTCAGCTAATAGAAATGCTATATTAACTAGCACATCTGAGCATGACAACATAACAATGCTGGCAAAGGTTCATGACAGTACATCCAGAAATGACAGTGTTCATGGGATTGTGCCAAGTATTGTGCATGATAGGATGGGGAGATCTGCTTATGGCAGCCAATCTTCATTGGATCAGCTTCGAGGTCTGCTTTTATTCTATTCTATTCCGTTTGCTTTCTTATATGTTACAATTCAGCTTGTGGTTTTTCCTTTTTGGGCAAGTACTGATTTCCTCTTTTCTATTCAGTTGCTGATTTAATGGAGTCCCTAGAGAAGGATTATGTTATTGTTAATCGTCATTTTTCTTCAATGGAAAATTTCTCTTATTACCTTGAAACATCTCTGCAAGATAGCTCCACCAGCAAATCTTCTGTACAGCTACCACAGAAAAATAACCAGGATATGGTTGTTGCTATACAAACAGAGGCGTTTACTGGTAGTTCTGTTAGTAGTGCAAACGATCCTCAGGTCCATGGATCAGAGCCATTAACTGCATCATGTGTGCCAAATATATTAAGGGAAGTGCAAGGACTACCCATACCGCATCCCTCAATTAAGCTTCACTTCCTAAATCAGTATGCACAGGCAATTGTAGAACTAGCCCAAGAAAAGGTGAGTTCTTCAGTATGTTATGCTGAGCTCTTGTCTCACTTTTGTTGATTAATCCATCGATTTTGCACAGGACATGTAATACAAAGTTATAATTCGGAATCATCACTCATTAGTCATGTTATTCTCTGTTTAGCAGTGCCCTTTTGCTTTCTAAGACAAGATGGGTGATAAATCCAGATGCCCATTGGGGCATATGGTACCACTGCAAAGTATAAGAACAGAGGTTCTTTTTTCTTTTAGGTTTCTTCATGAGCAACTTGTCCAGTGGAAACTTACTCACAGTATCACCAACCTTCGTCTTATGTCTTACGAGAACCATTTTTAATATTAATTTTGAATTCTTGAGCTATAGGATAATATTATATGCAGTGTCAAAAAATTTCATGTGCTATAACTAGGTATCTGAAGAGTAGAAAGGATACATATATATAGTACTGCTAAACATATTTGCACATGCCCAGTTGCTTTTAAACTGATCTTTCACTTTTGATTTCGTGTAGAAATGGTTCCTTTCTGTTTCTGTTTCTGATGTAAAGTTGTAATTGCTATTGCTTGCAGTATGATTCAGGATTGTTTCTGGAATCATTTTCAGTTGAGCTTGTTGTTTTGGCTATATGGAAGAAAGTTCTTGAAATTTGCAACCACTGGGTAGCCTCTAATGAAGGGAGCGAATTACCTGAAAGCAGTTCAGCCAATGAATCTACATTTGTTCATGGAGGCATAGATTTGATCCCGCCTGCAAGTGGTAAAATGGATTTTATCGAGCCTTCTTCTGCCTACAAGTGGGCAGAAAAAAGTTTCATTCTCGCGTTTGATCGTACAGAGAAGTTATCGCATAATCTCCGATACATGGATGGTATGGCTTTGTATCAATGTGCTGTAAATGCTTGCCTTTTTTTTTTTACTGTGTTACTGCTTTTGCAATATCCTCATCTGTCAAATATGTTGCAGCTGCTGCTGAGATGCCTGATGCCATGGAACTGATATTCCAAGAAGCACTCGCTGTTGGGAGAAGTGGTGCCGTAAGTGACCAACATCTTTGCTGTAAGCATCAATTGTCCTGTTCCTTATACAAATACATTAATGCCGGGCAGTTCTTGTAATCGTTTCAGGTAGATGAATATATGGAGAACAAGGGTGGTGCTGATGTCTCATATTCCAAAGCAATGCTTCTGCTTCATTTTATAGCAGAAGAAGCAACATCTCTCCCACTGAAACCTCCATTTTCATTAACTTCTGCTTGTAGGAAGCGAATCCAAAGCTACATTCTCAACTTGCAGTCTCATAGATCTCACTTCTCAATGTTGCAGCCTATTCCTGAACAATCCCCTGATTCTCCTACCAAGTAGAAGACAACTGTTGTACAGCTATATTTAGAAACCCTCTTACGCTGCAGATTACCAACACATAACCTGAAAATTAAGGTCAGATGTGGCGTGCAATTTTAAGTCTGCATGTTTCTTGAAATGGATGCACAGTAATATGCTGACATGACCAAGGAAGCCCTTCAATGTATATATGATGTACAGAATAACATACAGCAGACCCGTCATACTGGAAGAAGGATGATCAATGTTTGAGGAATGTGTAAATAAGACTGCTTATTCATTAATGGATCTGTGTAAATAAGACTGCTTATTATGTCTGGAAAGAATTGTAAATATGAGAGCTTTCTTAGCATAAGTTCTAAGTTGATGATTGCACAGAAATTCTCATTGTTACCTCAAATCAGTTGTATCCAAAATCAAATATGATCAGGTGAATAGTAAGATTCCTACTTGTAAAAACAAGGATGAAAAATAGAGCACGCTGGTTTATGAAGGCAAAATTCTGAACCCACTCTGTATGTTATTCTTTTGTATGACCAGCCATCATTGTCTTGTTAGATGCAAAGTCTCGTATAACTCTGCGCACATACCCATAACTTCCCTATGTGGAAAGCTTGTCAAACCTTCTTCCTATGTGAGAATCTTTGGTATGGACTGTTGAGAAAAAAGGCACGAGCCTCAGAAAATTGCTTAAAAGAAACATTAAAATGTCATTCTGTATCCATCCTCTTTGAGACATAATCCAACTTCGTGATAAAAAATAATAATAATAATAATAATAAAAACCTTGTATCAGAAGATATCTCAACGCAAGTTCAATTTTCTTTCACACATCAGTGGCAACGGGCAATTGACCAACAAGGAGATACTTTCTGGTCACAGCCACAATGTGATTAGTAAGAAAGAGAACAGTAAAACCTAGATGTTAGGAAAGAATAATGAACTTCGGGGGAAAAAGGCCAAGCATGGCCAATTCAATACTTAATGCTTCTTAAGTTCTTATCTAGGTCTTTTGATGGATACTTAACTGCAGTCATGGGTTCAAGAAAGTAAATAAGCCAATGTCTGATATATAAGCACACACACTTACACGAAAAGTCTCCTGGGTTGCCGTTCCTCTAATTTAAACATGAACGGAATGATAGACAAGGGAGAAAATTAGAAATTACATACAAAAACAAAGGTTTTCCCTTGTTTAAGCATGCAGTATCAAGTATCAAACTGAAGCTTCCCTTTCCAAACGTAACCTCTTGGGGCCTTTCTCCTCGCCCTGGCCACCAGTGGTTCCCATCCTGCTTTCTTTGGCCTCCAGTGAACACCTTTTGTAAGGTTTAAATCCGGTTAGATGAGCCTTCAGATTTCCATGTCCACGTCCAATAGTCAGCAGCCCTTCCTCCCCATCGTTTACACATCTAGGCACTACAGCATTTTTCTCCCCTTCTTGATAGCCAGAGCAGTAACCCCATGTTTTGCTGTTGAGATCTAACAGTGACGCATCTCCATCTTTCTCATCTGGATTTTTCTTTTCTTCAGTATCTTCCTTCTGGTGCATCTTACTCTTCAGATCATGTGGAGGTGAGAAGCTCTGGGGCAATCTCTCTCTGGTGAATAGTGCTTGAAATGCCAGCCGCCCCTGATAAAGTAGTAAAACATGAGTAGAGTGGAGATAAATGCAAAATACAATCATAATCTCTACTCTTCTGGGTTATAGGAATGCCATTAAATAATTATCAACAGAGAAGTATATTTATCTAGCCACCTCTTCGGAGACCTCTTTCCACGAATCACTCATGCTGCTGCTACTTCTGCTGCGGCGACAGTTCAACTCAGAGGCTGGATGATTTGCATCAGCTTCTTTTGGCTCTTCCTTGCCTTTCTCATTCTTCTCTAATGCATCTGTCTCAATTTCACTGCTAGATGGTGTATTTGAACCACATGAAGAACGGTCAACCTGTTTTCTGCTCTTTGTTTTGCCTGAATCCTGGACCTCAGGAGCTTTTGAATTTAACTCGTGATCAGTAACTTTTGGTGCAGTGTTTAGCTTTGTGCCTCCACTCTCTTCAGAATCTGATGATGACAACGTTGGTGGTTTTGATGCAGAGTTTTGAGCTTGCACAGCTTCAGAGTGCTCCAGGTCCTGTATTTGACCTTGCAAAGGAGGATTATCAGGAGTTGTTTCCTTCCTTTCTGGCTTGGCTGGAGGAACTTGATCAGTATCCGCAGACTGAATTGCAGTTGCAGAAGCAGGAGGGCAGGCAAAGGCAGTGTGAAGAGGAGCACATATGGGAAGTAGTCCATGTGCTGCCCACCATGCAGTTGCTGCTGCCACTGTAGCAGCAGCAATAGCTGCCATACTGGGAGCAGAGTTTATTTGCCCCGATTGGAAACCTTCTTGGGCACATGCTGGAGAATCTGCGGAACTCTCCACATTTCCATAGGGCCAAAAGGTAGCTGCAAAGCTTGCTGCAGCATGGGCTGCCGGGTTTTGTAGCAGAGTAGATACAACGGGACTCGAAAATGTGGAGGATATGTGGAGAAATGATCTGTAGTCATCTTGATTATGATGAGTTGGGGTAAATGGAGGAGGAAAAAATGGAAATGATTGATGCATAGAGGATCTTGGCAAATTAGTTGGATGATCAGTGGTAGTGGATCCAGTAGGATGTGAGTATAAAATAGGACACGCTGGAATATCTCCTACTGGATGAAACATGGAATCCTGAAATGACAAATCCGAGGGAGTTTCCATACATGTTCCCAGGCTCCCATCTAGAACGTGTACAGGGACATGCCTTGGATAGTTCTGCATGGCTTTCATCTCATCTGTTGGCAATGATCCAATAAAATCATCTGATTTCTTTTGCTGAAACAATATCTCATGCAAAGAGCAAGAATTTTCTGATTTTGAAGCTTTAACAGTGCCATTATCCAAAACTGTCTGATTGGCATCAGAGCTGTCCAACTTTTGATTTGCTTCATGCTCGACAGTGATAAAGGATTCATTGCATGCATCATGATTTCCCTTCTTCGGTGAAGGTACAAACTCCCTGAAAGAGCTAGTCTTTTTGAGAACCTCTAGTGCTGGTACACAATTTTTGTTGACTGAAGCTACAGAGGAACAATGAGCTTCTTGGAGAAGGGTAAATACTTCTGAGCAATTGTCATCCTGATTTTCCTTAGCATTGGTTGGCCTCTCATCTCCATTAGGTTTCTGTAGAATGTACAATAAAAAAAAATCGTAATGAAGGGGAAGGAACAACTGAGTGAACGAGGAGGGAAAAAGAAAATGATAGTTCACCTCAGGACGTGGTTCTTTCTCCAAATCTAAAACTTTCCTACAATGTGGAGAAGAAGTTGAAGTTAAAAGCTTTCCATCCTTTGCTCCTGCCTGTGATGCGGGAGGACCCACACCTGTCTTTCGAGGATAAGGATTGCTTGGTTTCCTTTTGGGACGTGGTGGTGGAATGTCTATTTCAAGTGCTTTTCCTATCGGAACACCTTTAGCAACAGCCTCCTTCTCCAACTGCAAGTGAGATATTTGTTAACACCTCAACGGAGAATAAATTACAAGAAAAAAAATCTGCTCCACAACATGGCAATAGTCCACAATCGAAGGTAAGACCTCGGCAGGGAAATATTCTTTTATCAGACAAGAGTATTTCTAAATATTCTCATATATGGCATGCAACTTTATTGTATGAACTCAGAAAAAGCATGTTATTTTGGTTGAGAAAGAATAGGATTCAAACCAAATAGTAACATATCTAAGACCTTTCAGTATCAAAACATGGTAAAAAAGGCAGTTATATATTGCCAAAATAAGTCAGATAAGATGCATTAAGTTTCAGCAGAAAGTTTTTGCTACCTCAGTAATCCAATTGTGCCACTTTATCCCACAACCCATCGCCTAAAATGTTGCTGGATGAGATGAGAATTTTATGAGATGACATCTCCATGCCCCTAAACATCATTCAGTGTCGTTCCTAGGTCTAAATCTCCATGTTAACGACCCAAAAATAACCTAGGCCTGCTATACTAATTGGCGCACATACAAAAGAAGAGGAATAATCCTGATGGATAAACTGCCTCAATATGCAGCACTAAAACACCTGATGTTCAAGAGTTTCCATGAGATCTTACAAAAAATGCACACCCATGCTCGAAAAGAAAAGAAAATATGCTATTCAGATAGCATCCTCCTACACTTGCTCATTTTGCATTCTCATGCAGATGTGTTTGCTCATGTGACCCCCACCTCCTCCGAAGTAGATGTTTACTCGTACCATTTATAAGTTTCATTGAAATAAGCATAGGAAAATGGGAGGGATTTCTTTACGATATTCGTTCCTTTCATTTATTAAAAATATAATCTCCCCTCTTAACTCCTTGAACTCCTAAACTTGCAATTCCTCACAAAACTATCCATCCTCAATCATGTGGCACTCTATCAAATCATAAAATACAGTAGTTTAGTTCGCTACTGTCCCTCCTTGTCAGTTGAATATGCTGTAAAATTAGTTTACCTATCATCTATAAAGAGTACATCTGCGCATACACTCACTCAGTACTGTTCCTGTACTTGCTACTGTTCATATAACAAAAAAAAAGGGGGACTGGTTTGGCCAAGCAGTCATCTTGACTCCTTGGCCAAACCAGCCCCCCCTTATTATCAGAACAGCAAAATACATATGGAGATCAAGTTGAGACGGATAGAAACAGACCATGGGATTTCTCATGGGCACATTTTGGTGTAATTTCACTGAAAATATTCAGAATATTGATTGATTAGGCAGGACAATAAATGGTAACAGCTATGCCATTCTTTGGTAGTCTATTGACCATACCCAGGTAATAGAAACTCAATCCAGATGGAAAGAGCTGAACTATTTCTCACATTTCAATACTAATGGATGTTGGCATTATGCTCGGCAGCTTGTTTTGAGCTTGTTTTCAACATCTTATATAAAGGTTCAGTGACTCCAAATTTAACTAATAAGAATTTCATTTTTTTTTTTTGTAAGATGAAAATCTTCATATGGTAATTGGCTCTTACATTAACATACACAAACGCTTGCACATAAGCCTTCATATCATCAAACTCCATTCAAGGTTTTCTAATTTATATCAAAGATAAGCAACAAATCAGGGTAAATTGAAGAAGGGAACTATTATTTATGATCCAAACAGAGAGTCCAATCAATATAGTTCGCCATTTCATTGTTTTTCAGTTAGTATTCAATGATATTGGAAACCCCCTCCCCATTTCAGTCCTTGTGTTTGTGTCACTTTGGCAAACAAGCCCCTGAAAGAAAAACTTCATCAAATTTACCTATATTTGCCAAATTTCATCAATTCAACCCGATTGGATTAAATTGTAAACAAACTGTGATTTACAATTCAGACCAATCAGGTTGAATTCATGAGATGTGATGAATACAGGGTGATTTTGATGATAATTCTTTACGAAGGCTTGTTTTCCAAATCAACACAAACACAGGGCAAAATGAGGGATTTTCCCAATGGTTATTATCATTCAACACATAGATTTTACGTCTGATACTTAAAATGGATAAAGAGATCAAATAGTCCCATTAGCATATTATGAAACCTTCACAAAAATAGCCCACCTCCATCTCTGGCCTAAAAAAATTGAAGGAAATCTAACAGTAAAGAATCATATGTTATGTGTGGAAAAGGGTATACTTTATTAACCAGAATATCATACAATACAAATAAAATTAGGGGCTATTTCTTGGTGGAATGGTAAAAGGCTCACGCCGGTTGCAGTTTTGACATTTAAAAGCAGCAACTTTTTGCAAAAATGTTGAAAGAATGGTAATACTCTGAATTTTCCCTTCTAAGACACTAGTTGAGTGAATCATATCTTGTTGCTTTTATAACAAAGTAACATGGTTAAAAAAACATCCGAAATGGACTGACCAAGTCAGGGACTGCAAATTGGAACATACATACTCTGCCTAGCACAAGTAATATCAAGGGTTCTTGCAATTATAGAGGACTAAGGATCGCAAGCGCAGAAATAGAAATAGTACAACTAATTCAACCAATGATAAGGAGATTGTAAATCTTCAAACTTCGCTAGCTTGGGATAGCCATCTCTGTCCACATTGTAACTTCATTTGAAGCTCTAATAAAATTGGTTAAAATGTTGGAAGTTGTTCTTTAACTCTTTTAAAAAAAAAATCAAAGCCATTTTGTCTTTTAATTTACTTTTGGAAAACAGCTTTATGCTGATAACAAATATTTCCTAGTCCTCATTGACATTGTTCTGGTACTCTGCTCTTCGACGAATAACTAGAAGAAACATTTTCTTTTAAACAAAAAATGGGGTCACCCTCCAACTGAGACAGCACAAGCCTGTTGGTTAGTAGAGAAAGCGTGCCCCTTAAACAAACTTTCCTAAATATACCCAACCTGGGTCCTAATGTCAAAATCCACAATTAAGCAACAAAAAACAGCCAAGACCTACTTAAGTGACTGGACGAGGCCAGTAGGCCACATAATTTCATGGGTGAATGTTAACAAAATTGCTTAGCGAGTTCACTATTGTCACAAATCACAGATCCAGATTTCCCAGGTGCCACTGCCAAAAAGATCACCAATCTCCTATATATCGTTCATTATAAATTCCAAGTTACTGATTTCTACATAATTGAGTAGAAACAGTATGACCATATGAAAGTATGCTAGACCCTTCTAAACTCCAGTAGGATCCTTTCTTAGAAGTTAGTGCCTTTCTGTAAGATGTAAGTCTATAAACCAGTTGATATTGATTGAAGGTTTTGTGGCTTGGGATGGCACAACACATTGTCCAGATATAATCTTCATAACAGCATGAACTACACAGATTACTATTAAAAAATGGTAAGAAAAGACAACAAAGTCATCTGCACCTCCATATGTCACAGCACAAAGATATCAACAGCATCATGGATTACAATGAACTTCCACCTGATGATATATGAACAAATCGAAGTAGATATATTGACAAGCACATATGGTGATCTTGATGACATTCAAAAGTGGAAGGTCATCAAAATACATTGTCAGAAATTTCAGATACTCCAGTCCAGGTCTAGTAAACAACCAAAATGAAACTTCCAAACCCTCAAGAATTATTAGAAGCATATTTGTTAAATAAAAATCTCCATGCTCATTTAAAACCTTAGATGATCAATAGTTCAATTTCTAGATAGTTCTGAATTTTTCCAAAGTAGAAAATGCTGGCTGGCATGAGCCTAAAGTCTCCATGCATACCTAAAGAGACTAAAAGGGATCAATACGAAGTTTGCATATTGTAACAGCCAAAGGTGCCACCCACATGGCTACAGAGACTAAAAGGGCACAAATTATACAAAATGCAAATTTTCCCTTATAGTTACCTCGCTAATTAGATATTTAATCAAAGATATTGACTGGTGGCATGTACGCTGCTTAAAATCCTAATGTGGCTATTTTCCTTCTACAAGAGTCTAAACACAATGTGTAAGAACTAGTACTATTTGAGAATAAAAAAAAAGTGTTTCAAACACCCTATTCTTTTCTCTAACTTTCCCTGACTACTTAAAAACCAAGCATCTTTAGAGACTAAATATTTTATGGGAGGATGTTCTTAATGATGAGGGAAGGGGGGGGGGGGGGGGGCAAACAAACAAAAACAACCATATCAGTTCTTCCAC
>Ga0307509_10009049_pt1 | contig 12530 bp, 3 predicted proteins | sample 10_EM_MG_FD_202245 | JGI IMG/M metagenome (GOLD analysis project Ga0307509, IMG submission 202245) | Populus trichocarpa ectomycorrhiza microbial communities from riparian zone in the Pacific Northwest, United States - 10_EM | ecosystem: Host-associated > Plants > Roots > Unclassified | place...
CCGCTGATGACCGACTCCGGCACGTTCATCATCAACGGCACCGAGCGCGTCATCGTCTCGCAGCTCCACCGCTCGCCCGGCGTGTTCTTCGATCACGACAAGGGCAAGACCCACTCGTCCGGCAAGCTGCTCTACAGCGCCCGCGTGATCCCGTACCGCGGCTCGTGGCTCGACTTCGAGTTCGACCACAAGGACATCCTCTACGTCCGCATCGACCGCCGCCGCAAGCTGCACGCGACCGTGCTGCTCCGCGCGCTCGGCTACTCGACCGAGGAGCTGCTGAACTACTTCTACGACACCGAAGTGATCCACTTCGAGGCGTCGAAGAAGTACTCGCGCCAGGTCAACTACGAGCTGCTCGTCGGCCAGCGCGCGACCCGCGACATCAAGCACCCGAAGACGAAGGAAGTCCTCGTCAAGAAGAACCGCAAGTTCACGAAGGGCGCGATCCGCAAGCTGCAGGAGTCGGGCGTCGACCAGCTGCCGATCGAGCTCGACGAGCTCGTCGGCAAGGTCTCGGCGAAGGACGTCATCGACGAGTCGACCGGTGAGGTCCTCCTCCAGTGCAACGAGGAGCTGACCGAGAACAAGCTCGAGGAGCTGCGCGAGCGCGGCGTCGAGAAGGTCGAGGTTCTCTTCATCGACAACTTGAACGTCGGTCCGTATCTCCGCAACACGCTGCTCACGGACAAGCTCCAGGGCCCCGACGAGGCGGTCATGGAGATCTATCGCCGCCTGCGCCCGGGTGATCAGCCGGCGCTCGATTCGGCGCAGACCCTGTTCCACAACCTGTTCTTCAATGCGGAGCGCTACGACCTGTCGCGCGTCGGCCGCCTGAAGCTGAACTACAAGTTCAAGATCGACGAAGCGATCGAGACGCAGATCCTCACGAAGCGCGACATCCTCGAGACCGTCCGCTACCTGATCGAGCTGCGCAACGGCCGCGGCGTGATCGACGATATCGATCACCTCGGCAACCGCCGCGTCCGCGCGGTCGGTGAGCTCATGGAGAACCAGTACCGCATCGGTCTGGTCCGCATGGAGCGCGCGATCAAAGAGCGCATGTCGATGTCGCAAGAGATCGAGACGCTCATGCCGCACGACCTCATCAACGCGAAGCCGGTCTCGGCCGTGGTGAAGGAGTACTTCGGTAGCTCGCAGCTCTCGCAGTTCATGGACCAGACGAATCCGCTGTCGGAAGTGACGCACAAGCGTCGCCTCTCGGCGCTCGGACCCGGTGGTCTGACGCGCGAGCGCGCGGGCTTCGAGGTCCGCGACGTTCACCCGACCCACTACGGTCGGATCTGCCCGATCGAGACGCCGGAAGGTCCGAACATCGGCCTCATCGCGTCGCTCTCGACGTTTGCCCGCGTCAACGAGTACGGCTTCATCGAGACGCCGTACCGCGCGGTCGAGCAGGGCAAGGCGAGCGAGGACGTCAGCTTCTACTCGGCGCTCCAGGAGGAGGGCCAGATCATCACGCACGCGAGCGTGGAGCAGAAGAACGGCAAGCTCACCGAAGACTTCGTGTCGAGCCGCAAGGGCTCGGACGTCGTGATGAGCCGTCCCGAGGACGTCACGCTGATGGAGGTCTCGCCGAACCAGCTGGTGTCGGTGGCCGCTTCACTCATTCCGTTCTTGGAGCACGACGACGCGAACCGCGCGCTCATGGGATCGAACATGCAGCGCCAGGCCGTGCCGCTCGTCCGCACGACCTCGCCGCTGATCGGCACCGGCATGGAGGGCATCGTCGCCCGCGACTCCGGCGTCACGGTCGTCGCGAAGCGCGAAGGTACGGTCGACTGGGTCGACGCGAACCGGATCGTCGTCCGCCCCTCGAAGGTGGACCCGAAGGATCCGAACTCGGTCCGCCCCGACATCTACACGCTGGTGAAGTTCCAGCGCAGCAACCAGAACACCTGCATGAACCAGAAGCCGATCGTCCAGCCGGGCGACAAGGTCAAGGCGGGTGATGTGATCGCGGACGGTCCGGCGACGGAGACCGGCGAGCTCGCGCTCGGCCAGAACGTGGTCGTCGCGTTCATGCCGTGGGGTGGCTACAACTTCGAGGACTCGATCCTCATCAACGAGAAGCTGGTCAAGAACGACGTGTTCACCTCGATCCACATCGAGGAGTTCGAGTGCGTCGCTCGCGACACCAAGCTGGGCAAGGAAGAGATCACGCGCGACATCCCGAACGTGGGTGAAGAGGCGCTGAAGGATCTCGACGAGTCGGGCATCGTCCGGATCGGTGCAGAGGTCAAGTCCGGCGACATCCTCGTCGGCAAGATCACGCCCAAGGGCGAGACCCAGCTCAGCCCCGAAGAGAAGCTCCTCCGCGCGATCTTCGGCGAGCGCGCCGGTGACGTGCGCGACACCTCGCTGCGCGTCCCCCCGGGCGTCGTCGGCGTCGTGATCGGCGCCCGCGTGTTCGCACGCAAGGGGACCGAGAAGGACGAGCGCGCGCAGATGATCGAGGATGCGGAGAAAGAGCTCCTCATGCTCAACAAGCGCGACGAGGTGAAGATCATCTCGGAGGCGTACTACAACAAGATGCGCGAGCTCCTCGTCGGCAAGACGACGGCGTCGCGCCTCGTCGACGACAAGGGCAAGGTCCTCCTGCCGAAGGGCGAGAAGATCGAGCTCGCGGCGCTCAACGAGGTCCCGCATCGCTACTGGCACGAGATCCAGCTCGACTCCGGCGACGGCAAGATCGAGGAGCAGCTCGAGCAGCTCGCCGCGAAGCGTGAAGAAGACGTCTTCAACATCGAGGCGCAGTACTCGGAGAAGATCTCGAAGCTGACCAAGGGCGACGAGCTCCCGCCGGGCGTGATCAAGCTCGTGAAGGTCTATCTGGCGATCAAGAGGAAGCTCTCGGTCGGCGACAAGATGGCCGGTCGTCACGGCAACAAGGGCGTCGTGTCCCGCCTCCTCCCCGAGGAGGATATGCCGTACCTCGAGGACGGAACTCCGGTCGACATCGTCCTCAACCCGCTGGGCGTGCCGAGCCGTATGAACATCGGCCAGATCCTCGAGGTCCACCTCGGCTGGGCGGCGAAGTCGCTCGGTAATCAGATCGAGGCGTACCTCCAGACCAACTGGTCGGCCGACATCCTCAAGGAGAAGCTGAAGAAGCTGTTCCCCGAGCAGGCCGCGTTCATCGACAAGCTGAACCAGGAAGACACCGGTCGGTTCGCGAAGACGCTCCAGACGGGTGTCCACCTCGCGACGCCGGTGTTCGACGGCGCGAACGAGGCCGAGATCAAGACCGCGCTCAAGATGGCGGGGCTGCCGACCGGCGGCCAGGCCACCCTGATCGACGGCAAGACCGGCGAGCCGTTCGACAACAAGGTCACCGTGGGCGTGATGTACATGCTCAAGCTGCACCACCTCGTCGACGACAAGATCCACGCTCGCAGCATCGGCCCGTACTCGCTGGTTACTCAGCAGCCATTGGGTGGCAAGGCGCAGTTCGGTGGCCAGCGCCTCGGCGAGATGGAAGTGTGGGCGATGGAAGCCTACGGCGCGGCGTACGCGCTGCAGGAGTTCTTGACGGTCAAGTCCGACGACGTGCTGGGTCGTACCCGCATGTACGAGTCGATCGTCAAGGGCGAGCACGTCCTCGAAGCAGGTCTCCCCGAGTCGTTCAACGTCCTCCTCAAGGAGCTGCAGGCTCTCTGTCTGGACGTCGAGCTGGTGGAAGACCCGACGATGCCGCGTCGCGCGGAGCAGCAGCAGCCGGGCATCCCGGCGGGCCTCGCCGCTCTCGCACGCGAAGTCGCCGACAAGATGGGCACCGCGGGCTGAACCGAAGGAATCAAGGAGCAAAGAAAATGAAGGACATCTTTAATTTCTTCGAGAAGCCGAAAGACCCGAAGCTCTTCAGCGCGATCCGCATCGCGCTCGCCTCGCCGGAGAAGATCCGCGAGTGGTCGCACGGCGAGGTCAAGAAGCCCGAGACGATCAACTACCGCACGTTCAAGCCGGAACGTGACGGCCTGTTCTGCGCCAAGATCTTTGGTCCGGTGAAGGACTACGAGTGCAACTGCGGCAAGTACAAGCGCATGAAGCACCGCGGCGTCGTGTGCGAGAAGTGCGGCGTCGAGGTGATCCAGGCCAAGGTGCGCCGCGAGCGCATGGGCCACATCTCGCTCGCCACGCCGGTCGCCCACATCTGGTTCCTCAAGTCGCTGCCGTCGCGCATCGGTAACCTCCTCGACATCCCGCTCAAGGATCTCGAGAAGGTCCTCTATTGCGAGGCGTACATCGTGATCGACCCGAAGGAGTCGGGCCTCGCCGCGACGGAGCTCCTCACCGAGGAGCGCTACGGCAAGCTGCTCGACGAGATGGGCTACGACGCGTTCGACGCGGGCATGGGTGCCGAGGCGATCCTCAAGCTGCTCTCGGCGAAGAGCGTCCAGAACCCGGGCGGCCTCGACATCGTGTCGCTCGCCGAGACCCTGCGCGCCGAGATGCGCGAGATCACCAGCGAGGCGAAGCGCAAGAAGATCGCGAAGCGCCTCAAGGTCGTCGAGGCGTTCCGCGAGAGCGGCAACAAGCCCGACTGGATGATGCTCACGATCATCCCGGTGATCCCGCCCGATCTGCGCCCGCTCGTCCCGCTCGACGGTGGCCGGTTCGCGACGTCGGATCTCAACGATCTGTATCGCCGCGTCATCAACCGCAACAACCGTCTGCGCCGCCTCCAGGAGCTCAACGCCCCGGAGATCATCATCCGCAACGAGAAGCGGATGCTCCAGGAGGCCGTCGACGCGCTGTTCGACAACGGCCGCCGCGGCAAGACCATCACGGGCCCGAACAAGCGCCCCCTGAAGTCGCTGTCCGACATGCTGAAGGGCAAGCAGGGCCGGTTCCGTCAGAACCTGCTCGGCAAGCGCGTCGACTACTCCGGTCGTTCGGTGATCGTGATCGGTCCCGAGCTCAAGCTGCACCAGTGCGGCCTGCCGAAGAAGATGGCGCTCGAGCTGTTCACGCCGTTCATCTACAACAAGCTCGAAGAGCGCCACCTCGTGACGACGATCAAGTCGGCGAAGAAGCTCGTCGAGAAGGAGCGTCCCGAGGTCTGGGACATCCTCGAAGAGGTGATCAAGGAGCACCCGGTGATGCTGAACCGCGCACCGACGCTCCACCGCCTCGGCATCCAGGCGTTCGAGCCGGTGCTCACCGAGGGCAAGGCGATCCAGCTGCACCCGCTCGTCTGCGCGGCGTTCAACGCCGACTTCGACGGTGACCAGATGGCCGTCCACGTGCCGCTGTCGATCGAGGCGCAGATGGAAGCGCGCGTGCTCATGATGAGCACGAACAACATCCTCTCGCCCGCGAACGGCAAGCCGATCATCGTCCCGTCGCAGGACATCGTCCTCGGCCTCTACAACCTGACCCGCGAGCGGCCGTACGCGCGCGGCGAGTACCGCGAGGACAAGAAGGGCAACCCGACCCAGGGCGTGTTCGCTTCGATCGACGAGGTCCGCATGGCCCACGATCACGGCGAGGTTCACCTCCAGGCCGCGATCAAGCTCCGCATGCCTCGCGTCGAAGGCTCGGCCGAGGGCGGCTCCGGTGCCGCCACCGGGACCGAGCTCGTGACCACCACGGTCGGTCGCGCGCTGCTCAAGGACATCTGCCCGCCGCAGGTCCCGTTCGTCGCCATCAACAAGGTGATGGGCAAGAAGCAGCTCGCCGAGCTGATCGACCTCGTCTATCGCGAGGCCGGCCAGAAGGCCACCGTCCTCCTCGCAGACGCCCTCCGTACGACGGGCTACACGTTCGCGACGCGCGCCGGCATCTCGGTGTGCATCGACGACATGGTGATCCCGCCGTCGAAGGAAGTCCTGCTCGGTGAGGCGCAGAAGGAAGTCGCCGAGATCGAGGAGCAGTACACCGAAGGCCTCATCACCGACGGCGAGCGCTACAACAAGGTCGTCGACATCTGGGCGCAGGTCGCAGAGTCGATCGCCAAGGACATGATGAAGGCGATCTCGACGGACGAGTTCAAGGACCCGCACTCGTCGACGATCAAGAAGGCCCCGTCCTTCAACTCGATCTTCATCATGGCGGACTCGGGCGCTCGTGGCTCGCAGCAGCAGATGCGGCAGCTCGCCGGTATGCGTGGCCTCATGGCCAAGCCGTCCGGTGAGATCATCGAGACCCCGATCACGACGAACTTCCGCGAAGGTCTCTCGGTTCACCAGTACTTCATCTCGACCCACGGCGCTCGCAAGGGCCTCGCGGACACCGCGCTGAAGACGGCGAACTCGGGTTACCTCACGCGCCGGCTCGTCGACGTCTCGCAGGACACCATCATCAGCGAGTTCGATTGCGGCACCCGCCAGGGCGTCGAGATGATGCCGCTGATCGAAGGTGGCGAGATCATCGAGCGCCTCGGTGACCGGATCCTCGGTCGCGTCGTGCTCGAGGACATCGTCGACCCGTACACCGGCGAGGTCCTCCTCCCGGCGAACGCCGACATCACGGAAGACCACGTCAAGATCATCGACAACGCGGGTATCGACCGCGTGAAGATCCGCTCGGTGCTCGCGTGCGAGACCCGCCGCGGCATCTGTTCCTTGTGCTACGGGCGCGATTTGGCGCGCGGCATCATGGTGAACATCGGTGAGGCGGTCGGCGTGATCGCGGCCCAGTCGATCGGCGAGCCGGGTACCCAGCTCACGATGCGTACGTTCCACATCGGTGGCGTCGGTCAGATCCGTACGGAGCAGTCGGCGATCGAAGCGCGCAACGAAGGCACGGTCCGGCTCAACACGGTCCAGCTCGTCAACAAGAAGGACTACCAGGTGGTGATGAGCCGCCAGGGCGAGCTCGTCCTGGTCGACGAGATCGGTCGCGAGCGCGAGCGCTACGGCCTGACCTACGGCGCGAAGCTCCTCGTCCAGGACGGGGCGCGCGTCAAGGCGGGCCAGGTCATGGCCGAGTGGGATCCGTTCTCGATGCCGATCGTCACCGAGGTCGCCGGCTACGTGAAGTACGGCGACATCGTCGACGGCGTCACGATGCAGGAGTCGCTCGACGAAGTGACGGGCCTGTCGCGCAAGCAGATCATCGAATCGAAGGACGCGGATAGCCGCCCCCGCATCACGCTGAAGGACGCCGACGGCAACACCGTCAAGCTCCCCGGCGGCGACAGCGAGGCGCGCTACTTCCTGCCCGTCGACTCGAACATCCTGTCGAACGACGGTGACTACATCGAGGCCGGCGACGTGATCGCGAAGATCGCGCGCGAGACGACCAAGACGAAGGACATCACCGGCGGTCTGCCGCGCGTCGCGGAGCTGTTCGAGGCCCGCAAGCCGAAGGACCACGCCGTGATCTGCGAGATCGACGGCGTCGTCCACTTCGGCAAGGACACCAAGGGCAAGCGCAAGGTGCTCGTGGTTCCCGAGGTCGGCGATCCGGCCGAGTATCTGATCCCGAAGGGCAAGCACCTGTCCGTCCGCGAGGGCGATCGGGTGCGCGCGGGTGAGGCGCTCATGGACGGTCCGGCGAACCCGCACGACATCCTCAAGGTGCTCGGCGAGCGCGCGCTCGCGAAGTACCTCGTCGACGAGATCCAGGAGGTCTACCGGCTTCAGGGCGTGCGCATCAACGACAAGCACATCGAGGTGATCGTTCGCCAGATGCTGCGTCGCGTGACCGTGACCGACCCGGGTGACACGAACTTCCTGGTCGACGAACAGGTCGAGAAGCACATCTTCGAGGAAGAGAACGAGCGCGTGATCGTCGCCGGCGGCCAGCCGGCGAAGGGTGATGCACTCCTGCTCGGCATCACGAAGGCGTCGCTGTCGACCGAGTCGTTCATCTCGGCGAGCTCGTTCCAGGAGACGACGAAGGTGCTCACCGAGGCGTCGATCAACGGACGCGTCGACTACCTCCGCGGTCTCAAGGAGAACGTCATCATGGGCCGCCTGATCCCGGCCGGCACCGGCCTGGGCGCCTACAAGCGCCTGACCGTCGACGTCGCGATCGACGCCGAGGACGAGGACGACGAGGATATGGACAGCTACATCGGCGCGCACGATCACGCCGGTGCGCGTGACGTGGACGCGGTCGAAGCGGCCGAATAGTCACTCCGAGCCGACGCGGCTCCCCCGCTCCCATGTGGCACCTGCCGCATGCGGAGCGGTTTCATTTTCGGCATGTCGAGGTACCGGCGACTCGCACCTACATCGACGGTGTGAAACGCGTGACCGATCGGACACGGCCTTAACCACGGTGTAGAGGTTCGCGTCGGCGTTGTCGGGCGACGCCACATCGGACCGGCAGGGCGGACCGGCCGCCGCCTTGCACTACGCCGAGGTGTCACTGGCCTATGTCGGATCCTACGGAACAAGTCGCGCCTGCCGAGCTCGAGCTCGAGCCCGGTACGCGGATCGGCGAGTACGAGCTCGAGGCGAAGGTCGGGCAGGGCGGGTTCGGCACCGTCTATCGCGCGGTCCACCCGGTGATCGGCAAGGTCGTCGCGATCAAGATCCTCGCGCGCAAGTTCTCCGCGGATCCCGAGATGGTGTCGCGGTTCATCGCGGAGGCGCGCTCGGTCAACCAGATCCGTCACCGCAACATCATCGACATCTTCTTGTTCGGCCAGCTCGACGACGGTCGTCACTACTACGTGATGGAGTATCTCGACGGCGAGCCACTCGACGCGCGGATCGAGCGCGACCATCGGATCCCGCTCGCCGAGGCCTTGCCGATCCTGCGCGGGATCGCGCGCGCGCTCGACGCGGCGCACGGCAAGGGCGTCACCCACCGCGACCTCAAGCCCGAGAACGTGTTCCTCGTCCGCGATGCGGATAGCGGCGAGGTCTGGCCGAAGCTGCTCGATTTCGGGATCGCGAAGCTGATGGGCCACGAGGACGCGACCAAGCACCGCACTCGCACGGGCATTCCGATCGGCACGCCGTTCTACATGTCGCCCGAGCAGTGTCGCGGCAAGGACGTCGATCACCGCACCGACTACTACGCGTTCGGCGTCGTCGCGTATCAGATGCTGACCGGCATCGTGCCGTTCGACGCCGACGACTACATGTCCGTGATGATGAGGCAGCTCGCCGACGAGCCGGCGCCACCTTCGACCGTGAACCCCGAGCTCCCCGCGGGGATCGACGGCGCGATCGCGGCGCTGATGAAGAAGAACCGCGACGAGCGGCCGGAGAGCCTGGTCGCGGCCCATCGCGCGATCGAGCGGATCGCGGAGGATGCCGGCATCGAGGTGCCGCGTGCGACGCTCGCGTACGACGCGGTGGCACCGGGGCCGACCCCGATCGGGTTGCGCGCCGCCGCGACGCCGGTGCCGAAGTCGCCGACCGCGCCGAGCGGCGCGGCGACCGTGATGGCGACGGACGGCGAGCTGGCACCGGTGCGAGTCGAGAACAGGCGCGGCGTGCTGGCGCTCGTCGGCGGGGCGGTGATCGTCGCCGCGGTGAGCGCCGTGATCGCCGTGAAGCTGGTCGGCGGGGCGGGGCCGGCGCCGGCGTTGGCTTCGGGATCGGGATCCGGATCGGTATCCGGATCAGCATCGGGATCCGGATCGGGATCGGGATCGGGATCGGGATCGGGATCGGGATCCGCATCGGCCGTCGCCGCGCCGGTCGTCGCGCCGCCGCCGGTCGTCGCGCCGCCGGTGAACCCGGCGAAGCCCGTGCATCACGCGAAGAAGCCCGCGAAGGACGACATCATCGACGTGTTCGGGAAGGACAAGCCGTGAAGTACCTCCTGCTCCTGCTCGCCGGCTGCACCACGTTCGACGCCGTCCCCCGCGATGTGTGCGGCAACGGCGTCGTCGAACCCGGCGAGGACTGCGACTCCACCGAGCCGAGCTGCATCGCCTGCGCGGTCGCTTGCACCACCGCGGCCGACTGCCCGAACGATGCCTACGCCTGCGGTACCGACGATCGCTGCCACGCACCGGGCGGCACGCTGGGGCAGGGCCAGGTCGCGGGCGCATTCGCCGCGAACGAGTACCGGATCACCGACATCGACCAGGACGGCCTCGGCGACGTCATCGGCGCGTCGAGGTCATCGATCGTCATCCGCCATGGCGCGGCCTCCGGGCTGCTCGCCTCGCTCGACTCGACCCTGACGCCGACCCAGACCGGGCCGGCATCGTTCGGTCACCTCGACGGCGATGGCTCGCTCGATCTCGCGATCACGACGCCCGACGGCATCGTCGCGTACACGTCGCCGTACGGCACGCTGTCGCCGCTCGATGTCGACAACCTGGTCACGGATCCGAACGCATCGCAGGCGCTCGACATCCGGTTCCTGTTCACCGTGACGCACGAGGCGATCGGCGGGTTCGTCGTCGACGACAGCCCCGGGCCGGGCCACGGCAAGGTCGCGTACACGATCTTCGACTTCGTCGACATCGACAACCCGCGGACCGGCACCCCGTGCGGCCAGCTCATCGATCAGAGCGAGCTGGCCGCCGCGAATATCGAGGTCTATCAGGTCAATGCCGACAACCAGACGCCGGTCGACGTGATCGTCGCGCTGCTCGCCGGCACCGGCACCGCGAAGAAGCTGTGCGTGCTCGCGGTCCACAAGGACGGCTTGCTCTCGACCTCGGCCGTCACCGACATCACGCCGGTCAACGCGCCGACCTACACCACGAAGCCGATCCTCGTCGATCTCTCGGTCGACGGCGATCACTGCCCGTCGCTCGTCGATGTCGACGCCGGCCCGGGCGCGCTCAAGCGCTACGACGGCGTCGCCGCGGCGACCGGTGATCATCACTGCACGTTCAAGGCCGCGGCGAGCGGTGGCGACTCGCTCCCCCCGCTGCCGGTCGGCACGCCGAGCGCGAAGCTCGTCGGTCGCGCGCCGACCGCGCCCGCGGTGCTCGGGACCTCGGGCGACACGCTCGTCGCCAGCGACGGGCTCTACATGTTCAGCGGCAGCGCGTGGCAGAGCGTCTATCGCTCGGCGCGGCCGTGGTCGCACGTCGGCTACGCGGATCTCGACGAGGACGGCTCGACCGACCTCGTGCTCGCCGGCGACGGCGCGGACGACCTCGACGTCCTGTATCGCAAGTCGTACCTCGGCTTCCCGGTCTATCAGCTCCTCCGCCTCGACACCGCCGCCGAGGTCACCGGCATCGTGATCGACGACTACGACGGCAACGGCTGGCTCGACATCGCGTTCACCGAGAAGCTCGCGAACCACGCCGAGCTCGACGTCGCGTACGGCACCGCGGATCGTCCCGACCCGCCGATCGAGGTCGGCGTGTTCTCGTCGCTGATCGCGTTCGCGAAGATCGGGTTTGCCGACTCGGCGGATCCGCTGGACGCGATCGCGGACTTGCTCGTGCTGACCCCCGGCGCGCCGTACGCGGGCCTGACGTTTCTCCACGGGAGCGCGCAACGCTCGCTGTTGCCGTACTTCGATCCGCGCAGCAACGACGCGCCGACCAAGTTCGGCGACAACACGATCTTTCGCGGCACGGTGATCGGCACGTTCGTGCCGACCATCGGCGGCGGCGCGGACCACCCGGATCTCGTGGGCATCGCGGTGCCGAAGGGCACGGGCACGCCCGCGGGCACCGATGCCCGCGCGTGGATCGCCGCAGGCAACCAGGTCACGCTCGACAGCACGCAGTCCGACGGCGCGAAGCTCTCCGGCCTCGCCGCGTGCGGGCTCGGCACCGCGAGCTCCGGCTGCGTCGAGGAGGCCGCGTTCTTTCCGTGGTCGGTGTCGCCCGGTCACGACGTCGTGTTCAGCCTCGATCATTCGAAGACCCCGTCCGCGAGCGTGTTCGATCCGGACTCGCTCGACGCGATCGCCCTCACCGCGACAAAGGCGACCGGGTTCGCGCCCCTCCCCGCGGGCTCGGTCATCCACGCCCTCCACGCCGCCGATCTCGACGGCGACGGCGCGCTCGAGCTGATCGCCGCGTTCAACCCGGCCGACCCGGATGCGACCGGCGGCGTCCTCGTCTGCGAGGTCGACGGCACCGGCCAGCCCCACGACTGCACCGACGTGGTCGCCGCGGCGCTCCCCGCGGGCGCGAGCTGCTTCGACGCCGCCCCTGGTCACTTCACGGCGCGCGACCGGTTCGCGAAGGGAGCCGCCGCGGCCGACCTCGTCGTCGCGTGCAAGGACGCCGGCGCGACGCTCTACCGGGTCACCGCGCAGGATGGTGCATATACCGCCGAGGTCTTGCTCCACACCGCGACGCCGCTCACCTCGATCGAGGTCGGTGATGTCACGGGCGATGGCATCGACGATGTCGTCGCGCTCGAGGGTGCGAGCGGCACCGAAGCGCTCGTCGTGTTCGCGCAGTGCACGTCTCGCGACGCCGCGAGCTGCACGGGAGAGTCCCGATGACCAAGCTCGCGCTGATCCTCCTCCTGGTCGCGACCACCGCTCAGGCCGAGGATCGCGAGGCGGCAGAGCGCTACTTCCGCGCCGGCAGCAAGGCGTACTCGGCGCAGAGCTTCGCCGCCGCCGCCGCCGACTTCGACGAGGCGTACAAGGCGATGCCGCTCCCCGAGATC
>Ga0307509_10009051_pt1 | contig 12528 bp, 7 predicted proteins | sample 10_EM_MG_FD_202245 | JGI IMG/M metagenome (GOLD analysis project Ga0307509, IMG submission 202245) | Populus trichocarpa ectomycorrhiza microbial communities from riparian zone in the Pacific Northwest, United States - 10_EM | ecosystem: Host-associated > Plants > Roots > Unclassified | place...
ACTCAGAAGGATATATAGCAGCTTGTTCTTCCCTTTGTTCGTTCGAAATTATCCATCAGACATTCGCTTCTCTCCTCATTTACTTTCTATACGCAAATTGTCAGTCTTTCGTTTCTTTTCTTCTTCAACGATTTGTCATCTTATTATCATACCTGTTTGTACCAAGAAAAGCTTTAGCTGTCCAAGTTGTTGAAATTGAATCCACTGTGCGCCAATCATTTTGTTGAATACAAAGTATAAGAAAATAGGTAAAATGAGAGCACACGATTTTTTGCTGAGGCTCCTTATCGGATATGAGATATACTCCCATCTTGGGTGTATATTTACCGTAGGGATATTTTATTCACCCAGCCTCTGATATGAAAGTGAGGCACACACTTATTTTGTCAATGCACCACGTATATCCAATTACCATGCAACTTAGGGGGTGACTATCTATTATAGGCTAGTGTGCAAAATACTTATAGGGCCCTATGGGTAATTGGCCGGGCCCTGTAGGTGACGCCCGTCCTTACTCAGGACGCCCGTCCCCTACCGGAAGTTACCATTTCCAAAAAAAGACGGCAGGCCCGCCCGTCAACCTACAGGACGGCGGCGTTTAAAAAAGACGGACTCCGTGGACGGCCGTCTTTACCCACCCGGACGGGACGGACGGGACTATAGGACGCCAGGGCCCTGGCGTCCGGACGGGACGGTTGGGAACACTGAGTATCCGGAACACCAGGCCTGGTTTTACTATGAGGAAATTTAGAGCTGTCGCAGGCCCATACCGCGCAGCGTGGTATCCGGGTTACCGGGACTCGGGATAGCCAGGTGTGACAGTATTCTAGCTATACATCCCTTCAAAGTTTTACCGTTTGTGACTCCAAGGAGGTCTAGAGTAGTGCTCATAAGCAAGCCTCCCCGGTGAGGCTAGCTGCTCACAACCGCAATTGGCTACCTCACCTATAATTTACTTTACCAAGTTATATACTAACAGTGCCAGATTATCCAGAGAATTCTCCAGGCATTCACAAGGTTTGCCCAGAGCTCAGCTAGTTTGAATGAGATCTAGAGGACTAGCTAGTATATCAACCAAACCCTTACTGATTTTTCCTAACCCCTCCCTCCCTCGTTCTCTGACTTGACCTAGCATATAACATAGACTTGGGTCATAATATATTATGATCATGTTATCGTGGTGAAAGATCTTAGATGGTGGACTGTTATTTCTTCCTAAAACAGTATGATATTACAGTTTTAATTTTTTGAAAAATAGGAGTTTAGGTGATAGAGAAATATAGAGATTTTTCTTCTTCTTTTCTTTTCTCTCTCTCCACCAGTACCTACAACCCCCTCAGCAAAATACTTTGGGTTGCCAGGGGATATCTTATAGCGCAATGGTCGAATGGTCGAGCTAGACTGCAGGTGGGGCTAACTATAGGGTAGGTATAATCGGAGACTTCACTTGCTCGTCATCCTCTCAAAAATAACCAACCAAACATAAGTTTATCTAAGAATCTAAGAATGATAAAATCATCACAATCATTCCATCGCTTCCCACACCTGTCGATCACTCTCCATCTATGGCCCCACTTGCCTATAGTCCTCCGGAGTCATTATAAAGAAAAGACATGGCCATAAGCCTTTCTGTCAATCCTTTCAGCTCCAGAACAAATGAAAACACTAACGCCATTATCACTCCTTGTCCCCTAACTACCGGTATCCACTTTCCTTGTCCCTAACAACTATCGGCGTCCGTCAATTTTCCACAGGAGTGAGGATATCGACTGAAGTCTCAGTTAGGTGAATGATTGACCCAACTTGATGGCGCCACAATCTCTCCACAAAAGGAGGCTCTGATTCCGGCTATCAGCCGTCGACAGCCCCAGAGGCACAAGCCTAGGCTGCCCCGGGCTTTGGGGAGGGAGGGAAGAGTAGGAAGCCAACATTGTGAAAGTGCCTGTATCTTTAGAGTGGTTCTCGGAAAGAGAGGAAATATGACATACCAGTAGTACAGTACATGTATTATAAACATGGACGGTGCTCTACGGTACTAGAAATTACGATCACTGGGTGTAAGACATCTAGAAAACATTTCGAGGCTAAGAATTTGATACAAGTAGGTCTTTTCTCACCACGAGATCCAAGGCCTATCCGAGAGCAAAATCAATTTGAGGAAGTGCCCTATGGAGGGCTCTCTAAGGGCTATTGGTGCTAAGGTAATGATTAGGTCAATACAAATTAGTGCTGGGCGAAAGCCTTATTGGCTGTTGCCCCACGGGCCATCCGTATTTAGGCACTATAGTACTGTAGATACTCCCTTAAGATCCGAAGTCAGATCCTCACCACGCACGATTCCTCTCTCTCGAAAAGGGAATTCAGGTAATAGGCCAAATGGACCATAGAGTAGAGGCCAACGGTAACGTAAATTGGTTCGATGTATCAACGAACCACAACCACATTATCCACTTAGCTACAAAAGGATACACCGTCAATTTGTATATAAGTTATCGCTGCCCAAACCGCAACTATGGCACTAAGGTGTGAACTATCTGGCACCGCGGTATAGAAAGCTAGGTCGAAGAAATCAACAGGCTCAAATTATGGAGTGATGTGGAGAATTGCGTAAAGCCAATGTTATTCTATCACAGGAGTCCGGGGGCGGGGGGGAAACCCATCTCCGGCAGGAAGGCCTCTCGTCTGGAGAACACGATGCAGATGTCACCGACCATCAGCAAATAATAGCTCACTAGCGATCAACAGCCCTTACAACCATGCTGGGAGAAAAGACATTGATGTTAGTTATAATGGAACTCTTTATATGGGAAACCTCGCTATTACGAACGAACCCTTCGGGAATTTGTACCCCTGCTCCCATACAAATTGTCTTCGCTATAAGGAATTTCTTCGAAAACCTTGCTATAACGAACAAAAAATCCTGAACTTTTGGCGTTCCTTATAGCGGGGTGTGCCCGTACAAATTGCCTGGGACGAGTGCAACACCGGCAAGGTGGCCAGGATACCTCCTGGTCTTACCCGGCAGTACCGTCAAGAGCTATCGGTCTTTGGAGATGAAATTGGACTATGACACTGACTCATATGAAATTGACAATGAATTACGGGAATATATTGTGAGTCATCCTGGAGGTTTTTGCATGGGAGGCAGGGTGGGGTAGCTTACTCGCGGTAAGGGTAGTGTATTGGAACAAGCCGGGGTTAAGATGGCCAATGCGAAATTTCCTTCATTCAGATCCCGAGATGCCAAAGAAGGGAAATAACTGCTCTTTTTTTTGTTCCTCGCACAGACATTTGCCCCCATGTCTGTTCCAATACTTTACCCCTACCGCGAGTACCTTCCGAGTTTAAATCTGAGTTTTTGTTCACTGATACAGTACCGGTAACGGTAGTGATATCTAACAAAGTTGGTGGCACTCCGAACCTTGGCACGGTTATTCGGCTCAATTCATTAATTCCGCTCTTGGGGATCCAGGGGGAATCACTACCGTACCTCTATTCTCATCGTGTATTCGGAATACGGTTGCTATAAAAGTACCGGAAGGTGTGTCAGAATTATGTGAAATAGAGAGTTTGCGCAAGGAGACATAGGTGGCAGGAAAACAGGTTATTTTCTATTAACCAAAAAGTCTTGGACACCTAGGTGGGTAGCGAGACCTGGAAGAAGTGTAAAATAGGGCTTTTCAGACCTGGAGAAATCACATTGCTGTAGAACAACAACACAACTCTCTTTTTGCATTTTATTAAAAGATTTTGGCTATGATAATATTCGGCACTTAGTAGCAGATTATCTCCGGTTCTATAGCAGTTTTGGTAATGCTAGTGCCTAACTTGTGTAGCCGGGAATTCTAATTCGAGCAGGGAACGAATTTGAATACAATGCGATATTACCCTACTCAATCCCCATCTTGCTATCATACCAGGCCCCCTACGTACACCTAACCTATTGCGCAAACTCATTCCTAGACCTAGGTCTATTTCCTATTAACCGCCACCTATTAGGTCCCCATGCGCAAACTCTCTAATATCAAAGATTTGATGTTTAATACAAAGAGGACAATGTAGCCGATGGTAAGTAAAAATAATGATGATTGTGAAAATAGTGACGGCAATTGTGACGGTAGGATGAGGGAAGGTGTTCATTCACTGTTGAGGGGAGCCTTGATGCCGCTTTACTCAAGGACATCGCAATAAATTTTAAAGTGTAAGTTCATTCCCATACATGGCCTTCACCGGCTACTGGCACTATTCACGGCAATCTTTCAAACAGCATGAACACTATACCTTTCATGGGTTCGTGATGGCTCTGCCAAACTGGGGGCCCAATTTTGGCCCGAAGACACAAGTACTTGAGTAGGTGAAAGTCACCTGTGTGTGAACTAAAAGGTAATAAAAGAGGACAGGTTTGGCCTGGTATGAGAATAAATGATGTAAGGAATAGTAACTACTACTAACCATGTTTGGTCATAGTATTAAGACATAAATTTTTAATATTACCTGATTCCGAATACACGATGAAAATGGAAGTATGCAAAAGCATAATATAGTAGGTTTAGTATAGCAGGTTAACAAAATACAAGTAAAAGGGCGTCGGTACTAATCAAATGAGATCCCGCAAGGCCGCCTTCCCAGGCTATGCTCCGTCTGGAAAACACTATTCCTTCTGGGGGCGTTTTGTCTTGTATCGCACGAGCTACGGTAGTTCCCACCCACACTGGATTTAGCAGTACATACCGTACTTTAGTCGCCTGGAATACTGGTAGCAGTTGCTTGCCATGGCAACACGACAATTACCTAGGCCGCTAACTGAGAGCATAAAAAGGTCGTGAGAATCCATCTGATCAAAGCGACACCAATCTCAACACAGCTGACACCATGAAGGGCCGAACACCGCTTTCTTGGGCTGCGGGGAACGGGCATGAGGAGGTGGTCAGGGCACTGCTGGAGCGGAGCAACGTCAATCCTAACGCAACTGACAAAGGTGGCCGGACACCACTCCTTTTTTCCGCACATTATGGGCATGAGGGGGTTGTGAGGATACTGTTGGAACGGAATGGTGTCGTTGCCAGTACAGCGAGCAGTCGTGGTCAAACACTACTCTTGCAAGCTACACGGAACGGGTATGAGGGGATCGTGAGTGAGGATGCTGCTAGAACGGAACGACGTCAATCCCAACACACCCGACTGGAACGGTGAAACACCATTCATGTGGGCGGCGCAATCCGGGTATGAGGGGATCGTAAGGAGGCTGCTAGAACGGAATGATGTCAATCCTAACGCAGTTGACGAGCGCTCGGCATCACCACTCTTGATAGCGGCATTTTATGGACAGGAGGGGGTTGCGAGGATGCTGTTGGAACGGAATGATGTCAATGCCGGTAGGGCGAGCGGTAATGCCCAAACACCTCTCCTGCAGGCTACACGGAAAGGGGACGAGGGGATCGTGAGGATGCTGCTAGAACGGAACGACGTCAATCCCAACACACCTGACGGGAACGGCGAAACACCGCTCCTGTTGGCTGCGCAATTTGGGCATGAGGGGATCGTGAGGAGGCTGCTAGAACGGAATGATGTCTTTCCCGACCCAGCGGAGACATATAGCAAAACACCCCTCTTGCGGGCGGCTGAGAATGGGCATGAGGGGATCGTGGGGATGCTGCTGGAACGGAACGAAGTTAATCCCGACACAGCTGACGGAGGTGGGTGAACACCGCTCTCCGTGGCTGTGCGGAATGGGTGTAGGGGGGTCGTGAGGATGCTGTTGGACCGGAACAACGTTAATCCCGACACAGCCGACGAAGGCGGGCGAAAACCGCTCTCATGGGCCACCGAGAATGGACATGAGGAGGTCGTGAGGCTACTGCTTGAACGGAACGATGTCAATCCCAATACTACTCTCAAAGATGGCCGAACCCTGCTCTTGGCTGTGCAGAATGGGCATGAGGGGGTTGTGGGGGTATTACTAGAAGAGAGCGGCGCCAATCCCAACATGCCTTGCAAATATGGCCCAACCCTCCTCTTCTTGGCGTGGTATGGACATGAAGGGGTAGTGAGGCGGCTGCTGGAACGGGCGGACGTCGATCCCGACACAGCTGACAAAGAGGGTCTAACCCCGCTCTATTTCGTGGCAGTGTTTGGACATGAAAAAGTTGTGGGGAGACTGCTGGAACGGAACGACGTTAATCCTAATATAACTGACGAATGGGGCCGAACACCGCTCTTCTGGGCTTCGGCGAACAGGCATGGGGGAATTGTGCGGATGCTGCTGGGACGGAGCGACGCCAATCCCGACAGAGCTGACATGTTTGGGCAAACACAGCTCTCACAGGCCGCCGAGAAAGGATGTGAGGAGGTCGTAAGGATGCTGCTAAAACGGATCGACGTCAATCCCAGCGCAACCACCACAGATGGCCAAACACCGGCCTCGTTGGCTGCGGGGCGTGGGCATTATAGAATTGCAAAGTTACTAAGGGACCGGGAGGATTCCATTCACAGATATGCAGCAAGTCTACAACCAACAGAGCACTCCCCCCTCGGGTCGTCCGGAATATCTGAACCTCCTTTCAAAAGGCCCCGCTGGCTTTGACAACCAACGACAAAACCCACTGAGTATGCCCCTCTCGACAATCGGATAAACTTGACAAAACAAACCCTTAGCATGTTCAAGACGGTTCCTCTACATACAAACTCACAAGCCACAGCAGATGCCTGATACCCAACCCCTGGCTGGATCGTTCATCCAGAATCTCTAGTATTCTAGTTGGCCCGCCTCAACCACCCTATCCCCCTCCACACCCTTTATTTTATTATTTGCCTTTGTTTGGCCAATTTTGTAGATATCCGTAGTCCGTCATCGTTTTTCCATAATCCCTATTCTCTATATGTACAATACACCTCTTCAATTTGCCTTTTGTTTCTCATGCTTACCACGTCAAGTTATTCAACGTCCGTCCTCGATTAGCTTTGTATGTAGCCGTGTTATTTCATCACTTGGACAGCAACTGAGTTATATTGGGGATACAAGTTTCATGGACACGGACGTCAGCCAGATATAGACACATCCTGTATACCGGTACTTGAGGGTGGGCGCACCGTGGGAATCGGGTGGAGGAGAGTTTATGGTGACTGGTTTATAGAGTTTTGTCCATTTTTCCTCATTCCTCCTACTCTGTTCTCCTTTCCTTCTTTCCATGATACCACCTATCCTTGGCTACTCCTACTGTATATCGTAGATTGTGAGATAGAAACCCTAATATCAAAGACACTCAGCCTTTTGCTCCCGCTATCCTTTTTTTGATCCTCCCGGTTTCCAGTACACCGTACCGTGCCCCCCTCAATTTAGCTCCCGCTCACCCTCCCTTCTAGTTTTTGTGGGGCTCCTCTGCAGCAGAAGCATTGCACTGGGTTTTCGATGTGTATCGGGAGTTCCACAGATGGGCCTCCTTAAGAGTGGAAATCTAGGTCAAGAACCCACTTCAAAGGTTAGTTTGTATCATACCTATGATGCTTGGGGCGGAGGTAGGCCACTGCGCATAAGGACATCAATTGAGCTCTGAGACTGAAATCTGGTACTGTGTATTATGCCAATACCGGTACTATATTTATGATGCTGTGGATTACATAATATGACTATACATCTACTGCTCAAACCCCAGCTTGCATTATCCGAGCAATGTTCGAGCATAATGCGCTATAGAATTTCGATAGTCGTAATATTGGGTATTTAGTGGCAGTCTCTCACGTGACCTATGGTAGTCGGTATGGCTAATACCCGAACTGCATTGCCCTGGATGAGTTTTTGAGGAGGAAGCGAATTTGAGAGCGACGCGATAATACTGCAAGAGATCCCGTACTAGTGCTTTAGAGTACTGTGCTGTGCTCGGGTATAACGAATGGTATCCTATTGGGCGCACATTAGTCATTCAGAAGGTGTGGTGATCAAAGCTGTGGTTCAAACATATGCCGGTACGGTATCTCAGTCCATTCCGTCCCAACATTTGGCTCGCGCCCTTGCGATGCATAATAGTAATTTCTGTTCATTACCACGGGGGGTATTTAAGCGGGGGAAAGAATAGCCGCAGGGAGAAAGGGAGATATGGAGTCTTTTTCTTGATTTTACCCACAAGTACTGTAGTTACGGCTTTTCGATTGGTTGGAGTGACGACATTGCCCGAACCCTCGGTCGAGGCAGTGATTTGAACTACTGGATGGCAAAAAAAAGAAGGTCCGATTTCGACTTGTAAGTTACTATAGGCCAAGGAGTCTAAGTTTACCTGCCCTCAACTTGAGAATGTAAAAAGAAGCATGACACCAATACCGGTATTCCTGAAATGCCTGTGTATTCACAGCTCTGTGGGAATAATACGGGGAATATGCACTACCGGTAGCATAGCACTACAGAAGTATTGTAAACGATAGGGACCGTACTGGATATGCCGAGTGCCGGTCACAAGGCATCTATCGGTGGACTGCATTTTTCACCCAAACATTTGATGCCAGTAAATCTCTTCGCGTCGTAAGATCCACGAATGGTTGGCGGTTTCGGAGAACTCCTGGCTCTACTTGTACCTGGATAATCATCTGGCTCGCACAGCGTTGCGCAATGCGAAAGCCTCATCGGTTACCGCCGCCTCTCTTTTCGGCTCCGGGCGGTTCCCCAGAGCTCAGCGTGAAGTCAGAGTCTCATTGCACATGATCCCTCTCAACTCCTCTCTCTCAAAAAAGGGAGCCCAAATAAGAGACTATTGCGCAGATGTCGTCGGAGCCCCAGCAGGTCACGGGTAATGTCAACTCGTTTAATTCGTTCAACGTGTTAACAGCCCACAACAGTATTGTCAACTTCGATACCGAAACAGACACCGAGGGGCGTCAAATTCTACAATGGCTATCGCCACTTGAGCCACAACAAAGACATCAAGGCGTGCGAACCGACCGACTAGATGGCATGGGAAACTGGATGTTAGAAACCAATGAGTTCAGAAAATGGAGCGATATAGAAGATGGTTGTATTGAGCCAGTGTTGTTCTGTCACGGGAACCCGGGAGTTGGGAAAACATATCTCAGGTATAACAATACCTTTCGTCTAGCGAGAGACAATGCGAATGTCACTGACGATCAGCAAATAGCTCCCTTGTGATTGATAGCCTGTGCGATCAGACTGGGCGAGAAGATATTGCTGTCATAGGGCTCTACTGCGACTTCCTTGCCCAACGGGAGCAGTCCTCCACGGATATGTTGGGTGCTATCCTCAAGCAGCTAATCTGTAGAGGGAAAATCCCGGAGCATATACGGGAGGCTTTTCGGAAGGCCAAAAAAGAGTTTGGCGGTCGAGGTCCGCGACTTCCCGATCTGGTAGAATTAATGAAGAAGGCTATTGTATCACTACCGCTGGTATTTATATGCATAGACGCTATAGACGAATCCATTCCGAGGCACCGACGGGAGCTTCTCGAATCGCTGCGAGAAATCATTCGGGTGTCAATAAACACGCGGATATTCCTTACCGGAAGGCCCCATATCGAGGACGAAATCGTGAAAGGCTTTAGCAAAGTGGTTAGGATACATTTTAGTCCTACACAAGATGATATTAAGAGCTATTTGGAGATGAGACTGAGCCGCGATACTGACCCTTATGCAATGGACGATGAATTGCGAACGGATATTATGAGAGTAATTCCGGAGAGGATCTCAGAAGTGTAAGCAAGAATGCCAACATGAAAATATTCCCAATACTTGTCTGGACTATCATCCACTAACAATGATGCTTAGTTTCCTTCTTGTTTCCCTCAGCATTGATGCAATCTTGGGCGAAATGACAGTCCATCAGAGAAGAAAAAAGCTGGAGGGGATGACCAAAGGGGACGGTCTGGGTGATGCTTACGCGGCGACTTTATCGCGAATCAAGGCGCAGCACCGGAGTAGATCGATACTCGGCATGCAAGTTCTAATGTGGGTATCGCATTCGGAGCGGCCGTTGCGTGTTGAAGAGTTATGCCATGCCCTGGGAGTCGAGGAAGGATCCACCGACTTGAATACCCAGAATATTCCTGCTAGAGAAGCACTGATAGCATGCTGTCTGGGGCTTATCATGGTTGAGAAGTCCTCGTCAACCGTCCGCCTTGTCCACTACACTCTACAAGAGTATCTCTCCCGTGATTCCAATTTGTTCCTTAATTCCCACTCGACGATTGCTGAGGTCTGTTTGACCTACCTCAGTTTTCGCGAGGTTAGGAGCATTTCGTCTACTCTTCATTCTGTCCCACCAACCGTTCCTTTTGTTGAATATGCTTCTTGTTACTGGGGTGCACATGCTAGGCGGGAAACCACAGAAAGTGTGAAAAATCTTGCAGTGAAACTGCTCGACGGATTCGATAAGCACATATCATCGAAGGTGCTGTTATTGCATGAAATGGGCATTTGGGGCCGACGCTTTGATCGTGGAGACAGCTCTTGGGGATTTACAGGGCTTCACGGTGCTGCGTACTTCGGGTGTGTAGAGATAACAGTTGCTTTATTGGGGATCGGTAAATGGGATACGCGGACAACTGATTGCCATGGCAACACAGCAATCGCTTGGGCTGTTAGGAGGGGGCATGAGGAGGCCGCGAGGATACTGCTGGATCGGAACGAGGTCCACCCCAACACAACCGACGAATATGGCAGGACGCTGCTCTCCTGTGCTGCGCAGAATGGGCATGAGGGGGTTGTGAGGATACTACTAGAGCGGAACGACGTCAATCCTAACACAGCCTCCAAATATGGTGAGACGCCGCTCTCTCGGGCTGCCGAGAATGGACATGAGGACGTCGTGAGGCTTCTGCTGGAACGGAACGACGTCAACCCCGACACAGCCGACAAATATGGCCAAACACCGCTCTGGCGGGCTGCGCAAAATGGGTATGAGAAGGTCATGAGGATGCTGCTGGAACGGAGGGACATCAATCCCGACGTAGCTGACACCCTATTCGGCCAAACACCACTCTCGCAGGCTGCCGAGAATGGTCATGAGGGGGTCGTGAGGATGTTACTGGAGCGAAACGACGTCAACCCCAACGCAGCAGACATCCTGCTTGGCCAAACGCCGCTCTCGCGGGCTGCGCTGAATGGACACGATGGGGTCGTGAGGCTACTTGCCGAACGGGACGACGTCAATCCCGAAAAACCTGAGAACTGTGGCCAAGCGCTAGTCTCGAGGGCTGCACAGGATGGGCATGAGAAAATTCCAAAGCTGCTACGGAGGCGGATTGATCCCATTTCTAGATATACAGCAAGCTCACAATCAACAGAGCTCTTCATTCCCAAGCCGTCCGACCTATCTGAGCCTCTTCCCAAAAGGATCCGTAGGTCCTAATATCCGGGAATAACCCCAATTCTTTCCCCTCCGCCTAACTTAGTGGACACACACCCCCCCCGTCGTGACCGCAGAAACCCGACCACCCGAGTACGTGGGATCCTAAGCCCCTTAGAGGCGGCCCTTTGCACGCGGGATGACCTGACCGGCTACAGTAGGTTCCTGACCCCCGGGTGCGATCATCTACCTAGAATTTCTCATTTTCTCTTTTCTCCCCGCCTCCCCCCCTCCCCCTCCTCTCCCTTAGTTTTATTATTTAATTTCCAACCAATTTTTTATACACCCTCTTGATTCGTTGTTTATTCCTTGTGTCCGTTGGGTTAAACTATTCTATCTGCCCATCATTGACTTGTATTATTTTATTGTTGACAACTGAAACCATACCTGTGCTAGCGTGTGTAACCCATCCTTATCGACAGGGTTAGGTTTTTCCCCTCGATGATAAAACAAAAATTGAAACAAAAAAAAAATTAAGTTAACAGGGTTTGAACCTGTGCCCGGAAACGCAACAGATTTCTTGTCTGTTGCCCTAACCACTCTGCCACGATATCTTATTTATTGCACATTGGTGGCTCATTGAAAACCGGAAACCTGGGGTATCCGGCTCAGATAACTCGACCCTAAGAACCAACCAAAACTCGGAAAACAGCCAGAGGGACCAGGTCTTGATAAATTACTACGACGAAAAAGCGAAAATGGAACCTATGATACTAAGAAATGATGTTTCTTTCTCAGGGAATATGGCATTGGATTACTGTATGCCCATGAGAGTACCTTGTCCGCCACATGGCGCAACAAGTATTGTTTTAAGATGACGCAGAACACCGTACGCTCTCTTTCTAGATATTGTGATCCCTTGATTGCGTTGATTCTGATTCAGCAAAGGTAGCTTCCGATTTTTAATTATCTAATCTCCAGCCGTCTATAGACAACACCTCGATTGATGTATGGTTCAAGACGTCTATAGTGTGCACCAAGCATTTTGAAACGGGGGACGCCTTGGCATAATTCTTAAAAATAGGCTATGATCGGTAGAGAGTGTATTGGGTCCTTGTTGTTTCTATGCTGCCGGAGGTGTCCTATATATACACAAGCTCGACACTACAGAAAACTCTTTCACTACTCGTCTTTTCTCTCTCCGTGCTTCCCTTCCATCTTCGCACCTAACACTTCCTTTTCCC
>Ga0307509_10009052_pt1 | contig 12527 bp, 9 predicted proteins | sample 10_EM_MG_FD_202245 | JGI IMG/M metagenome (GOLD analysis project Ga0307509, IMG submission 202245) | Populus trichocarpa ectomycorrhiza microbial communities from riparian zone in the Pacific Northwest, United States - 10_EM | ecosystem: Host-associated > Plants > Roots > Unclassified | place...
AGTGAAAATGAAGATTAATCCCAAACACGGGGCCAATCAGATGCCAGTATTGCGAACGAGTATTGGATGCTCATGCACCAAGTGATCACCCGCCTTATGTCACATCTTCCCCGGAAACCCGGATCCAGGGAAACAAAGCAGTGCGTCTCTCAGCCCCATACCGAATTGGAAAACAAATTTTCGGGGTCCTCGCGCCCGGTGCTTATATCATATGATACAAGAACTCTGGCGTAAAGGTATTTAGGGCTCTATGACACAAGTCCCCGCCCAGCTTGTTGCCTGAGTAATCTCCACATTTCCCTCCTGAAGTGGCCCTGGCCTTTGGCTGGCCAAAAAAATACTCACGAGATATCACTCGGCTCATATCCCTGTTGCGATGTGCTACATTAGCTCTTTCTTTGCTCTTTAAGTTTGGCCTTTTTTTTGTGTCTATACGCTAGTCTAGCATTTTCTTCCTTGTCACTGGTTTGTGTGCCCTGGATATGTGTGAGGAAGATGGCTATATGAAAGTTATTCCAAGCATTGTATCCCGAGATACGATAATTAATCAAAGAATCCCACTGCTAAAGCCTGCATATTTCCACAATCCCGTCCCATAGATATGCCACACCTCCCGAAAAAGATGAGCCTAACTTTTGCCAACTCCTCGGCACATCACTCCATACAAGCCCACTTAGCTTTACCAGCTTATGCTGTGCTTGGGTGTGAGGGTAAGTGATCGGAAAAAAAGTGGTTGGTGCAACACCACTTTTCTTCCGATCACTTTTTGCTCCATGCTACCGTAAAAACCGAAATAATTGAGAATCACGCTAGGACGTTGGAGTTGCCTCTCCTAGTAAGGTCTGTGTCTCAAGTGGGGACTGAAGGAGAATCCCCTCGCTCTGTTTTCTCCCTCTAATCCAAAGCCGGAAATTCTAGACGTCTTAGCGCCATTCTCAATTATTTCGGTTCTTACGGTAGTACCATATTCACTCGTGCAATCCACTCCCGGATTATCGCGTCATCATCCCATTATACGCTTAGTTGGGCAGAGCAACAGGATTACAACTGCTGGTTAATGAGATCTAACACGTCTACAGACCTCTAGCTATACCGTGTCATGTGAATACCCTCCCTTCTCAGTAGTCCCCGTCACTGAATACAGAGGTTGGAGGCTGGATAGAGATAGCGGATCACATGACTAAATATGCTAATACTTATTCCCCAGGAACAGCCGAATTTCACTACAGTCTTTCATGGGGTCGTGACGAATATCAGGAGGTGACGAACAGGGGTCAGTAGCAGGTATTTTTTTGTTACCTTACTTTGACGAATTCGATTTTTTGTTGCCAAATATCCCTGTTCGTCACCTCCTGATATTCGTCACGACCCCATGAGAGACTGTACCGTAAGAACTCGAATAATTGGACCCGAGGTTAAGACCTCCGAAATTCCCTCTCTTGGATAGGGGGGGCGAGCGCACAGCGAAAACTGACCCCCCTCAGACCGAGCTTAAGACAAAATAAAAATAAAAAAGAGCCAGACCTTACCAGTAAAGGCAACTCCAACGCCCTCGCCTCGGGTCCAATTATTCGATATCAGCAGAAGCCAGCCCATCAAGGCAATGACAGATTTAGTCTTAAAGGTTAACTGAATCGCGAATACAAGCCCCTATCGTCTAGATCCAACAAATCCCATGTGCTGATCCCATATCGCGCGAGGAAAACCCCCACCCCCCTAGGGGCTCTTACCTCAGGAAAGGGGGGTTACAGGGGTGGCGGAGATCATGCACTCCAAGATATTTTACAGGTGATTGACCTACTAGTAATTCTCTGACGTTTATGGACACGACTACATACACCAAAATTTTGAGGCTCCACCCGGCTTTTTGCCTAGATGCAATAACAGTTGTGTTCACAAACGTCAGAGAATTACAAGTAGTAGAGATCATCATACCCACATCCACAAAACCACCGACTCCATTCAAAGGGTACCATTGTGGGTTGGGTCCCCCCCGAAGCTCTTCCTCCCCTATTGGTACCTCCTATAATGCGATCCTTGCCATGTGAGCCTTGGGGGTAGAGGTGGCTCGAGGCTCCTCCAGTGTGCGCCAGTGTATTTCGGATGGATGTGCGTTTTGTTGCAGATTCGAGAGGGATGTGTCGATGCTCAATTCCTACAAAGAATAACCCCCCCCTCTTCTTTATCACTATCGAGCCACGTTAGTCTGTGCAGAGTGACGGAGCTCGGATCTTCTACATTCCGGAGCAAGAAACAAATACTCGAGTACTGATTGATAACATAGAAACTACCGGCATCGTAAATTGCTACCACGAGAACCAAAATAACTAAACCCCGCGTTAGGATGTCGAAATTGCCTCTCATAATAAGCTGTTTTCCCTCCCATTTGTCCCAGAGGTGGGGCGGAAATCGAGTTTTTCCACGTGGTTCCCGGCCTTCACTTAAATGGAGGAATTCTAGATTCATTATAGCAGAGTTGAATTAATTCCAAGTGGACTACCACCAGAACGAGATATGACATAATTGGGACAGTATATGACTACTTTGCCGTTTCAGTGGCTGTTCCCCCTTGTCTACGCCATTTTGTGATAACACGACTTCTTCTACCTTAAATATAATATAAAACTATGTCTATACAAATTAAAAGTACATCACTTTGCGCGTAGCGCGGTCTCCAGCTGCAATTGCTCTGGCACACACTATGCGCCCTGGGCGATAATTTGTTCACTCCTCCATTACAACCTCTTTACCATCCTTCAACCCCCAATCTCTGCATAACACCTCTACCCCCAAGCTCCATCTCTTCTCCTACTATGATACTTGGCCATTTAAAAAGTCTCCGGACGCCCTGCACTTAGTAATACCTATCTTGGCACAAAAGCGTCCGGAGACTTTTTAAATTGCCAAGTACACCTACCCCGCGCTTTCAATAAAAAACTTCGCCCACCCCAAGGATTAAACGAGAACGAGGTACTAAGCGAATCGCAGCCCGCCCGCCCAGCTCCGGCGAGAATCTCATCTATTTTCGCCGAGGGATAGGGGAAGACGACGGGCCCCACTGCAGGCTCGTATAATGTATTAGAATGTGGAGGTAGCATGCAGAGTGAATAGTCAACAGGCAGAGCTCGTAGTCCTTGTTTATGACTCGCGCTGCGTTCCATTTATAAGAATGAATATTCTCCTCCAGGTGATATCTCATACTCTTGGTCCCACTAAAGCTATGACGATCCGGATCGGCTCATGTAACAAGGTGCATTGCCTAAATTTCGATCCAACATAAACTAACATCTGGTAACACCCCTAAACTAGGAAAAAGCTCTGAGCTAAAAAGAAGAGATGGGAAACTCTAAGCACTCAATGTTCCTCCAAATATCAGTAAATGGTCGCTGGCTTCTGGCCTCAGGCACAAGGGCTGCAATATGATAGCCCGCCCCGTCCGGCCGCGTCCCTTGCCAAAACCTGCATAAACACCCCGGAGGGAAAACAAGGATATCTCGAGGATATCCCGGGGATACCCCGCATTCCCTCAAGGTGGCCTTTACCTCCTCCCTGTATTCGTATTCGTGTTCTACTTGCCGGAGGAATGTGCCTCCTACCCCAATATCACTCAAGACTAGCTTTAAGAGAAAAATCCCATTTTAATACACCTCTCCCCTCCTCCAACCCAAAGCTCCCCCCTCTGATCGCCTCCTAACAGACAAACTCACATCAAAAATTATGGGTATTTTTATGCGTCTCGTTGATTATGCTGAAGAAACGAATCTTCATAGCTACTCTCTCATCCCTACCACTCTTGCGCTATGTTTCTTAGGTCTTTTCCTTCTCTTGAAGAAGGAATGGTCAATCCATAGCTCCACAAAGTTTCCAATTGTTGGAATTGAATCCCCGGGCTACCTTGGGCTGGCCAAGGCAAGAGACCGATATGCCTCTGATGCATTCAACATCGTGAAGAATGGTTATTACAAGGTTAGTCTACACACTATTTTCTCGACCGCCAGTCATCGCCCATATCAAAATTAGTCAATCAGTACCTGTATAACCAGGGTATTAACAATACATGACCTCAATAGTACCGAGGGAAAAACTTCGTCGTTTCAACCCACACCTGCTACAAGGTCATTCTTACACAGGACCAGGTTAAGGAGCTCTCCAATTTACCGGATGATCTCGTCAGCTTTCAAGCTGCTAGTTCCGATGTAGGCACCCCATTACCCTAAATGCTAGCAGTGAGTTTACTAGTACTGATCGTGTACATTGGTAAAGAATCTGCTGGGAGAATATACTGGCCTGAATGTATTTCCTGAGCGCAATTATGTTCAAGATGCGGTGAGAATCAAACTCACTCAAAATCTGGGTAATTCGCTCCCTGGGCAGACACCCTTGCAGTGAGAAAAAGTATTTGGGCAGTTTTGTGGTAGTGGCGAAATTCTCTCCTGTTTTGCTGGCAGCTATTGCAGCTAAGAGCGTAAAAAAGGAGCCACCACCCCGCGCAGACATATTCTCACTCCAAGCAGTTCCATCACCACCTATGTTCAGAAATACTAACCAAAATTCTAATAGGGAATATTAGGGATGCGATGACAGAAGAGATGCGATTCGCTCTGGATGCTGAGCTACCAGAATTTACCACTGATGGTTAGCATTTTTAAAGAATCTATCCTTGCTTTCCCATACAGGATGCTGATAATATACACTACCAAAGAATGGAGACCAGTTAAAATCTTCCCCCCAATCCAAAAAATCGTTGCTCGCGCGGGTAGCAGGGCATTCGTTGGCCTTCCGCTATGTCGAAATAAGGATTGGTTGGCTATCTCGACAGGGTTCACTCGCGATGTCAGCGCTACAATCGTTGAGCTCGGCCGGAAATCAAAACTGATTCGCCCATTCTATGCCTGGATGTATGATTCAAAGAGGGTGATGAACTCGTATAAAAAAAGGGCGGAGGAACTCCTAACACCTAGTATTCAGGCACGTCTTGAAGCAGAAAGGGTAGCAGAGAAGAATGGAGAGGTTTATGAGAAGCCCAACGACATGCTTCAATGGCTCACAGATGTCGTTGAGCCGCAACACAAGACTACCGAATCTTTATCCGAACTGCAGCTTCTTACCACTTTTGCATCAATTGTTACAACGTCCAACGCCTTTCTCAATACACTTTACGACCTCGCTGCCCATCAGGAGTGCGTTCAACCAATTCGCGAGGAGATTGAAGCCGCAATTTCCGCGAATGGCGGAGTGATGGACAGGGCAGCTCTGCGCAAGATGAAAAAGACTGATAGCTTCTTCAAAGAGTCTATGAGAAAAACCTCCGGCCTCCGTAAGTACATCACTACATCACTACCTTTTCTCTTAAGGCGTGTTCTTACTTCTTCGTAAAGTTAGTTTCAGCCGCAAGGTTATGAAGAGCTTCACTCTTTCAGATGGCACCTATTTGCGGAAGGGTACCACACTCGCAGCCCCCGCGGCAATGCTTTCTACCGATCCAGATTTCGTTGAGGACCCTGAGACATTCGATGGGTTCCGCTGGTACAGAAAATCTCTGGAGGCCGATGGCCTTGCCACTCACAATACCAATATGACCACTACCTCCACCAGAGACCTCACGTTCGGTCATGGAAAGCACGCATGTCCTGGCCGCTTCTTTGCTGGCGAGGCGTTGAAGGCCCTCCTTGCTTTCATCATCTTGCAGTACGATTTCAAGTACCCAGAGGGCGAATCCCGCCCTCCTATTTTTACACACGGGGAGTTTACTCCTCCCGATCGTACCAGGAAACTTCTTTTCAAGAAGCTTCCCGGCCCAAAGAAATTTTCCTTTTTGTAGTAGCCGGCCTTCCCAGAATTGCCTCTTTTCACTCTCTAACATGCACTGTTTATGTGGACCTACCCAGTTTTTGTCACTTGTTGCGGTTTCCCGGCATCTATTTAGATAGTATTATAGCTCACAAAATTAAACCTATTTCCGGTACCTAAAACTGATGCCCCAGAAAATGACAGCCCGCACCGGCAGGGTAGGTTAAACCATTTTCCCGCCCATACGGCGCCTTCTGTCTTTGGTGGGTTCCCTACCAAAACCGAAACCTCTGCACCCCGCGAAGTTCAGAGAGAGAGCAAGTACCGCAGTATCTGACTGGGTTCGACCTCATCGAGTACGTTGAAATAAGGTAGGAGCTAAAGTAAAACATTCAACAGTCACAAAGAGTCCAAAATAAGCCCGATTTTAGCCATAAAGGGTTAAGCGAAGGCGTTTTTGTTGAGAATTTGAGACAGATTGTTAGCTTTGTATGATACAAGAAATCTCTTATTTCGATGTACTCGAGTATGGTCAAAAAGGTCGGAAAACTTTCGGTGGCGAGACAAGGATCAGACGTGTTGATCTTCCCCCAGATAAATGACAAAGGTCTCTAAAACGACCTCTGTAGTAAGCATTGGTGGAAGACCTACACCTAAAGGCTACTCTCAAGGAAGTTCGAGTATCTCGCCCCACTTTCTTTTTGACATCTTGGCTCGAAAAACGAGCTTACCCAGATGATCCGGTGCAGGTACCCCAGAAAAGCTCACTTGTCGGAGGGCTGGGCCTCGGCTCAAGAGAAACAGTACCTATCATATGATACATGAAGAAGGATAGCAGCCGGTCGAGTTTATCCCGAATTCCCAGTGCCCGGCACCTGGGGGGGGGGGCAGGCCCTACCCATGAAACGAGATGCAGTATGTATATAAGACTCGAATGATGGGTGCTTGGGCGTTAGAGTATTTCATTTACTAGCATAGTCGGGGTATCTTTTACCCGCTCTGCATGTATAACACCAATATATACATCACGATGAAAGCTTGAAAATGTCATGCACCGATAAAACAATATTAAAAAAAAAAAGGAAAATCCTGATGCAAAAATATATATGTGCTCGGCAAATATCCCACAGCGGTGGTGGTGGAAAAAAAGGGAGAGAACAGACAGAACATCTTCTACAGAGTGCCCCTATGGGAGGTGCTGCGGATATTACGATGGGTTTCTGTAAGTTTTGCTCGCATTATGTTGATAAAGGACATCGTGGAACATCATGAATGGGCAAGAGAAATGCACGGAAAGTCGTGCTTCCCTCTGAGAAATAGGGATTTAAAGTTGGAAGTGGATCAAGTTCAAGTTGGAACATGTATTAGAACAACAAATACGTGAATAAGGGTACTGGTTGGAACTGGAGGTGGTCGAGTTGCTATACAGTCCTAGAAGTCTAATTGATTAGTGCCGAAGCCTAGAGATCCGCATGAATTCGAGCGCCTATGTAACAAGCACTTATAGTGGTGTAGATGTTATATTGTTGACTTTTATACTTTACAGTCGTAGAAGATATCCCTTATTGGGCACTCATCTTTAACCTACCAATAGTCTAGATAGTGGATAGCACTACTTAAGGCTATAAGAGATTGAGGTTTAGAAGGTGAATATATTGTATCAGGTAAGCCTTGGTACATAAAAATAAAAATAAAAAAACCGGAGCGTCACACTTGCTTTTGCGTCACACTTGCTTTTCCCGACTATGGGCAAAGCGAAATAGGAGGGGAACCGGCTATTATATAAGATTCGATGAAAAAAAATACCAGTTTGCTGCTACTTGTCTAACACACCCCTATAATGTTATAAAAACCTTAATATGCTGAAATTCATGCCATAAAAGTGGCATGCCAAACGGACCCTTAAGTTAGAATCAGGGGATCAGTCTTTCAAAGTGTTTTCACCCCCAACCCAAGCGCTGGAATTTCGCCCATCCTAGGGACTCCGATACAAATCGCTCGAATCCTTGCGGCACCTCACTCGCCTCCACTCCACATGGGTAAGGTTGAGGAGGGATTAACCTGTGAACACAAATTGCGTCGATCAAACTAGCATCCATACCCCCTCCAGCAAACAAAGGATGGCAGGGAGCTGACGGGATTTCTTTTCCCCGCGATCGGCGGGCTTACAGATGCTTGCCAGAGAGGACTACTAGTATCATATTTATTAGGAATTCTCACAGACTAATTCTTGTATGGGCACCATACCTTATTATATCATATATGGTACTCTGAGGTATCTGAACCCGCCAAGACGAACTTCGAGCAAACCACATACCCGGCCGTTCAGGATTCGTCCGCGCCACGGTTGGAATCGAAAGAAGAGAACCTCATGCTCGGACGTCCAGAATTCCCCTTTTCGGAAAAAGCTAGTGATCTCCCCGCAAAAAAAAAAACTAGACTTCGACCTCAGCCATCCACGGGGAACGAATACGAGTAAAAAGGACAGATCTCGCTAGGAAAAGCAACTCCAACGTCCTAGAGTGAGGTTCAATTGACCCAGTCCTTGCGGTACGGTTAGCGAATCAAATAACCAAGTCATCCTCCTAAATTGCTTGTTTTTTTGTTTTTTTATATAATTAATTCCTGCGGGCTCGCCTTGTCCATCAGACTAGTCACATTTCTGTACGAATTCGGGCGTTTGCCGAGCGTGCTCCTGCTACACTACATCACTCCAAAGCGGATAACAAGGGCCACCCACCATCATCACCACCATGTGTAAGACATCTTCCTCAACTTCTCCCCCAAGGTCCCCTAGCTACGCCTACAACAAGCTGACAAAGCCCAGGCCGCTTCCTAGTCTACAAGGGCACAAATCCCATCCTCCTTTCGGACCTAATCCTTAACCCAACCCACTCAATCCTGACGCAATCCTACGACTGCCGTCTACGCCTCGACAGTCTCCCCCACAACGGCGACGGGTTCGGTGTAGGCTACTACACCACGCCCACCCTTTCCACAGAGCCATGCATCTTCACCTCGACCACACCGGCCTGGAACTGTGTCAACCTCTCCCGCCTGGCGAAGAAGACCGCCTCGTCACTCGTATTTGCTCACGTGCGTGCCACCACCAGCGGTGCCCTCAGCGAGAGTAACTGCCACCCATTCTCCTATGGAAGTCTCATGTTCATGCACAACGGGCACATCGCAAACTTCAAGAAGATCAAGCGTGCTATTGTCACTGCTATCCGGGATGAGTACTTTTTGATGGTGGAGGGGTCTACGGATAGTGAGTGGGCTTTCGCTGTGTTTCTAGATACGCTGCATTCACTGGGGTACTCGCCAAAGTCCCCGCCCGAAGCTCAGAACGACAGAGCGGGAGGTGGAGGAGGAGGGGGGGGGTTCGGACATGGTGTGCTTAGGGAGGCGATGCTCGGAACAATCCGAAGGTTGAATGAATTCCTAGATGAGGCAGGGACCGGAGAGCCGAGTCTTTTGAATTTTGCAGCTACAGATGGACATTCGGTTGTTTGCACACGGTATGTCTGTTCGAGGACTGACGAGGCGGCAAGTCTGTACTTTTCCAGCGGAACCAGGTTTCACGAGTACAAGGAGGGAGGGTTCTATCGCATGGAGAGGCATGATCGTGGGCAGGATTTGGTTATGGTCGCCAGTGAGCCTTTGACTTTTGAGCGAGGTTTGTTTCCTTTACCCGCTCCAACTTCTTCAATATCCCATTGACTAACAAGCCCCAGGCGATTGGGTCACCGTGCCTACAAATAGTATCTTAACGATCAATAAGCAGACAGTTCTGATACACCCCATCATTGGTACCCGTCCATACTTCCCTTTCCACTTTTCACTTTTCACTTTTCCCAGAAGCTAATTCGTAAGTACAGACAAATACTACCAACAAAACCCCGCCTACAGTCGCTCCGCAGCATTCGTCGAGAGTAAGGGCATGGCGGCTGAGCCCGTTGTCCCGAGCAAGTCTGTCAAGAATATCAAGAAGCCTGGTGCTATGAATGGGAAAGATATGCGTCTTATTGACGCTGATAGACTCCCCTCGGGATCTGACGAGGGCGAATGAACTAAAGAATGGATTTGTTGATTGGGTTAGGGTTGGAGTATTTACGGACCATGGCGGTGGTATTTGGCCTTGTGCTTGGTGACTGTAGTGATGCGACGTGCTATGTATTGACGGGAGTTTTTATCAGTATTACCTCTATCTTCATCCTTTATAAAGTTTGTCGGGGGGTCTAGCGAGCTCTATCTGTATCTATTGCATATCATAGTATATCATAGCATATCATACCCCCTCATTAGCCTCACGTATTATATCATGTATCTGGCTCCTCCATTTGATACCACACTAGCAAAAGCCCCCCCCGCAAACCCGAGCATCAGCACTTGCTCCCACGGGCGTTGGCTTACTATAACATTTCGCTTAGGATCTGTTTAGCAAACCACGGATTGTTCTGTTCTACGACCCTTTCCCATGTGGAAATGGCCTTCTCCCCGTTTTAAAACGTTCAGTTTCCTCGCACGCAAATCCCCCACTTTTCCAAGGCTTCCGCGTCCCCAGCAGACGACGGGGCCCACTCCCACCCAGCAAGCAAGCGAGAAATGGAAGCGGAATGTCAAGTCGTGGGCATAAAGCGACAACTTTACAAGATGTAGATCCAGCCATACATCTCACTTCCCTCCGCAACAGTTCTCAGGCGTACCCGCTAAGGGCGACGCCGGGGGCCAAATTTTGGTGAGAAGCTCGAAGTTTATTCTCTAACTCACCGGAATTTGGTACCCGGCGTTACCTGATTTTTTTCTTTTTTAATAGCAAGGACGTGTGCATTAGCTCCTCCTGGACTTGCAAGCAAGACATTAGAGGCTTTGCACCGCCCCCCACCCCTCCCCTCATCACCATTTGAGGAGTGCGGGTAGGTGACTAAGAATCTTTTTGGAAACTGTCATACGACCTTCGTATTCCCGTGATATCAGGGTTAGGGCGGTGATGTAGCTAGCTAGCTAATACCAGTTTGGTCAGAGGTCCGCGCACATCCGGGAGATTTTGGTTACTTGCACTGATAAGAAAGTTGCTCACTGCTATCAGGCACCGTATCAAAAGATCAGCGGGTATCGGGGGGCGGTACAAAGGTTTTCAGTGTCTTGCTTGCAGGTCCGGGGGATAGATGTGTATGCTACGCTCTCAGGCTTCAGGGGGACTTGGAGGAAGTGGTTTCGCCAGATTGTGGTTGGTCTGGAACACCGCTGCCTGCTGATACCGATTTCCCTGGCGGCACGGAGAGTTAGCAGTCGGAGATATTTGTTGTGATTCTGTTGTTTTCTTTTGCTCACTTTTCTCTCCCTTTCCCCACCCGGATTACGAGTGGGGTTAGAACGGGAGGAGGAAAGTGGAATAGTCTGCTTAGATGGGTTATCAGATGATTAAATTACGCTCTTTTCGCGATAGACTGTGGAGTGCTTGCTCCCCAACCGGCGAGTGACGGGGTGTGTCGGCAACAGCAGACCAAACACCGGAACAAAAACTGAAAACCCTTTCTACTGTGGGTATTTAGACGTCCTCTGCTAGCGGTAACCTCTCTGTAACCTTTTTGGTATCTTTAGAGTCGCTTTTTGCGCTGTTGGGTTGGTAGCTGGCGACTGCAGTTTCCGGGCATTCAGGACGGTACCGTAACCAAAATCTTGGCTATCGAGAAACCCCATTTCAAACTCCAAAGCTCCTATCATATAAAAAAAAGATACCAGAGTAGAATTTTTGAGCGCTAAAGTTGTAGGGGCAAAGCTTTCCTACCGAGTGAGATACTACCGACCACAATAGCTATCGACATCATTTCACAGAGGATATTTTCCATCCAATTTTCCCCTTCCAACCCCGAATGATTACTTCTCAATGGCCAAAATGCTGAAAAGTCAACTCCAGAAATCGCGATAACGAAGGAATATTGTGCATCTGCGCCAGGCACTTCCGGTGGATCTCTATTTTTAGTTCGAATCAGAGTCCGAAAAATGATGCACACGCATAGAAAGGTTCCAAACATTTCCAAGTAACTTTACTGCCCCTCCCACAAAATAGATTAGTTCAATACCAAGATTGATCCGATCACCAAGAAATCAGAGCATAGCATACCCGTACCAAGTATGACACTCCGAGGGTAACCCAATTTACACCTAGTCCTTGTTCCACCTATGCCCATCATTTTTCGGAACTCGAATTCGAACTGAAAATAGGGATCCGCCGAAAGTGTCTATTGCCTTGTTAAAGCACATGTAACTTATGTGAGTTGATCCCGCTAGAGCGAACTCATCCAAGACCTTGAGTGTCAAGTTATCCTTTTTTTCTTTCCAAATAATCAAGTACTCAAAAATCTCGTTTGCCTTATTTCCTCGTGAAATGAGACTTTTTTGGCCGATCAGTGATATGCTATTTCAAATATAGGTTGCAACAAAACAGACCCACAATCTCAACTCAAGTAGTACTCGTATTGCCCTGACGTTTGTGAGCACGACTGCTATTGCATGCGGGCAAAAAATCAGCCGAGCCTCAGGATTTTGGTGGATGCAATAGTATCATAGCTGTGTTCACAAACGTCAAGACATTACGAGTACACTATGCAGTACCGGCGGTGAGATTAATGACCCGAACACCCCCCACCCAGAAAAAGGGCTGATAAACCTGGGACTTGGACGGGACCTGCAGCGCATTAACAGCCCGACATTGTACTCGTAGCGGCGGGTTC
>Ga0307509_10009053_pt1 | contig 12525 bp, 14 predicted proteins | sample 10_EM_MG_FD_202245 | JGI IMG/M metagenome (GOLD analysis project Ga0307509, IMG submission 202245) | Populus trichocarpa ectomycorrhiza microbial communities from riparian zone in the Pacific Northwest, United States - 10_EM | ecosystem: Host-associated > Plants > Roots > Unclassified | place...
GTGCGTAGTTCTTAGATGTGAACCAAACTGAGCCATCTTATATACTGTAGATGCGGTATATTATCGACGCAGCCCTCCTTCAAGCAGGGTTGCTCAATCGCACCTTGGTTATTCCTTCGTTTGTCTACGCGCGCGCCTGCGAGTACGAACTGTATGTGAATCTTTATCGCTTAGCGCTTGACGTAATTTCATTGCAACATTTCTTCGTATGCAGCACTGTCTGTTCGGACTATGCAACTATGGTCAACAAGGGCGACGCCACGGGAAGAGATGAGTGGCGCGAACTTCCGATCGAACAACAGATGGGATTCCGGATCCCGATCTCAGTCATGATGGACCTCCCTCGTTTCCGCGAACGTGGGTCTGTGATAACGGCCTCAGAATACCTACGCCTACATGGTCAAGACCCAGAGGTGGAGTCTACTGATGGACTTTGGCCACGAGAATTGTATCATAGCCAAGTGAATGTATTCGAGTCGGACAGGGCAAAGACGCCGTCGTTATTCGTGATCGAGAATCACTGGTACGATCCCCCCGGTACTATCCGTGTCGACCACATTCCGCAGGAGATGAAGGGGCGGGAGAATTCGCGAAGTGGAGAGGAGCCAACGGGGATTTCAAAGCTTTTGTGGCGTAAAACTGGTTTCAAGAACGCCACTATTGAATGGGAACCCGCCAAACGTATCTTGAGGATTTCCGGGCTCGAGCCAGAGGTGGACCTCGATGATGATGCCGTTGTGGAGCGCATATTAAATGACAACGGCTGGGAGGTTCTGCACACTTTCGCCCGCGCGTGCGTATCGTCCTTTTTCTGCTATGCCATGCCAAAGCTCATCCTTCTCCCGATCAGTGGTATCGAGCTGGACAGACGAGTAGTTACCCCCATCAAACAAGTCGCACCTCGCTCGTCGATACGAGGCTTTAAAGACGACTACCATCACTTGGAGGCCGATGTCGTAGTGCTCGCTGGAGAGATTCATGTAATGCGCAAGGTCGTGAGTAGGCTTGCTCCTTTCTCAGCATGATCGATGCCAATCGAGCTTCGATCCTTAAGGGGATGATGCGCTTCACGACTGTTCCAGCACGCGTCAGATTTGCGAGCTCGGTTATCCATTACAACATCCCGCCCAGGCCAATCTTGGAACTCGGCGAAGTCCTGGCGGGGCGCATGCGAGAGTTGAATAATAACCGCCTTTGGATGGGTGCTCATATGCGCCGCGGAGACTGTGAGCGTTGTCGTTTATATCGACCGCGCGTTTGGCTGTTTACTGACTGACCGATCGCAACAGTTCTCCGGGGTGGTTGGGTGCCAGAATCCACCATCGAGAAACACGTGAAACGGGTGAAGAGCCGGTTAGAAATGGGCCGTAATATCCTAGAGCAGCTGGGCGATACGAGGACGTACGACATCGAAGGCGTGGAGCCGAATCCAGAGCTGTCCGCACTGTCGCCCCCGCTGCCGAACGATCGATTCTACGTCGCCACGGACGAGCGGGACCCGGATGCCGTGGAGGTCATTCGCAAGGAGGGTGGAGTGTTCCTGTCGGACCTGCTCACGATGAATGATCGGCGCAAGTACGGCTGGCCGCTGCTGTTGACGGACGTGCGCGCAGTCGTGGAGCAGAGCCTGCTCGCGCATAGTGCGTATTTTTACGGCAATCTCATGAGCTCTTTCGCTGGGGCGATCGTGAACAAACGCGCTGGGCTGGGTGCAGACCGACGGACAGCAGTTCTCGAGTAATCATCGTCTACATATACCACCACACCATATTTACTGTTAATCTTAACTTTGGCATATTTAGCAAGATACATGTATTTTAGGGTATTAGGGTAATTTCAATATGTTTGTTGCGGGATCTTACATGAAGAGCTCCTGCTATCGTGGAGAAGAGCAAGCAAACCGTATACAGTATGATTTTGATTGCGGTGCATGTGCGACTGGTACTGTACACACAGCATAGCGGGCCGAAGGCCATGCCGTCGTCCACATGCAACAAATAGCTTCTATTGCAGCAAACAATTGCAAATTACGCGCTTTTGCAGCCCGCACATCCCACTTGACGCAGCATAAACACACGGTGGCCGCGGCCGCGCATCTCTCAACCCCCGCCCCACTCCGCACTGTTAATGGTCCGGTCCGGCTCGAGGGGCACCCTGTACGTACGCACGACCTTTTTCTCCATGAGGTGCAGGAGCGTACCATACCGAGGGAGCAGAAGGCGTGTGGTGGACGAGGAGGATGGGGGAGGGGTTGTGCTTGTGGTGCGTTGGGCCGCACTGCGCAGCCCGGGCCTGTATTATAATGCTGGGGATGATGATGATGACGATCGTGATGTGCCTCGGACCCGTCACACTCGGATTTCTCTTGCGCCTTCTTCCTCGGACGTTCGGATTGAATCTTTGTTGTGCTGACGACGATCAACTTTCTCCGCGGCAGTGACAACAGTACTACTGTAGCGCCGGTTGCATTCCAATATGGGGTGCCTCCCGCAGATTGCACATGCATAGGGTGCGCAGGTATGCAGATCGGCCTTTTCCTACTCGTAGGAATGTCAATGAAAAGGGGGAGGGTTAAAGCGGGTGAGGTCTTAGTGGATGAATTATATGGCTGCCATCGGTTCGGCGGATGGATGACATGTGGGAGGATACGTTGACTCTGAAGGAGGACGGCTATAGTCTCGGTAGGTGGTACAGTAGCGGGGGTGGAAGAGGGTCCAGAAACATCACAGCTGTGTGTGTGGTCTCGACGAGACACGCATTCGAATCTGGGAAGTAGCTTCGACCACTCGAGAACAATCGCTGACATATAAAAAAACATCAATGAAAGTGACGAATAGGAACAATGGAGGCCAGAAGGTGTCGTCAAAATGTGGTTGGTGACGTGCAGTATAAAAATAAAAAGCTCAGGCTCCTCGCTAATCGTGGTCAGCAATAGCGCCATCTACGCATAAAATTGGTGACTCACATCGTTCCTCAAAGATTCTCGCAACCGAATCCCACTACTTGGGTCCTCTCTCCGGATGTTGGTAGTGTAGGGGTTTCTAGACGGCCATGACAGGATGTCTTGCACGAAGATAAGGGTGGTCAAGCATGAATATTGCTCAGCCCTTGAAGCCAAAAGGGTCGTTGTCGTTGATCCCAAAATCACAGGCAGTCCAAACTGGCGCACACATAGTTAACGACGTCGATGCGATCAAGAAAATTTCTATTGTAGAAATTTTCTTGTCACGTGCAGCACCTTGGAATTTGTGGTAAATTTTTATCATATATAAAATATCTAAAAAATGTAAATATTGGTGAAAATACCAAGATAACCTATGGCAAGCGAAAAGCTCAACGATGTCAAAATGCTGTATTCTCAACTCCGTGGGCCAGTATGAACACTGGTTGCATAACCATCACAATGCATGCGTTTTTGCGGGCCGACCGATGCTACGGCAATGTACGCGTTTTGAGCGCGGCTTGGATCAAGATCAATATATATAACAGCTTAGGAGGGCTGTTCCGGAAACGATCAACCTGCCGAAATCAATTTCAACAGCCTCATCAAAATTGTGGCCGAGGCGTTGTATCGATGGTTGTGCCGGCTCACTGACAGTACTTGTGTCTGTCACTTCAGCTCCACCCTTTGACACCGGATTGCTGTGTTGGCCTTTCTTTTCCTTTCCCGTTTTTAGGCCCTTTGAGGACGAATCGTGACTGACTCGCTCTATTATCCCCCTCTTACGGCATCCGACTTTATGTCACTAAACCCCGATCATCGTGCTGCACCAGGCTGAGAATAATGTGCAGCGAGTCAGGCAAATGAGCTCGACAACCACTAGCGCCACCTCGCAACGGGAAGCATGGCCAACCATCGGATACGCCAATATCTCAGCTGAGCTGGGCTGGGACTCTCCGCGGGCTTGGTTATCTGAAGGTCCGACAGAATCTCGTTCAGCTCATAACCTCGACAATGCTCGGAGATCGTAAGCCTCTTTGTTCCTTTTTTTCGATCGCTCGCTCACCATCCTTTCATTCTTCTTTTCTGCTAGCACTGCGGGACTGCCCTCATCACCACTTTACAGTCTAACACCACTCCCACACACCGCAGCTCAGCCTGCCACGTCCACCGGATTCCCGCATGGTCTCTGAACTCTTGCCACAGTGGCGCCCATCCACCCCCCCACCTCTTCAAGGCCGCCCATTCCGCCTATGGAGCGCTTTTCTTCGCTCCCGGAACGGTGTCTTGGGAACCGCCATCTTCAGCACCGTCATTTTAGTCGGCCTAATCTGTCACATGACATTATTCACCCCGCACGTCCCTCTTTTGCTTAGACCTTCGGCCTGGAATAGCATTTCCCGGCGTCCAAATTCTCCAGAACACGATGAATATCTCTTCTCACCCACAAAATTTCCTTCGCCTCCATCGAGCGTGGTACCCCATTTGTCGCCTTCGCCCTCTTTGGCATCTGATGAGTTAACCCTTGAACAAATCCGGGACATCGTAGCTCCTACTCGAGGTTTTTACTCGCGGGACTATAGCATCCACCTCGGGTGGAACAACGTCGGTGTATATAGCATAAGATGTGAGCGAAACTGAGACTTCCCATGTAGGTGCGGTATATTCTCGACGCAGCACTCCTTCAAGCAGGAATGCTCAATCGCACCTTGGTCATACCCTCATTCGCCTATGCGCGCGCTTGCGAATACGGACTGTACGTTTTTTTTTCGCTTAATGCTTGTTGTAGTTTCATTTGCAACATCTTGTCGTATGCAGCACGGTCTGTGCGGACTATGCCACCATGGTCAACAAGGGCGACGCCATGGGAAGAGATGAGTGGCGCGAACTTCCGATCGAACAACAGATGGGATTCCGGATCCCGATCTCAGTCATGATGGACCTCCCTCGTTTCCGCGAACGTGGGCCTGTCATAACAGCCTCAGAATACCTCCGCCTACATGGTCAAGACCCAGAGGTGGAGTCTACTGATGGATCTTGGCCACGAGAATCGTATCATAACCAAGGGAATGTTTTCGAGTCGGACCGGACAAAGACGCCATCGTTATTCGTGATCGAGAATCACTGGTACGATCCCCCGGGGACTATCCGCGTCGACTACATTCCGCAGGAGATGAAGGGGCGGGAGAATTCGCAGAGTGGGGAAGGGCAAACGGGGATTTCAAAGCTTTTATGGCGTAAAGCTGGTTTGGGGACCGCCGCTGTTGACTGGGAACCCGCCAAAGGTATTTTGGAGCTTTCCGAACTCGGACCAGGGGTGGATCTTGGCGATGATGCCGTTGTGGAGCGCATATTAAATGACAATGGCTGGGAGGTTCTACACACTTTCGCACATGCGTGCGTATTGTCCCTTTTCTGCTATGCCATGTCGAAGCTCATCCTTCTCTCGATCAGTGGTGCCGAACTGGACAGGCAAGTGGTTACCCCCATCAAACAAGTCGCACCTCGCTCGTCGATACGAGGCTTTAAAGACGACTACTATCACTCGGATGCCGACGTTGTAGTTCTCGCTGGAGAGATTCATGTAATGCGCAAGGTCGTGAGTAGGCTTGCTCCTTTCTCAGCATCATCGATGCCAATCGAGCTTTGATCTTAAGGGGATGATGCGCTTCACGACTGTTCCAGCACGCGTCAGATTTGCGATCTCGGTTGTCCATTACAACGTCCCACCTAAGCCGATCTTGGAGCTCGGCGAAGTCCTGGCGGGGCGCATGCGAGAATTAAATGACAACCGCCTCTGGATGGGAGCGCACATGCGCCGCGGAGACTGTGAGTAGTTGCTGTTCACACCGGCCTCCCACTCGTGACCGCGTTTTACCATTGATTGACCGATCGATCGCAACAGTTGTCCGAGAAGGCTGGACGATGGAACTCACCATCGAAGCCCACATGCAGCGTGTGAAGAGCCGCCTGGGAACGGGCCGCGCGATCCTGGCGAACCTTGGCAACGTGACGACATACGATATCGAAGGCGTCGAACCCAACCCGGGGTTGACCACGCTGTCCCCCCCGCTTCCGAATGACCGTTTCTACGTCGCTACGGACGAGCGGGACTCAAATGCGGTGGAGGTCATTCGCAAGGAGGGCGGCGTGTTTCTGTCGGACCTGCTCACGATAGAGGACCGGCGCAAGTACGGCTGGCCACTACTACTGACGGACATGCGCGCGGTGGTCGAGCAGAGCCTGCTCGCGTACAGCGCGTACTTCTATGGCCACCTGATGAGCTCGTTCGCGGGGGCGATCGTGAATAAACGTGCTGGGCTGGGTGCGGACAGACGCACGGCAGTTCTGGATTGACCGTCGTTTACGTCTCCCATCACACTACATTTACTATTAATCATAGGGCTTTGTATTTTTAGATCGATACATGTATCTTGGCTAATTTCAACACGTCGAGTCTGCTGCGGGATCTTCTACGACGACCCCCCGGTGGAAAGGGATGGTGAGGAAGAAAAGCGATGTATATTGCTTTGATTGGCGCTGGACGCGCTCTGGGATGCGGCTAGTGCACGATGGTAAAGTAAGGGTCAACTGGCCGCTAACTCGCTGTACCGCGCGCTGGCGCTGCAACAAATACAAATTTCGCGGAGCCCAATTGCAAATTATGTGTTAGCAACTAGCGTATAACACTTCGGGTGAGCACGCTGAATATGCCCATACCTTTTGGTGGGATTGCCTTTATGCGACAACTCGCTGTCGCCTGCCTCCGCCTGCGAGCGTTCTGTATTACTTGGAACGGAATTCTGGGGTTGAGGGTCGTCACACCATGGGTAATGGGACTCCGGTCGTCATTGCACAACATATTCGATATCTGCCTTCAGCACTGGTGTAGCGTTCCTCTGCGCGCTGGCCTTGGAACGCTCCATCTCGACCGCCTCGCCCGACACGACTGACGCCACAGGGACAGCAAGCACACGTTCCATCAGCGCCATTACCTCTCACCTGGCTCCGGCCAAGGAGGACCCTCTGATGCAGTCTTAGACCACCCCTCTTTCCCCCCTTCTCGCTCGCGTGCTGTCGTCACCTCAAGCCTCCGGTTTATGACCGTTACGATTCCCCTCGCGCGCTCCCGGCCTTTCGGGAACGCGCCCTCTTCCTCTCTCCCCCCTCTTTCCTCTCTCTCTCCCGTGCGCCTTCACCTTCCCCTCGGGAACGCGGACCCGCTTCGGACCAGACCTTTCCCGAACTCACTAGCAGTGTGGACTTACCACCTGCGTCACAATGGTCAGGAATATCCGCTAGGTTGTAGCGCATGCGTCTGACTGAGTTCAAGTTGGTTCGCGATGACGATGACATGACATATAGTAACATGGTCCACTGGCACTGTAAAGTAAATCTGAGCACGGTACTGAGGACTTAACGAGTTCACAATCTCCTGACGTTAGCGAGTGGCCGTGCGGGCATGGCGGAATTTCTCATTCTCGCGAATGCACCACGCCCTGATGTATCCATTCAATTCCTTCATTCATTCCCATGCTTGACAGGGTTAAACGTCTCGCTTCCTGTGGCATGCCTCGGCGGTCATTCACCATGTTACACTGGTTTATTGGCGATTTCGGTCGTTTGTACACAAGACATGGCATGGGACGTCAACACAGGCATATGAAACGGTTTGCCTGGGTTCATGCGTTATTTGCCGCAATGGGTCTTCGCCGTAGGAAGGTCTGTAGAAAGAACGAATGCTAGATAATGAGTTCCGGGCACACGTCGGCCTCAGAACGCTTGCAAGTCAGACACGAGAACTGCTGGTGTATTTGGGGTACACAACTCACCTCAGGCTCAGACACGAGAACTGAGGGCACAAAAACGAACTGTCTACAGTATATAACAAGTGAATAAGGTTCTGAACTAAACAAATGTGCTACTGTCTGTCAAAATGAGCGCTAAGTGTGTCCATGTGGAATGGTCCGGGTAAATCTTGTCAATCTGCTCAGCGCGTCATTTGCTACAAGGTCATAATGGCCAAGTACTGGAGGAACAGGCATTTTTGCACGAACGTCGGAATTGCCTCGAGAGACAAGTCCATTTTTGCTACGCGCATCACTCGGACGGGCGAGTTTTCGTCTTGGTTCCATAAATAGACCACAAGAAGGCTGTTTCCGGAAATGACAGCCTTGACTTTTATTTGACGACTCTAGCGCTCGCCGGTTCTTTTCAGCTCCACTTTTTGTCAACTCGATCACTGTCCGCGTTTCCTTTCCTGTTCGTAGGCCCTTCAGAGATGGCAGAGACGGTCTGCCCCGCTCTCTCCCTCTTGCGGCGAATTGGCCTTATGTCGCTAATTCCAAATCATCATTCTGCGCCGAACCAAGAACAATGTTTGCAATTTGGGGAAAATTGAATCCGAGAACCACCAACCTGGTGTCACCTCATGACGGGAAGCATGGTCACCCCGTCGGACATGGTCAGCACCTCGCTTGAGCTCGGAATCTCGGTTCTGATACTGACGGCTCTTTCTTGTTGACCGAATCTCGGGCATCCCTTCATAACCTCGACTACTTTCTTTCTATTCATTTTTTTTTTCACACACATACAGATACGTGTCCTACATTTCTCCCTTCTACTCGGACTACAGGACCACAGTCATCATTACTTTCGTTTCAAATTGTCTAACAACACCACTCTCACACGTCGCAGCGAGGGCTGCCACACTCACGCTCACTAGGTCACCCCATGGTCTCTGAACTCTTGCCACGGTGGCACTCACCTTCGCCTCTGCCCCATCATGGTCGTCTATTTCGCCTATCCAGTACCTTTCTTTGCTTCCGACATGGTGTCCTCGGAACTGTCATCTTCAGCGCCGTCATCTTGGTCGGCCTAGTCTACCACGTGACATCATTGACCCCACGCAGCGATCTTTTGTTCAGAGGTTCGGACTGGAATGGCCTTTCCCAGCATCCAATCCCCGTGTATCCTAGCACGTCTCTATCCTCATCCGCTTCTCCTTCGCCTACACCAACCGTGGCAACCCCTTGGTTTCCACCGCCCCCTTTCACACCTGATGAACTCACCCTCGAACAAATCCGGGACATCGTGGCTCCTACCCGAGGCTTTTATTCGCGGGACTATAGCGTCCATCTCGGATGGAATAACGTTGGTGTCCGTAATTCTCGGATGTGAATCAAACTGAGACATCTTATATAGATGCGGTATATTATTGATGCAGCCCTCCTTCAAGCAGGATTGCTCAATCGCACGTTGGTCATTCCTTCATTTGTCTATGCGCGCGCCTGCGAGTACGAACTGTATGTGAATCTTTATTACTTAACGCTTACCGTAACTTCATTGAAACATCTCTTCGTATGCAGCACAGTCTGTGCGGAGTATGCAACTATGGTCAACAAGGGCGATGCCATGGGTTTGAATGAATGGCGCAAACTTCCGATCGAACAACAGATGGGGTTCCAGATCCCGATCTCAGTCATGATGGATCTCCCTCGTCTCCGTGAACGTGGGCCTGTCATAACCGCATCAGAATATCTACGCCTACATGGTCAAGACCCAGAGGTGGAGTCTACTGATGGATCTTGGCCACGAGAATTGTATCATAACCAAGCAAATGTTTTCGAGTCGAACCGGACAAAGACGCCATCGTTATTTGTGATCGAAAATCACTTATACGATCCCCAGCACATTGCCCGCGTCGACTACATTCCCCAGGAGATGAAGGCACGGGAGGATTTGGACCGCGAAAAGGGACGTACGGAGATTTCAAACCTTTTATGGCATATGGAAGGTCTTGATGGGGTCGTGGCTAACTGGGAACCCACCCTAAACGCTTTGAAGCTTTCCGTGCTCGAGCCAGATGTAGATGTTGACGATGATGCCGTTGTGGAGCGGATATTAAATGCCAATGGCTGGGAGGTTTTGCACACTTTCGCGCATGCGTGCGTATCGTCCTTTTTCTGCTATACCATGTCGAAGCTCACCCTTCTCTCGATCAGTGGTACCGAACTAGACAGGCAAGTGGTCACCGCGATAAAACAAGTCGCGCCTCGCACGGCCATACGAGGCTTTAAAGATGACTATTATGAGGTGGATGCCGATGTTGTGGTGCTCGCTGGAGAGACTCATTTAGGGCGCAAGGTCGTGAGTAGGCTGATTTGTTCTCAAGGTGATTGATGCTAATCGAGTGTCTTGATCCTGAAGGGGATGATGCACTTCACGACTGTTCTAGCACGCGCTAGATTTGCGAGCTCGGTTGTGCATTACAATATCCCGCCCAAGGCAATCTTGGAACTGGGCGAAGTCCTGGCGGGTCGCATGCGAGAGTTGAATGATAACCGGCTTTGGATGGGTGCGCATATGCGTCGCGGAGACTGTGAGTTGTGCTGTTCATATCGAGCGTGCGTTTGGCTGTTTACTGACTGACCGATCACAACAGTTCTCCGGATTGGTTGGGTACCAAACTCCACCATCGAGAGCCACGTGGAAAGGGTGAAGAGCCGGTTAGAGACGGGCCGTAATATCCTAGAGCAGCTGGGCGAGGCGAGGACGTACGACATAGAAGGCGTGGAGCCGAATCCGGAACTGTCCACACTGTCGCCCCCGCTTCCGAATGACCGTTTCTACGTCGCTACGGACGAGCGGGACCCGGATGCCGTGGAGGTCATTCGCAAGGAGGGCGGAGTGTTCCTGTCGGACCTGCTCACGATGAATGATCGGCGCAGGTACGGCTGGCCGCTGCTGCTGACGGACGTGCGCGCAGTCGTGGAGCAGAGCCTGCTCGCGCATAGTGCGTATTTTCACGGCAATCTCTGGAGCTCGTTCTCTGGGGCGATCGTGAACAAACGCGCTGGACTGGGTGCAGACCGACGGACAGCAGTTCTTGATTGATCACCGTCTACATACACCACCACACCATCTTTACTGTTAATCTCAACTTTTGCATATTTAGTAAGATCCATGTATTTTAGGGTACTAGTAGGGTAATTTCAATATGTTAGTTGTGGGATCTAACATGCTATCGTGAAGAAGTAAGGAGGAGCAAGGGAACCGTGAATGGCTTTGTTGCGGTGCTAGATGTGCGACCGGTACTGTATATACAGTATAGCGGGCTGAAGGCCATACACGGCCGTTGCCCACATGCAACAAATAGCTTCTATTACAGCAATTGAAAATTACGTGCTTTTGCAGCCCGCACATCCCACTTGACGCAGCACAAACACATGGTGGCCGCGGCCGCGCATCTCTCAATCCCCGCCCTACTGTGCGCTTTTAATGGTCCGGTCCGACTCGAGAGGCACCCTGTAAGTGCGCACGAGCTTTTCTCCATGAAGTGCAGGAGCGTACCATACCGACGGAGCAGAGGGCGTGTGGTGGACGAGGAGGATGGGGGAGGTGTTGCCAGTGTGCTTGTGGTGCGTTGGGCCGCACTGCGCAGTCCGGTCATGTAGTATAATGCCGGGGATGATGACGATGACGATCGTTTATGTGCCTCGGACCCGTCACACTCGGATTTTCCTTGCGTCTTCTTCCTTGGACGTTCGGTTTGAATCCTTGTTGTGCTGACGACCATCAACTTTCTCCGCGGTAGCAACAGTACTACTGTAGTGCCGGCTGCATTCCAATGTGGGGAGCCTCCCGCAAATTGCGCATGCATAGGGTGCGCAGGTATGCGGATCGGCCTTTTCTTACTCGTAGGAAGGGGTGTCAATGAAGTGGAAGAGGGTCAAAGTGGGTGAGGTCTTAGTGGATGGGTTATGTACACGCATTCAAATCTGGTAATTAGCCTCGACAACTCGAGAGCAATCGCTGACATACAAAAAACCATTAATAAAAGTGATGAATAGGAACAATGGGAGCCAGAAGGTGTCGTCAAAATGTGGTTGGTGATGTGCAGTATAAAAAGCTCAGGCTCCTCGCTAATCGTGGTCAGCATTGGCGCCATCTATGCATAAAATGCATGGAAATTGGTGACTCATGTTGTTACACAAAGACTCTGGCAACCGAATCCCACTACTTGGGTCTCTCTCCGGATTTGGTAGGGTAGGTGGAAGGGTTATGACAGGATGTCTTGCACGAAGATGAGGGTGGTCAAGCATGCATATCGCTGCGTCCTTGAAGCCAAAAGGGTCGTTGTCGTTGATCCTAAAATCAAACTGGCGCACCAGTACTCGTACATAGTTAATGACAGTCTAGCGAAATATTCTTGTCACGTGCGGCACTACTACTTTGTTGGAATTTGAAAAAAGAAACGTGTTGCTCTAAGTTACACCAGTCCTGCAACTTCCACCTTCTTTAAAAACACGTGGTAAATTTTTATCATATGATCTGAAAAAAAAAATACAAATATTGATGAAAATACCAATGGCAAGCAAAAAGCTCAACGGTGTCAAAATGCTGTAGTCCCAACTCCTTGGGCTAGTATGAACTCTGATCGCATAACCATCACAATGCATACGTTTTTGCAGGCTGACCGATGCTACAATACTGTGCGCAGCTCAGATCAAGATCAATATATATAACAGCCTGAGGCTGTTCCAGATCAACTTGCCGAAATCAAATTTCCACAGCCCCATCAT
>Ga0307509_10009055_pt1 | contig 12524 bp, 9 predicted proteins | sample 10_EM_MG_FD_202245 | JGI IMG/M metagenome (GOLD analysis project Ga0307509, IMG submission 202245) | Populus trichocarpa ectomycorrhiza microbial communities from riparian zone in the Pacific Northwest, United States - 10_EM | ecosystem: Host-associated > Plants > Roots > Unclassified | place...
TACAGCCAAAATACATTAATAAGTTATATTATTAAAAATTCCCTAAATACATTAATCCTAACTAAACAAAGAGGGTACTAAGCATATTTATCACCCCACTCTAGTATGTGAAGGACATAACAATTTAAACCATTCATTACATTAGAAAATTTAAACAATAACTAGAATAAATTTGAATACAAATTCATTATTTAATTTCTCGCAAAAATCAACTTTAAAATTTTTACAAATCATATACTTATTCTCTAAAGCTCATAAGATTTAATATCATGGTCATTAAATGCTCTGATGTTATGAGTTCTTTTTTGGTCAACTAGTCTAAACAATTATCTCGACCATCTGTCACACAAAAGCCACTAGCCTCGGCTATCTATTGGTCTAGTCTGGTATGTGAAGGGCCTGACAATTTAAACCATTCATTACATTAGAAAATTTAAAGAATAACTAGAATAAGTTCAAATACAAATTCATTATTTAATTTCTCACAAAAACCAACTTTGAGATTTTTACAAATCACATACTTATTATTGGAAGCACACAAAGATTTAATATTCCTGCCATCAGGTACTTTGTTGCCACAAGTCCTTTTTTGGTTGACTTGTCTTAACAATTATCCTAGTCCTCTGAATACAGATGTCACTAGCTTCAGCTAGTTTAAGCAAATATCTTGGTCATCTGAACACATATGCCACCAGCCTCAGCTAGTCTAAACAATTTTCTTGATCATCTAAACACAGATTCCATTAGCTTTAGCTAGTCTAAAAAAATTTCTCGATCGTCTAAACACAACCACTACTAGTCCCTTTATTTATGAAAATGTTATTAATGAGTTTCTATCTTACTTTTTAGCCCAACTACTAATTGTTTCTTATGGCCTTTCTAAAATCCAATCGTCCTAAATATAGAAACATATGTTAGGAGACTCCTTATAGAATTTCAGCCCATTCCAATGGTCGGATCAAGACTTCTGCTTGTTAGTGTAAAGCTAGTTAGTAGGTGATTTTACATCAAAAATCTGAATTTTCTCATGCCATTATTACATGGACTGTATTAATTTCTCAACTAAGTCCTAGGGAACATTTTCTCATTCCACATACATTAATTTTTCATTATCATCCTTTATTTCATTTATGAGTTTATTATCGTCTTACAATAACATTATTAGTTTCATCCGGTGTTTACATTAAAACTTTTTCATGTCTTTCTTTCTTTTATACATTTAAACTCATTTAATAATTTCTCTTTTATTTATCATATATTATAAATTTTCAACTTATAGGGGTTTACATTCTCCCCTCCTAAATAAATTGTCCCCGAAATTTAAATTTATCTCTAACTCTCTTTCTCAAATCTCTTCTTCTATTTGAGAGTTCTTCCATAACATAACACTCTTACTAAAAGGAACCTTCATATTCCTTAGTTCTTTTATGTTGTGATAGAGGATCCTTACTAGTTTCATGTTTACAGTTAAATCCTCTTGAATTTCTACGAGAACATGTGAAAGGATTCTAGAAGGATTTAGTTCTGTCTTTTGCTGCAATGACACATATGAAATACATTGTGTATTTTGGCCAAATATAGAGACAATGACAATCAATAGGTAACAAGATCAATTCTCTCAATGAAGTTTTTCCAAGGTGTGGCTTTTAGAAACACCTAGTTACCTACCATAAACTAGGGTTCCACATTTCCTTCCATACAAAGCCTCATAGGGAGCCATTCCTATTATAGCCTGATAATTGTTATTGTAAGTGAATTCAATAACTGGGAGGTGGCCTCCCAATTGACTCCAAATCTGGATTATTCTCTCTGACTGCCTATCGGTCTAAGGGTGAAAAGTTGTACTTAAATTTAATTTCATCCCAAAGCATGTATCATAAGTGTGAAGTGAATCTGGGGTCTCAATCCAATATGATTGATAATGGCACACCATGTATCTCACCACTTCATTTATATACAGCTTCATGTTTATTAAGTTTGTCATTTTCATAGGCAAGAATAATATAGATTTAGTCAGACACTATAACCCATATGACATCATTTCCCTTTCTTTCTTTAGGAAAGCCTAATACAAAATCCTGAGTAATATCTTCTCATTTCCATTCAGGTACCAAGAGTGGTTGTAATAGCCCCACCAGCTTTTGGTGTTCAACTTTCACTTGTTAACACACATCATATTTTGCTACATGCTTAACTATTTATTTCTTTATGTTTGGTCATCAATAAAATTCATTTAAGTCCTTATTTATCTTAGTACTTTCAAGATGTACAATAAACCTGGATTTGTGAGTTTCCTTTAGTACCTTATTTTTAAGAGCTTTATCATTCGATAAATACATTCATCTTTCCATTACCACTACCCCATCTCCTGATATACGAAAAGGAGTTTCAACTCTTACCCTCAATTTACTTCTAACTTTCTCCACTTATGTTTCCCTTTGTTGTGCTTCCAAAATCCTTTCTCAAAACACGAAACGTACTTTTAACTATCCCAATAAAGATCCTTCATATCCAACTTCTAATAATGCATCAATTCTCTTTAACCCAACCAATTATTTCTTGTCCCAATTAGAAAGTTCATCTAACATTGCTTTATTCTTACTACTAAGCGCGTCCGCCATAACATTTTCTTTTTTTAGGTGGGTAATCTATCATACAGTTATAATCCTGAATTAGTTCCACCAATCTCCTTTACCATATATTCAACTCTTTTTACGACATCAATTACCTCAAACTTTTATGATCCATAAAAATCTAAACTTGGGATCTATACAAGTATTGTCACCATACCTTCAAAGCAAATATTATAGCTACTAGTTTAAGATCATAAACTAGATAGTTAACCTCAAGAGGCTTTAACTATCATGATGCATAGACAATTACTCCTCCATATTGCATTAACACACAACCAAGCCCCTTTCTTAATGCATCATAGTAAACTACAAGTCCTTCAATCCCTAAAGGAAGGATTAACATTGGCGCGATAGTAAGTCTCCTCTTTACTCTTGGAAACTTTCTTCACACTATTTTAACCATTCCCATTTCACCTCTTTTCGAGTCAACCATGTCAATGGTGTTGCTATGGTTGGGAACCTTTCAATAAAACTTCTATAATACCCCATCAATCTAAGAAAACTACGAATTCAGTCATGTTAACATATCTTTTCCATTTTGATATTGCTTCAATCTTTTTAGGATCTATAAGTACTCTTTTTTGCTGATATAACATGTTCCAAGAAAACCACTTTCTTAAGCCAAAATTCATATTTACTCAACTTGGCATATAACCGATGATCTTTCAAAGTTTACAACACTTATCTCAAATGCTGCTCATAATCTAGATATGAACTAGAATAGATCAGAATATCATTTATAAACACCATGACAAATTTATCTAAATAGGTTAGAAAAATCGAATTCATCAAATCCATGAACTCTACGGGTACAATTGTTAACCTAAATAGCATTACTAGGAACTCATAGTGTCCATATTGATCCTTAAATGTAGTCTTTGGAACATCCTCCTCCTTGATCCTTATATGGTAACATCTCAATCTTAGTTATATATTTGTAAACACCATAACTCCCTTTAGTTGATCAAATATGTCATTTATTCATGGAAGTTGATATTTATTCTTCACGGTCACCCCAGCTCAGTCCCATTTTTTTTCCTCACAAACAATATTGGAGCTATCTAGGGTGAATTACTTGATCATATAAATTCTTTTTCAAACAACTCCTATAATTGGACCTTCAACTCCGCCAATTCCATAGGTTTCATCGTATAAGGAGACTGAGTTATGAGAGATACCCTCGGTAACACATCAATAAAAACCTTTATTTCCCTCATCGAAGGTAACCCTAACAGTTCTTTTGCAAATACATATGGAAATTCCTTTATTATAGGAATATTACTTAAGTTTGTGTTGTCTCTCTTTGAGTCCATTACATAAGCAATATATGTCTTACACTCCTTTCATAACAGCTTCCTAGCAGTCATGACTGAGATGACACAAATTGGTAGAACTTTTCTTTCTCATCTAAAAATCACTCTCCTATCATTTAACCTCCAGAGAGTTACTAATTTGGAAAAACAATCCATTTGGGCTCTATAGGTACCCAACCAATCCATTTTTAGAATCAAATCAAAATAATGTAATTCTAAAGGTATCAAATATGCTTTTAACTCTCTCTCAATAATACTAACTCGTACCCTTTATAGACATAATCTATATTTACATTTTTTTCCCAATAGAGTACTAATGATAAACCTTTTTTTACCTTACTAGGTTTTCCCCAAGTCTTTTCATAATTATATTAGCTACAAAGGAATGCATGACACCCAAATCAAACGATGCATACATTTGTAAAGAATTTATACGCAGTATACTTGTTACTATATTTGGGGCAGCTTTGATATCCTTTTAGGTCATATGATAAACTCGCCCCTATAGTTGATAACCCTGTAGTCTAAACCTCCCTCTATTACCACTAGCTCTTGACTGAGTTAGCCTGCCTGGTATGTCTACATTAATAAAATGTTGTTGATTCTAAACCGAATGCCTCTGACCCTGTGTTTCTTTTATGGCTCTATATGGACACTCTTTTAAAATGTCTCATTTTACCACAATATTAGCATCCTTGTCCTAGATACTAAAAGGGGCTCCACCTATAACCATCTCTTTTGTAAATGTAACATCAACCTAGTGAAACCACACAATCCCCTGGATGTATCTGTTCACACCGTATACAAAGAGGATAGGTAATGGTCTTCTGATTGGTAGACCCCTTTTAGAACTAGCCCCGGGGCATGTTTTTCCCCCAATTAATCCTCTACTTGTGCCTTGGTGAGATCAAAATGATGTTCCTTCATGACCTGTGTCTCCCCTCTTTTTCTAAACTAGTTGAATTGCCTTCCCTTGCCATTTTTTAGAAGGAGTGGTCTACCAGAAAATAGATCAGCATCTTTCCTCTTTCCCAAACTAGTCTGGCCATGCTAGCTTTCTTCAATACAAGGCCTCTAAAGCCTACACTACCTTTATCACTTTTTAGGTTGTTTTAAACTATAGTACAATGAGCCCCTATTTCAAATCCTATTGTAAATTATCACGTAACTTCTCTATCATATGTTTTCCTATGGGGACATAATATGGCACAAACATAAAGAGGTCATGGAATCTCGTCTCATAATCAAGTATAGTCATCTCGCCTTATCTCAAAGCTAGGAACTCAAGTCGTTTCACCCTATAATGGTATCTGGAAAAAAAAATTGATTCTCAAACTATGTTTTAAAAGAACCCTATATCCATAACTTTATGTCTCTCCTCAACTGTATCATCTCCCACCAAGATAATGCCTTGTCTAATAATATCTAAGTTGCACACTTTCACATCCTCTGGTACCTTGAGATGACTCGAAGTATTTTCCACCTTCTTAATCCATTTTCCAACAACTTTTACATTTGTTTTCCCCAAGACAGGCCCACAACCTCTCTCTCTCTCTCTCTCTCTCTCTCATACTTTACATAATCCATACAAAGGCAACCATATTATCTATGGGTGTCATGATTGCTGGGGTTGTAGGCACTACTGGAGCTATCAGGGCTACTAGGGTTACTGCACTAAACATTCCCTTAATTACATAGCCTGTCTAGAACTGGTGTCTTAATAGAGTCCAGATGACTCCCCAAGTCTTCACTAGTGAGATACTGCTGGTACATGAAAGGCAGTATCCTTTAAGGGATCTTCTCTTGCCTCTCCTCAGATCTTGTATATTGAATCCATCCTTGTGCTCGAGAGGGATTTGTCATATACCCTTCCTTGTATGAATCATCCTGAAATAATTCATCATATATTAATTTCCATCACAATTCCTAAACCCATACCAGGGCTCTGATACCAACTATAACAACCTTAATTTTTAGATGTAAATTTCTATATAATTTCCTTTTTAATAATGTAAAAAACAAGGTAATTTTTATTTATAATACACTAAATAAACTTTATTTATAATACCGAATTAATTTGATCCAAAAATTTTATTGACCAACTTCTCTAATAATTCTTAAATTTTTCTTACCAACTAATCAATAAGTGAACTTGTTCCATCGATTGATTTAGACAGTAGATTTTAATTGTTCATTCCATCAAACAATCGACAATTGGTAAATAAATTGGTCAACTAGTTTGAGCAGAATCATACATTTTCATTATTTATCTTTTAAAATGTATTTTCTACTGAAATTTCAAAAGAGTTTACCTATAAGTTCAAGATACCAAATTATCAACATCGTGACCTGTAATACTACATTCAAAATTCACAGACAAAGTCCAACCATCTTAGACTTTCTCCTTTTATTTGACCAAAATCAACCACATATCCTTTTTCATTCACATCACCATAATCAAAAGTATAAAATAATGGAAGAAATAATTTGAATTATATTAAAGTATCATGCACCATCATGTAATTAAAAAGAAATAAAAAAATAAGGAAATAATTTAATAATTAAAGACTTACTAAAATTCCTAAACTTCCAACTTAATCAAACAAAGGTGAGATTAAGCTACATCTTAAAATCTTGCATTTATACAAATATTGTCCTAATACAAACAAAATAAAATAATAAGTTATTTTAAAAAAAGTTCCTTAAATACATTAATCCTGACTAAACAAAGAGGACACTAAGCATAGTTTTTTCTTCACTCTGGTTCATGAAAGACTTGACAATTTAAACCATTCATTACATTAGAAAATTTAAACAATAACTAGAATAAGTTCAAATACAAATTCATTATTTAATTTCTCACAAAAATCAACTTTGAAAATTTTACAAATCATATACTTATTCTAAAAAACACGAAAAGATTTAATATCCCGGTCATCAGGTGCTATGATGCCACTAATCCTTTTTTGGTCGACTAGTCTAAACAACTATTCTGGTCATCTATCACACAGATGCCACTAGTCTCATTTATTCCAAACAAATATCTAGATCGTCTAAACACAGATGCCACTAATCTTAGCAAGTCTAAACAATTTTCTCAATCGTTTAAAAATAGATGCCACTAGCCTCAGCTAGTCTAAGATTTTTCTAATTGTCTAAACATAGACGCCACTAGCCTAGCTAGTATAAACAATTTTCTCAGTTGTCTATACAAAAATGCCACTATTCTTTTTATTTATGAAAATGTCATTAATAAGTTCATATCTTAGTTTTCTACCCAACTATTACAACCAAAACAGGTGCATAACTGGTATATTCAGTTACTCCCATTAGAGGCACCCATCATCTTTTCCTTCAACTGATCAAGCAATATGTTGCTCTCATCCATGAGGTTTTCCACTTCACTTCTCCTTGCAAGATTCCTTGCAATTTTACTTTTCATTTTTCCTCGCTCAGGTCCTTTCACTCCTCTTCTTTAACTATCTCCAATGGTCTTTGACTAAACCACTAGAAGTTGTTAAATACTGACTTCTTGGTTTTTATATGGCTAATCGGTCATATGTACAACAATTGTTCACAACATCTCATTGATCCCTTGCGAACCCTCCTACAATGGTTGAGCGAGATAGTTTCTACTATAATCACTGTAGTGAGATGTATCTGAGTGTTTTTATATGCGATAAAAGTTGCAGCCACCTCTAAACTAATTATTCCAGTGAGGTTTGGAAATAATACCAACCTGAATACTCCTAAAGCAAATGTTTTGCCCTCTTTTTTTAACAAATCTAGAGTCATTCTTCCTCCTTTCGAATACCTCTTCGATCATCTTCCATTTTAGGCAAGTACCACTTTTCTCCAATATCTTATGGAGATCTGGAACTTTGATCAATTCAGCCAATTTAGTTAGCACTTTGTCACGTCTTTGGTAGAAGTAAACTTCGAATAGATTTCGAGGGAATTCAGAAAGTAAACCATACTCTTCCAAATTAGGACACATGTCTATATTTTTAAAAGTGAAGCACCTGTACTCGGGGTCCCAAAAATGCATCAAGGCTTTAATTGTTGAACTCTACACAGACATCTTTGTGATTTCCACTATCCTCCATATTTCTTCAAAAACTCATCCTCGCAGATGCTATTCATGTGTGAGATAAGCTTCTTCAAATCGTTTCTGGAGCAACTCACATTTTTTATGGGTAATATGGGTCTCTTGTTGTCCCATTGATTACCTTTGTAAAGGTAATATGAGGCCTTAGTAGGTAGTGGGATGGTACGCATACCAATCATTACAAGTACAAGCACTCAACAAAGTGTCAGATGGTTTAAACTTTGTTATTAATGGACTGTTTCTTTCATGTAATACACAAACTCATACATTGTTGAATACCTCGTAGGCAACATCATTAATATTTACTGTCTGATAACTCACAGTTGATCGAATCTCAAATATTTCGATTATAAGATGAACAATTTGCGACGTGGTTCAGAACACATGTAAGTACTATAACAAACTCATTATCTATTGGGATACTTAATTTTGTTACATAATTCTCAATCACTATTCATTATTGTACTTTATGTACAAGGTTTATAAAATGGGAAGGAATGCTAGTGAAGTGCTACAACAAGTATTTTGTTAATGGGTACGTGTTTTATACTGAAGAATATGAGCATGGTAGAAAGACATATAACAGTGGGGTTTGTGTTAAGGGATCGACTTCGAGTGAGTTTGAAGTTGACTATTATGGGAAATTAGAAGAGATAATTGAACTGCAATATCATAGCAAGCATAATAAAGTCTTTTTATTCAAATGTTATTGATATGACACCACTGATAGAAAAATTAGAGTAGATCTCCATCATGGTTTGGTCAACATTAACTCAAAAGCTAGACTCCGCAATATTAACGATGTCTTTGTTTTTGCCAAGCAATGCTAGCAAGTTTATTACACATACACCCCTTCCTATAGAAAGGATCGTTCAAGAGTTGATTGGTTATCCATATTGAAAACCAAACCCAGGGATCATGTCGAGGTTGTTCAGGATGAGAACAATGACTCAAATGTCAGAGATTATATCTTTCAAGTAAGTTAGTTAGTTGAACCATATCGAGTTTTGCTCTATCAATTGACTTGGATTAAAATTCAAATTTTCACATCTTCGATAATATTTTTATTAATGTTCATGCTGATGTGTTGTATGTTGTTCTAAAGTCCAGCGGACAAGCACAAGTCGATGAAGATGATGATAGCAATGTAGAAGATTGCGTTGGAGCTGACGACGAGTCAATTGAAGAAGAAAAAGACAATTCTGACTAACTATGAAAACATGAAAGTACTGTAATGCCACAAACGATAATGTAATATATAGTTATCGATGAAATTCTCAACAAAGAAGTATTTATTTTATGATTGTTATGTGAACTGATGTTTTTGTGTTGTGCGTGCAGCTTTCAATTTAAGTATTTATAGGATGGATAAATAGGGACTGCAAATACAACATATCATTCAATGTGTAAAACATTGATGGAAACACCTACGGTTTGTGTCTGTCGGTGTATTCCAGAGGCGAGAGGAACTATTCCCCTCTCCCAGACACTGTTCACTATGCAGTACACCGATGGAAACACCGACGGACTCAAACCGTCAGTGTATTCTAGAGGTGAGGGGAATTGTTCCCCACCCCAGACACTGTTTAATGTGCAGTACACCGTTAGAAACACCAACGGTCTCAAACCGTCGGTGTATTCCAGAGGCGAGGGGAACTGTTCCCCTCTTCTAGGCACTGTTCACTGTGCAGTACCCGATGGAAACACCAACGAACTCAAACTGTTAGTGTATTCCAGAGGCAAGGGGAATTGTTCCCCACCCCCAGACATTGTTCACTGTGCAGTACACCGATAAAAACACCGACGGTCTCAAACCGTAGATGTATTCCAGAGGCGAGGGGAACCGTTCCCCTCCCCCAGGCATTGTTTATTGTGCAGTACACCAATGAAAACACCGACAGACTCAAACCTTTGGTGTATTCCAGAGGTGAGGGGAACTGTTCCCATTCTCATGTCAATGATGACAATTACTAATTGCCAGGTTCCCAAGAGAATTACTGGCGGAATGTGAATTTCAATAGCTTATTAATTAATGCATATTTGACTGTGTACTGTTCATATTTTTTATCGATGGAATCGCGAATGGACCACCAAAAATCTGAAGGGTTTTTTGAAAATTTTAGTGCGAAATGAAAATTTCAAGGTGAATTTACCGAGGGAATCACTGATGGATTAATTTAAAATAATATTATTTAATATTTTGTCTGTGATTCCCTCGATAAATATGCAATATAAAACCCAGCAAGGCCGCTAGAAGTTTATTTTTTTCTCTCATTTTCTCTCTTCACTTGCACTCAATCCTCTCTTAATAATAATAGAACTTAAGGTTTTTACCATCAACACGATTAAAAGGTATGTGTGGTGAATCTTTTGAGTTATTTTCTTCTTATTTTTCTTCTTTTCTTTAGTTTATTAACAATGTATTTTTTTTTTAATCACATGTAGATAAACTCTAAAATTAAGAACGCTATTAAGGTAAGCATTTTTCATTCCTAAAGCTTATATTTGTTTTTGTATTTTTTTTCTATTTTATTGTCTACATTGCAATAATGTTTTATTATGTTTGTTGAATTTTAATTGTTATTGTTAAATTTATGGTATAATGTTAATTTAATTTATAGGATTAAATTTTATTTTATTTTTTATTTTATTGTCTACATTGAAATAATGTTTTATTGTTTTGTTGAATTTTAATTGTTATTGTCAAATTTGTAGTATAAATGTTAGTTGAATATATAGGATTAAATTTAATTAAAAAAAATCTTGTCAATTTAGGATTAAAAACATTATCATGTTGGTAGACATAAATTAAAATCAACTGGTTTGTGGCATGTATTTTGTCTATTTGCAGGATTAAAAAATTTGGGTAGTCTCTAGTACAAAGGAGGTGCTGCATAATGTTTTTTTAAAAAATCAAACTTGATTGTGCAAATATTCATCAAATTTATGTAGATGCATAGGAAAAAATGAGCACATGATTGTAGCTAGTTGTTCTAGCAGCAATGATGACAACAACGTGTCATTGGATGCCGATCAAGAAGAGGCATTGGCGTCGACTCACGACGCTGCCTCTTCTAGTGTTGTTCCACAACGTAGAGGCAGTGTCCCTTCACAATGGGATCCATTCACCCGCAAGTACGAGGTGCATTGGAAGGACAACCTTTCAATGTAAGTTTGTTTTGCTTTGAGTTTGTTTGTGTTTAACAATTTATAAACAACTAGTATTTCATTAATTTTATCAATTTTTAGGTTCACAAACATTGAGGCCGCCCAGGTAATAACATCAATGTTTAAATCATCGATAGAGATTCCATTGTTTCAATAGAGTTAGGTTTCCAAACATCTTAATTGAAAACCTCATGTTGATGCATGGTTTTCAAGATTTAATGTTAGTGTTAACTTAAAATTTTAACAATTTTTTATGTAAATTTGTTTACTTCATTTAGAATATTGATTTATTTTTCAGAAATTATTAATGCAAGGGTAAATTTGAATGGGATAGATAAAATAACAATATTGCGAGGAGGGTTTAGGAGAATCACGCTACAACTAAGTAACAATGAAAACAATACGATAATTATTTTTTATTTTAATTATTAAAATTTCATTTGTCATTAACTCATAGAATATGTTTGTATCATGTAGGTTGCGTGATTTTTTAAAAAGGCTAAAAAATATGTTAAGGAAAACGCTCTGCCAGGTTGGAATGACGTGGCGGTTTGGAAGGATTTCAGACCACCATACATCCTGAATGATACATGGGCGGAATATATTCAGTGCGTGATGTCCAAGCATTTCACACGATGCTCGTAGTCCAGTGCGAGGAACCAGATCCGGCAAATTCACGGCTCAGTTACCACGCACGCTAGCAGCTCCGTTTCTTTTGTTTCGCATGTAAAATTAATTTTAATCACATCTATCTTTAATTAATTTGTTGTTATTTATAAATATATTTAACTTGCAATATTGTTTTCTTACAGGCTACGGCTCTTGGACGTGAGCCGAGCCCAATGGAGCTTTTTGTGGAGACACATGTGTGGAGTGAAGACTGCTAAAAAAGTGTGCAACAATTCATCGACAACCGCGTTCAACACTTTGTGGTATGTTCGTTTAACCATTTTCTTTCATAAGTTATTATTTTCTTGAATTTCATTTGATGCTTTTAGTTTTTATTTCCAAGAGACATATAACAACCGGTTGAGGGAGAGATACGAGGACGATTCTTCGACCCAACCAGATTTTGATCCAGATTTGTAGATAGAGACAGGATCATCTGGTGTATCATCTGGTGTACCCAATAGAAATTGGATGCACGGACTCTGCAACACTACGGCCAAGAACTTGTGGATGGCCCGTAGTATCTCAATCGTTGGGAGCTCGCAATCAGTATCGAGCACCTAGTCTTAGGAGTTCGTGGCCTTGCAACAACATACGGCTCATCTCACCAAAAAAATATGAGCAACTCTCAAC
>Ga0307509_10009056_pt1 | contig 12523 bp, 8 predicted proteins | sample 10_EM_MG_FD_202245 | JGI IMG/M metagenome (GOLD analysis project Ga0307509, IMG submission 202245) | Populus trichocarpa ectomycorrhiza microbial communities from riparian zone in the Pacific Northwest, United States - 10_EM | ecosystem: Host-associated > Plants > Roots > Unclassified | place...
TAGTGATTCAATTAATATTATAAATTTATTTTTAAATAAAATGATATTGTTTTAATCAAAACAATTAGTTTATCTCTATATGATATCAAGGATTGATCCAATTACCTAAAAATTTTTTTTTCTAGATAAATTAATGGGTTCACAGATATAATTTCAAACTCAAACAATTGAGAAAAAGATGTAGTATACATTGATAAAATGATAATAATTTGCGCACCTTGACTAATTCCACGGGCCATGAAGTTAACGACCATGTAAACCTTCAGTGGCCATCATATGAGCAACCACAGGATTCGAACCTGAAACCATAAAAAAAACAAACCTCTTAATTTCAAGCTCTTATTAGTCATTGCATTGCATTGCATTGATAATATAAATATTTCTTTCTTTCTTTCTTTTCTAGAAACAGACAATCTAAAGATCAATAAATCCGAGAAACGAACGACGAACCAACAAACTGACGTTACAACTATCGACTAGTGGCTCAACGTCGCATCACTTTAGCTTTACCTTTCGACCATTTTTCTCTTATATGTTATTTAATTTAATTGTATATACTTATTCACTATGAGCTTGATTGATTAGATAACAAAAGAAATTAACAAAATGTCCTAAAACAATCTCTTATCCCGAGGATACATCAAAATATTTTATATCTATTTATTTTACTATACTGTGTTATGATGCGAGTTAAATTAAAAAAAATTAATTAAAAAAGTAATATTCAAATCTTTGGCATTATTATTAAATTCGATTCAACAAATCAATATTAAAATTTTCTGACTCGAGTTTTAAATTTAATTATATAAAAGTTTTTTTAATATAACCTAGTCGATTTCATAAATCTGAAGACAACCTAAATAATAGGTAGAAACTTGGTCTAACTTAAAAAAAATTTAAGATGTACTTTTTTTTTTGTATTGAACGGCATCATATTAAATCGATCAGGGTTTCGTGGCTTAACTTGCTGAACCTGTGATCCTGGTTTTGAACTCCATTAAATTTAATAAATATATTTATGTTTGCTTTATATAAAGTAATTGTTATTTCAAACAAACTTCCTAGTACTTGGTTCATATTTGATTTTACAAAAATCTATTTCAAAATTAAATTTCCCATTGAGTTTTTGCTAATCAATAAGGTTTAAGTTTCTAATATTATATTTATACGTCAGAACCAATTTTTTTATTAAAAAAAAAATAGCATTGTTTTGTTTAAAAATTAATCTATTTAACCCAATAATTCACGAGTTGATGAACAATTCAACAAAATAGATTTTTAACAGGATCAAAACCTGAACCAGGCTGGATCCATAAGCTGCATCTTTTTGTCACATCTTTATAGTTTTTGTAGAATAAATTGGAACTTCAGATTTTGTCACATCTTTATATATAGTTTTTGAAGAATAAATTGGAACTTATTAAGATAATATTCTTTAATTCTCAATGCTATTTGTAATCAATAAGAAAGATATGGACAAGTCGATCGTGCGATTCACATTACACACGGAATAGACAACACAATAACCCTGACCATGCTCGACCTTGAGGTAAGTTATAAAATGTTCTTCCTAACTAGATGCACAGCTACGCCTTTGGTAGCTCGGGCGGGGAGAGGTGAGGAATGTTGGACCAAAGTGAAATAGATGACCATCACTCGCACGCACGCATATGATGATTAACCGGGTAAAAGAAGAAGAGAATAAATAATAACCAGACGATGTCTAGTCTGGTTCTTTTTTTTTTTTTACTCAAAACAACGTTGTTTTAGGTTTGAATTAGGGATTTTAACTGAGTTTCAATTTAGTCCTTTAGATTTCAATTTGTTTTAATTGAATCCCTAATTGACCATAAACTTTTGATTTAATGCAATTACGCCCTTGTTGAACTTCAATTGGAACCCCGGATTTACGCGCCTTTTGCATATAGGTCCTTAGTCTTGGATTTATGCAATTTAACCCCTAATTGACCATTAAACTTTCAATTTCTTGAATTTCACCCCCGGATTTTGCCAATAGGCCCTATAGTTTGGCACTTTTTGCATATTGATCCTTGGCTGCAAATTTTGTCAATTTAACCCTTAATTGACCTCAAAACTTCAATTCTCTTGCAATTTGGCCCCTGATTTCAGGCAATTAACTTGGAAAAAATTAAATTTGGTCTTTTAAAATTCCAATCTTCTCAATTAAGCCCAAATTAGGCTCCCAAACTTAATTTTTCACCAATTAAGCCCCAAATAAAATTAATTTGACCTATTTAAAGTATAATTAAGTCCTTGCACTTAATTAAATCCTTCAATTGGACCCAAATTAATTTTTAAACATAATTAAAATTCAATTTGGCCCATGATTAAATGAAATTGGCCTATTAAAAATTTAATTATGTTCTTGGACTTAATTTTTATGCAAATTCATCCAATAGTCATTTAATTTGATCTTGAATTTGCATTTTTTTCCTCCATTTTTTGGCATAATGGGGTACAATTAGGCCTTGAATTTCCTCCAAAATTACAGCTTGATTCCCCGGTTTGCCTTCTCCACATTGCCAGCCTTTATTATTATTATTTTGATTTTTATTTTGAAAAAAAAATTGATTATTGGGGAATAACTCAGAATTGGGTTATGACATTGGTTTCCAAGTTGAAAGCAAAAACTCTGAAATGTCGTTGCATCCATCCTAAACATGTTTACACAGCAGGTCCAATATCCATGTAATATTTCATTCAATCATTGCATTCCAGTGTTGTACGAATCCATACAGGGTTCCTTATATATATAAGTATTATAATATAATGCTAGGGCACCCGGATTGAACCCCACTCGCACGCACACACGCATGCACGCATATGATGATTAACCTGTATGGAAATGTGATTGTTTGGGAGTGTGGTTATGGTTGCTTTTTAAAATGTTTTTCACTCAGAAATATATTAAAATAGTTTTTTTGAAAAAAATCATTTTTAATATCAGCATATCAAAATGATCTAAAAATACCAAAAAAATATTAATTTGAAGCAAAGAAAAAAATAAAAAATTTTCAATTTTTTTCAAAACGCTTTTGAAATATAAAAACAAACATGCCTTAAATTTGAGTTAACTAGTGTTTGTAGTTTTGTTAAGCAAATGCATATTAATCCCTCAAGTTGATTTAAATAATTAATTGATCCTTTAATCACATTTTACCGTCAAGTTAGCGGCACAAACTAAGGAAATATTGCTGATAGCTCAACATTTTACTAAAGAAAAGTTAATGAAGGGACCGAATTGTAGACATATTTAAAAGTATAGGGATTAGTTAGAACAACTAGTTATCACTGCCTCTGAGAACTAATATACAGCTCAGCATTTTGTTGAAGGGACGGGCAAAAGTACATTTATTTCCGTTAACTTTCTAATATTAGATCTTGCTTCAGTATAATTTATTAAATTTATTTTAATATATTAAATAATATAAAACACAAAACAGAACATAATAGAATACAATAAAAACAAGTTGTGATATATTTGTTGCACATGGCAAGCTATAAAATGTTTGATATACACTTTGGACATGACAAGGATTGATCATTGTCTTGTCCAAAGTTTTCCTCAGGACAAAAAATTTGTACAAGATTATTTTTTCTTAATTTTTATATTATCTATTATTTATTTATCACTTATTTATTTTTTAATTTTGAAAACCAAAATTTGACCAATTTTATTAAAATAAATATGTGCATGTAAGAGTTTAATTGCAAAAACTTTTTGATTTAAGAACCAGATTCTTCTAGATGACAAAGAAATTCTAGTAAGGACTAAAATATCATAAAAATAAAATGCCAAGACTAAAATAAATGATTGAAAAAATCTCAATGATAAAAACAAAATTATTTGATCTTATCTTTAGTGCACCAAATATAGAATAAAAACATATATTGTCTAGTTAAATTCAATTTAATTAAATATTATTTGGTATTTCTATTATTATGTTGGTATCTAACACATTTTTAGCTTCAATTGACATCCATTCAATATGGAATTCCAATAAAAACAAATTCTATTGGAAAAATGTTCTCTCCAAATAAAAGAAACGTGGAAATATACTTGTATATTATAAATTAATAGATATACATCAAAATATTGATAATGTCAAAATGCTGCATGGCACCGTAACCACATGTCTTCGATTCCTTCTATTTTTGAAGCAAATCACAAAAAAATAATTGTTTGGTAATTGATAAAACATTATTTACTGTTTACAAGACCCACTTGAAGCTGCTTCTTCTCTTCTTTTGTTGTCTCCACCGTTTATGTGAATAAAGGAAAATGTCTCTACTGTTCCGGCCGGACTAGGTCCGGTCCAAAGCTAAATGCATTGAACCGGGTCCGAACCCAGTAAAATAAAAAAATTCAATTTTTTTTATTTTTAATTGTGTTTTATTTGAAAAACTAGTGTTTAATATTATTCAATGACACTACATAAATTATAAGGAGATTGTTTGATGATGTAGCATTTTCAGAATTTAATTTCAATCCTAATTTTGTTCCTGATGATATTTTACTTGATGTTGTTACGCGCTTAAAAAACCAAGGAAACTGTAGTTCTTGTGGAATGAATTTCGTACGTGATGGAATTGTAGATAGTTTAATGGAACAATAAAAAAATATTTTATATAAAGTATTATTTATTTCATGATGTAATAGCAGTAGTTAAATCTATAATATTTAAATTAAAAACCATCAATATTAATAAATATCTTTTTTAATTATTTTATAACATCGATTTGAAAAACATTCTTAACCAAACACATTAAACTACTTTTTGTTCAACCTCAATTTCAACCACAATTTTAATCAAACATATATAAATATCAAACCAACCTCAACCAAAAGTACTTTTTATAAAACAATAGTTTCCAAACCACAACCATAAAAACTAACACAATAAGAAACACACTCTTCTTCTTACAATTGTGTTTCAATTTATTTAAAATGATAAGAGAACAGCTTGAAGATGACAACTTGTATGTTTCTATATGTTATAACTAGGCAATATTTTGGTTACTGTTATGAATAAAAAAGAAGAAGACCATGAAAATAAAGAAAACAAATAGAAAAGGAGATGAAAATAAAATTGTGTTTGGTAGTAACTGTCTCTATATCTTATTTGATAATGATAAACAAAAAAAAAAATATATAAAAAAATTATTTTACCTTTAATATATATTATTGGTAAACTTACATATTTATATAAATAATTAGATTTTTTTTACTTTAGTTTATATTAAGTGTTGAAATTAATAATATTATAATAATCCTAGTTATAAAACCTAGACTTACCTAGTGAATCTATTCGGGATCTAGTCGTCTCTAAGCCCGGATTAATTTAAGTTTAAGAAAAGATAGGTGAGTTAAAAAACCAAGTTGATTCGAGATAAAACACAGGTCGACTCGGGATAAAACATGGGGCAAAACTTGTTATTAAAAAAAAACAAATTGGTCAAAACAAGGTTGTGTTGATTCTTTTTTTAAAAAAAAATAATTGGGTCAACTCGAGTTGACCCTCCCAACCCATAACGTAGGCTTTGTCTCGGGTCAACTCTTGAATCAAGTTTTCAAACTATGATAATAATTATTTTTATCCATGTATTAACCCTCCTAGCCCAAGACCTGAGCTTACCTCAGGTCGATCTCTAAGTCGAGTTTTAAAACTATTGTAATAACCACTTTTATCCTTACATTAACCCGGTTCCACCAGAGTTGACCCTCTTGACCTATGACCCGGGCCTTGCCTTGATTCGACCTCCAAGTTAAGTTTTAAAATTACAATAATAACCATTTTTATTTTTTTATGACTCGGGTCAATGGTCAACCCAAACAATGACCCGAGCCTTGTCCCAGGTCAACCCTCGAGTTAGATTTTACAACTATGATAATAACTATTTTTATTTTTACTTTGACTTGGGTCAACAACAATCACATATTTTTCTACAAGTCAACCCCCAAGTTGGGTTTTAAGACTACGATAATAACTATTTTTATTTTTACATGTCTTAATTGGACAATTTTGGAATTGAAAGTTTTTTACCATGATATTTTAGGAATAAAAAATAATATTGTTTATGAAGATATGTCTTATTTGTACTTTCTGTTTTGAAAGTATATAAATTCACTCTAAAATTATCCCATGAAAAAAATTATTTTTATATCTATGTCTTTTCAACCAAACATATTTTTGTCTTTACAATCTTTATTCTTTTTATCCCGAGATAATAACTAAATGTTACCCTAGAGTTTAATCATGATATAAATGTGAACATCTTAACTTCATAAAAAAAAAATCAAATGAGTAAATAAGAAGACATAAAAGGGAAGTTCATAGTAATTTTATAAAATCATAGTTATTATATCTGACTTAAAGCTTGATTTGGCTAAAATCCTAGATTAGCAGGTTGAATAGTATATCAATTATGATAATAAATTATACATATAATATTAAATCTTAATGTTTCATACAGGTTTTGGTGGGTTGGTAATTTTTTTGAGCCAATAAAAAACACCAAGATTCAAACATTACTCTATGAATATATTTTTTCAAAGTCAACCTTTGAATCAACTAGGTTTTGATCAAGTGCCTCCACAAATAAGTGAGACATCATTGAAAAAAAATCAAAGATGAAATAAAGCCAAGTTTGTCATCAACAGTTCTAGATCCTTTAGGTAATGTTTGGTCATTGTCCTGTGATAAAAAGCACGAAGACAATAAAGACATAAATATATTTAGTTGAAGAGATAAAAACAAATATATAAAAATAAATTTGTCTCTAGAATAATTTTGGAGTAAATTTTTGTACTTCCAAAACATGAGGTATAGAGGGGACATGTCTCTAGAGACAATATTTATTATTTTTTATTTCTAAAATATTCTTATAAAAAACTCTCAATTCCAAATTGTCTAACTAAGACATATAAAGGTAAAAATGATTATTTTTATAGTTTTAAAATCCAACTTTGAGGTCGATCTAGGGCAACTTCTGGGTCACTGGTTGAGGCCCGAGTCACGAGTCGAGTTGACTTGTGTTAGTATAAGAATAAAAATAGTTATTATTATATTTTGAAACTTGATTTGGGGGTCGACCAGGCAATTCTCGGGTCACGAGTGGGGCTGATTATTGATGTAGGTCAATGTAATGATAAAAATAGTTATTATTATAGTTTTAAAACCCAAATAGGGGATTGACTCGGGATAAGGCTTGGGTTACGTGTTAGATGGGTCAACCCGGATTGACCCAGGTCAACATAAAATAAAGGTGGTTATAATCATAGTTTTAAAATTTGATTCGATAGTCAACTTGGGGCAAGACTCGGGTCACGAATCAAGAGAGTTGACCCGTATTAATGTAAGGATAAAAATAGCTATTATCATAAATTTAAAAATCCGACTCGGGAGTCGACAGAAGCAAGGCCTAGGTCATGGGTCGAGAGGGTCAACACAGGTTGACCTGAGTTAATGTATGAATAAAAATGATTAATATCATAGTTTTAAAACTCAACTCAGGAGTTGACCTAAGGAAAGGTTTAGGTCACGGGTTGGGAAGGTCAACCCGATTGACCCAATTTTTTTTTAAAAAAATAATCAAAGAAACCTTATTTTGACCAATTTTCTTTTTCAAAAAAGTTAATGGGTTTTTTACCCGTGTTTTATCTTAACTTGACTTATTTTTTTACCAAGTCAGGTCTAGTTAATCATTACTCTATTTTTTCTAAAACTCGGACCAGTCTAGGCCTCAGATCAACCTGTCAAGTTAGTCCTGGTTTTATAATTAGGGTTATTATAATATTAATAATTCCAACACTCAATATAAACTAAAGTAAAAAAGATAAAATTGTTTAAAATATGTAAGTTTGACAACAATACATATTAAAGGTAAAATAGTTTTTTATATATTTTATTCTTTCTTATCCACCATAACTAAACATGATACAAAGACAATCACTTTGTCTTGTACATCACTACTGAACACAATTCTATCTTCATCTTCTTTTATTTCTTGTCTCCTCTGTCTCCGCTGTCTTTATCTCTATTGTCCCATATAGTAACCATACATTGTCTTAAGAATATAAAAGTTTCTATGCTAATGCTATGTTATGGAGATAAAAAAAACTTAAACGTAAAACAAAATATCTTGTTATTAAGGAAACTCCTTGGCATTTTTATTAAACTTGAAAATACGGTTGTTTTGAATTTTTCTCCATCAAGATAAATTTTCTTATTAACATATTTCTTGTTTATCTTGATGAATGCAAGATTTTTTTCTTAACTAGAATCATTGTTTCTATTAAAAGAATATTTTATAATTGTCATAACAAATTAAAAAAAATATCAAAATAGTATGTCATATTTTTATGTGTGATTAAAAGTTAAAAAAAATCATAAATATAATAAAATTATGCTAAAAATATATCTAAAAATTCTAAGATTAAAAAAGTGATTTGAATTGAACTTTCATGAACAAATTTTTATGTCATATACATAATAATTGAAAACAATTATTAAAATTCGAATAAAAATTTATAAAACAAGGCTCACGCATCTGACCTTGCTTTATATTTTTTATTAAGCGTGTTTTTTTTATTAAAAAAGTAAAACATAAACGACATGTCATCCATATTTGTTTATATTTTATTGTGTCTTCCTTCTCTCAAACTAACAACACCTAGGTTTACATAGGTATGCCAACCAATTGATCTAAGACATAGAATTGTTATCATGTGAATTAAACAAAGACATTAACCTTCTTCATTGTTAATATGAACAATATAAAGAAAAACCCTAGCTCTTTTAGAAGAGTAGTATAATTGTGTTACCTTTTTTACCATCAAACCAATGATGTAGTAACTTTCAAAACCAAATTCTCTCTATATCCTAAATAGTAAATTTTTTATTCCCGAGATAAACTTATTGAATCCTGATATTTTTCTATATGAACTTTTAACCCGGGTGAATTTAAATTTCATTTAGTTACATATTGATAATTTTATTTTCAAGTAACTCACTTCCAGTAATATTTTATTCACTTTTCTGTATTTGTTTATTTTTTTCGTATATGGTTTGTTCTAATGCTTATTTGGTACTTCTGATAAATCTATTCTATAAGCACTTAGATTGCTTTTCTGTCTAATTTTCAACTGGGGTTTACACAACCATTGTCGATCCTCATCTAAAATACTAGTTGAATACAATTTTAAGTAGATCTAAGCAGTTGATATGAATAAGGATTTTTTTTTCAAGAAAATTTGTGCTATAAATACTTTGTGGTAGATAAAGATGATTGCTTTTTGTTTAGCATTTTAACAAATAAATTATAAAAACTATATAATTATTATTACCAACAACACTAAAACAATTGAGAGGGAATAACCTCCAACACTAAAATATTTGATAGGGAATCACCTTCTTGCACATTTATATAAACAGTGCAAGCAGGTCATTCATTGTTTTTATTTTATTTTTAAATTTTATCATTCAATAATTGGTTGATTTTGAATTGCCTTTCATGATTTATTTTCGTTTGATTTCTATAAGGTTATCTTAGTTTTAAATAAACATTATGGTATTTGGTTAGTGCTTGATTTTATGAACATCTATTTTTATTATAATATAATTAAGTAAAGATAGTTTTTTTTTTTAAAGAGAGTTATTAAGAGAGTTATTAAACCCAGTGGAGTTCATGACTCGGGTCTCAGGTTTAGCAAGTTAAACCAAGAAACCATAATCGATCTAATATGTTGTTGTCTTAATATTAAAAAAAAATATCATCTTGATTTTTTTTAAAATCCAAACTATATTTTTATCAATAATCCAGGTAGCCTTCAGACTTGTTAAGATGACTATTTCACATCGGATGACTCCCACATAGTTTAATTTGTAAACTCGAGTTAGGAAAATAATCAGATCAAGAGGTTTCACAATTGAATTATTGGCCAGATTAAAAAAAATGCCAAAGAGCTCATACGATTCAAGAACAGATTGAGTAAAGAAGTTAAGATTCTAGCATAATTATGCATGTTGTTTAGTTTTCCACTATTGAGCATAACTCTCAACTTGACTGTTGGATCGGACTGAAATTTTACCAAAAGTGTCCAGACTTATTGTTCTATGTTGGGTTAAAATTTTAGGTCAATCAAAGCTTAAAAAGGTCTTACGATATAGGTTAGCAGATGCAATATGGATTTTATTATTTGTTGCCTTTTGACTTGTGGACTTCCTATTTGGAAAGAATCCTTGCAACTTGGATATTGTTTTTACATTAATTTTTTTTTGGTTTAAGCCTAAGTGTAGCGTAACCTAATAAACTAGTTTAGCTTATAATTTAAGTACTTGAATTGACACGATTAATTAAGAATGACCATTATTTTTCTAACTTTTATTTCATTTATTTAAAAAAAATTGCTTGGGTAAGTCATGATTAATTAAGAGTGACCAATGTGTTAACATTGGCTAGTTAGAAACTGTTTATAGGAGAATGTTGTGTAGAATTCTACAAGTGTATGCTGTAATAAGCTTAAAGCATTTCATTATTCAATATCTAAATTACAGCCTTGTTGTACCAAATTTTATAGGTGAGGGAACACTAGACCCAACCCGCTACTCTTTAGTTGAGGGATTGAGCATTTATCAGATCCATGGTATTGGACTTTATTTGAGTCTATTATTAGGTTTTAACTTATGTTATTTTTATTGAACATTTTATTTATTGGATTTTTGCTCAATTGTGAGTTGCAATTTGGATTGTTATTTATATGTAATTCCATACAATGTTGTGAGCTTTTGATGAAATAATAAGATTTTTACAGACTTTCCTCCTGCATTACAGTTGTCTCGGAGAAGGAGCAGCTACAAAAGCACTAGAAAAAATACACTTAGGGATCTATAGAGCACACCAATTAGGTACCAAGCTTTACTTCCGGATCAAAAGAATGGGGTAAAAGAGACCATGCTAGAAAATGTCAAAGTTGTCAATTGCATGCTAATTTGATTTACCAGCCACCTGGGCCTTTACACTTGATAGTTGCCTCTTGACCCTTTGATGTTGGGGGACTTGATATGGTGGGATCATTTTCGAAAAACTGTGGGGGCATCTTTACATATTTGCTATAATAGATTACTTCTTAAAGTGGGCAAAAGTTACAACATTAAAAAATGTCAAGAAAGAGACAGTTATAAACTTCATTCGGACAAATATCATCTACTGTTATGGGGTACCAAGATATATCATAACTGATAATGGAAAGGAGTTCTATAATACAACAATGAACAAGTTGTGTGCACAATTCGATTTCAAACAACATAACTCTTCTATATACAATGCTCCGGCTAATGGCCTGACAGAAGCTTTTAACAAGATCTTATGCAATATTCTTAGGAAGGTGGTGAATCGCTCAAAGAAGGATTGGCATGATAGAATTGGAGAGGTGCTATGGGCTTATCATACTATATTCCAAACACCGACTTAAGCTAGCTACTCCATTTTCCTTGGTATACGAGGTTGAAGTTATTTTTCCACTAGAATGTCAAATTCCATCTTTAAGAATTGCAATCCAAGAAGGACTTTCCAATGAAGATAATGTCCGTCTACACCTTGAAGAACTTGAAGCTTTAGATGAAAAGCGTCTTGAGGCACAACAACAATTAGAATGTTATCAAGCATGACTTTGTAGAGCTTTTAACGAAAAGGTGTGACCACGCTTGTTCCTAGAAGAAGATCTTGTCTTGGCAGTACGATGCTCAATAATCATGTCAAAACACATGGGTAACAAGTTCCTCTCCAAATGGGATGACCCTTATATGGTTCAAGAAGTCTACACCAACAAAGCTTACAAAATTGTTAAGGAGAATGGATTGAGGATTGGACCTATCAACGATAAATTCTTGAAAAGATACTATGCTTGATATCTGATGTTGCTCCTGGCCCGCATGAGCTAAAACTGTGAAAGGCAAAAAAAAAAAAACAACAAAAAAAAAACTACGTTATGACTTGATCCTTTATCCATAAAAGTACATAGACAACTTGGAATTTGTTTCGAGTACAGTCACACACACACACAAAAACTCTTTAACAAAAAAAAATCATTTGAACTACGTTATGACTTGATCCTTTATTCACAAAGATACATAGGCAACTTAGAAATTATTCTAAGTACATTTACACCATCCTTTAAAACCATTTAAACCCATATGGTTGTTTGCATGAAAAAAGAGAGATAAATAAACCTCAAAACACAATCATAACATGAAAATCTAGATAATAAGACACAAGGAAAAATATAAACTTTATTAATACGAAAAAGAATTCTATTACATAAAACATGTATTCTTAACATAAAGTCACAAGCTAGTGTTACAAAAAAAAAAAAAAAACATTTCAAAGCATAAGAAACCATTAGCATACTATGGTTTCAGCTATGTCCTTATAACTCCTTTTGTTTTGTCTTTAACAATCCTTTTAATTTTTAAAGAATGACTTTGTCAGTTTCACTTATAAT
>Ga0307509_10009057_pt1 | contig 12523 bp, 10 predicted proteins | sample 10_EM_MG_FD_202245 | JGI IMG/M metagenome (GOLD analysis project Ga0307509, IMG submission 202245) | Populus trichocarpa ectomycorrhiza microbial communities from riparian zone in the Pacific Northwest, United States - 10_EM | ecosystem: Host-associated > Plants > Roots > Unclassified | place...
ACCCCTTGACCCCTGGCCAGGGTAAGGGTTTCATGAGGGTACAGAATTCCCAACCCCTACCCTACCCTCCTGTACCCTTACCCCAGACCCCTGGGGTTTTTGAAACCCTTGACAATCCCTAAGGAAAATGAGGCACTTGCGATCTGTCAGAGTAAGACTGGCGAGTGAGTCGCGAGTGAGTTGTGACCATTTAAGTGAAATGCGTGCTGGTTTCGATACAATTGCGATACATGTGCACATTTGCGAGTGATTCCAGGAAATCCATGCGAATAGTTGCATGCCATATATAATAAATAAATATAACAGTGATTTATTCTATTGATAAGCTGTTTTGGCGATTACTTATGATCAAACGGAATCAAATTAAATGTGACAGCCCTAACTTACCCCCATGTGTGAGAGACCTGCGAGGGACTTGCTATCGGATACACTTGCGTGGATGTGTACTTGCAGAAGTTCTGGACTTGGCCGGGACTTGCGTGTACTGACTTGCGTGCATCAACCCCTTCTATCATTTTTTTGGCATGACTCATACTGTCTAGATATATAACCCACAATATGTTCTTGGAAGGTTGTTTGGCTGTGCCCGCCTTCTGAATCCTGATTTGCTTGAGCATCGGCAGTTATTTACTAGTTATTTACTTATATTTGCATCCGAGGGTGTCTGTCACACTGGACTGTCACTGTCGAGTGCTTCACTTGGACAGCCGGCAACCCGTAAGTGATCGCAAGTGCCCCGCACATTTCTGTATGCCTGATCACAAGTGCCCCGCAAATTTCTGTATGCCTGGCCCAGCCCCTCGCACAATTAATCTACCCGTAAACATTTACATCGACCCCCGCAAGTGATCGCAAGTGCCCCGCACATTTCTGTATGCCTGGCCCAGGCCCTCGCACAATTAATCTACCCGTAAACATTTACATCGACCCCCGCAAGTGATCGCAAGTGCCCCGCACATTTCTGTATGCCTGGCCCAGGCCCTCGCACAATTAATCTACCCGTAAACATTTACATCAACCCCCTCAAGCTTCATCAGATCTTAGGCGCGTTGCCCAATATTCCTCGCTTTCTAAACTAAACCTGTGTTAGCAATCGTGTACACGCCAACTTCCATGTACACACTCCAGATCAAACACGGAAGATCACACTAGATAACATAAATCTTACCTTAGGTTTGCTGCGCGTTCGAATTGCATTGGAACCAGGCTTCCTGTCAATATGTCAAGTTTCTTGAACATGTCACAAGGAATTTGCGATCATCCTCCACAGGCACTCACATTCACAAGCCGCATAAATACGCACTCTTCCCCATATTCCTCGTTCTCCCCGCATCCTCTCCCCAATGGCAGAAGATCACAATGTCTCTGGTAAAGAACACAATGGTGAGTATCTCATACAGATGTGTCATTTGATGATGATGAACGGCTTCATATTTGCGCGATAAGCCAAACAGCCAACCGCGAGCGGTTTCCCCACTGAGGGTCACTCACCTCTGTCGGATGCACCGAAGCTGTGCACCCATGGACCGAACAGTAGGAACCTCATCGTTTGCATTGACGGCACTGGAAATCAGTTTGGAGAGAAAGTGCGTGTGTTGTGGTGGCTGTCCCGTAGAGATCCTAAGCTGACATCGTTGAAAAGAACACTAATGTGATCGAATTATATAACCTCCTCTTGAAGGAGGATGAGCAAAACCAGCGGACGTGGTACAATAGTGGCATTGGGACGTACACACGGCCGTCGTGGTGGAAGTCGCTCAAATTCCTCCGCCGGTTCGTTGTGCACAAGATCGATTTTATGATTGCATTGTGCGTTGAGTCGTCGCCATCTGGCTCACACTCGAAGTTCACTTCTTTGTCATTCAGGAATTTTGAAAAAACGGTTTTGGCTGCGTATCAATGGCTATCGGACAATTACCAGTCTGGCGATTGTATATATCTGTTCGGTGCGTTGGAAGAATATTTGGTTCTGCACTTGGTCAACACTTAGAGGTATCCAGGCTTCTCCCGTGGCGCATATCAGGTCCGCGTTCTCTCGGCGATGATTGACAAGGTGCAGTATCTTCCATCTTCCCCTGACGCCCGAAATAATGTTTCCAAAATTTATAGGTTGGCCTGATCTACAAGGGAAATGAGACACAAATCCCGTTGTGCGCTTTGAATAATTCTTCCCTTGTATACCAAATTGATCATATTCAGCGCATACGAGCTATATTCGGATCCAGAAAGTCATTTGCATGAGGTAACTCAAGTCGGATCATCACAAAACCAGGACGAGGACAAGATGTCCAGGGCGGAGCGTTTCAAGAAAGTCTTCTCATTCAACAACGTAACGGTCCATTTTGTGGGCGCTTGGTATGTGATTCTAAAGCTACTGTTTGCGGACACCTTGTGCTGATAACAAGATCACAGGGAAACTGTTTCGTCTATTGGGTTTGCGCGTACGAGCATCTTCCCAGGGACAATAGAAGGGATGAAACACGTTTGCTACTTCCGCCATGCCCTGGCTCTCGATGAGCGGCGGGTCAAGTACTTGCCAGAATATGCTTATGGAGGAACATCTATGCCCCCTGACGCAACAAAGAAGGGTGCAAATACGCCACCCGTTGACCACCAACTACCGCGTAAAGATGACAGTCCTCCCAACAGGAATGCCGATGGTCCGATAGTCAAAAATGAACTCTCGGAAGACATACCCCCTATCGGCAAGGATGGTGAATCACATGCCGGAATGAAGTTAGTAAAGCCCCCACCCACAATCGAAGTTTGGTTTGCTGGGACACACTCAGATATGTAAGTGCATGTTCTTTATGCTTTTCCACTAGCATTGATGATATTCTGGTACTTAGAGGCGGTGGGAATGTTGCGAATGCTGGAATGGGTCGCAGCCGGCCTCCTTTGAGATGGATGGTATTTGAAGCGGGGGCACTCGGTCTTCGCACGGCACCATTTAAACGTGAACTCTCTCCTGATGAGCAAATCGAGATCCAGGAATCTTTAACGCTGACATGGTGGCCACTGGAACTCTTGCCTTGCAAGCGGTTGACATATACGCGACGTCAGCAAGGGAAGCTGACTACTCACAAGTGCGTCTTCTCGAATTGGGTCACAATATCTATATTTAACTAGATGATTAGGCCTCATTTTGGTGCTCCTCGTAAAATCCATCCCGGTCAGAAGATCCACAGTTCGCTCTTACTATCCGATAAACCAAAGTATACTCCAAAAGCATGTCCATTGGATGAACATCCTGATTTCTGGGAGAAAGGGCGCACGGGACTTGGCAATTGGCTAGAAATCGATTTGTACGATCACACACAAACCCTGGTGAAGAATCTCATCACTGAGGGCCCTGGTAATGCGTTGCAGACTTTGCGCCAAACCGCGATGTGGGGTACGTCACCTCAATTATTTCGATTTTCTGCCTGACTTACATAGGGTCCTCTTTAGCGGATGGACGGCAAGCAGTATATGATCAAGTCATCGGGGCCCTGAAAGGTCTTAAACCTAAGGTCAAGTATCAACTCCTGCATTTCGCAATGGACATCCTAGGAACGACTGCTTGGGGAAGTATATCCTTAAAACTAAATCGTTTAACGGAGATCTTTCCTTTGTTGTCAAACCTTCTGGAGAGTAACATCGAAAGCTACAAGACGGTAGGGCGACATTTTCTGGTGGAGTTCACAGATTGTAAGTGAAAAGCCTTGCATTTTCACTGACGAAGGATTCAACGCCTCTCTAGGTTGTTTGTTTGCATTGGATGGGCACACAAATGCTGTGAACTCAGTCATGTTTTCGCCTGATGGCAGTCGCATAGTCTCTGGCTCAGATGACAACACAGTTCGGGTTTGGAACGCAGAGACAGGGAAGCCAGTAGGAGTCCCGTTTCGAGGACACACAGATTGGGTAATCTCTGTCGCATTCTCGCCTGATGGCAAGCGCTTAGTCTCGGGCTCAATTGACGGCACAGTTCGGATCTGGGATGCTGAGACGGGGAGGCAGATGGGAGAGGCGTTTGGACGCACTTTTCCCATATTGTCCGTCTCATTCACGCCTGATGGCAGGCATGTAGTGTCGGGAGAATTTGATGGGGCAATTCAGATTTGGGATGCGGAGACAGGGAACCAAATTGGAGAACGGCTTGGAGGACACACAGGATGGGTATTGTCTGTTACATTCTCGCCTGATGGAAAGCGCGTAGCCTTGTACTCGGGGGATGGAACAGTTCGGATCTGGGATGTGGAGACGGGGAAGCCGGTGGGAGAGCCATTTCCAACAAACAGAAACTCGATATTGGGTGTCGCATTCTCCCCTGATGGCAAGCGTGTGGTCTCGGGCTCGGATAACGCGACGGCTTGGGTCTGGAACGCAGAGACAGGAAAGCCGGTGGGAGAACCGTTTCAAAGACACACAGAATCGGTAATCTCTGTCGCATTCTCGCCTGATGGAAAGCGCGTAGCTTCGGGCTCAGGAGACAGAACAGTCCGGATCTGGGATGCGGATGCGGATGCGGAGACGAGGGAGCAGGTGGGAGGGCCGTTTCGAGGACACACAGATCGGATAAACTCTGTCGCATTCTCGCCTGACGGCAAGCGCGTAGTCTCGGGCTCAGAAGACACGACAATTCGGATCTGGGATGTAGAGGCAGCAGAGTTAGTGGCGAAGTTGTAGACTACGAACCACCCAGCGCAAGTATCATATATCACCATTGAAGACCTTGTAAACTCCCTTTATCGAAACATCGCACCTATCGTGAAAGCGATCGGGTGCTCGCAAAGGACATCGTACGCTGGGTTACGTAATGTGAATCTACGAGGTATGTATATGAATGTTATGTAAACGTTACACGTTGAAGTTTGAAGCTCCGAGCTCTGGGGCCAGGCGTGAGAATTACGTCAAGTGGTGGTGTGATCAAGTGGTGACACGAAGTTGGATTTGGTTTGGGTCCATTTTATTAGTACTACGACCCGTTGAACTTCATGCAACCACATCGCCGCAGCCTACTCTGGTGCAGTCGTCCGTTGCGCTGAACTACCGACATATCCAACATGAAATGATGCGTGTTCACTTCTATCCGCGTTCGACTTGCACACAGCTCAGGCTCTGGGCATAACTGCCCGCTTCGATCTTTCTCACCTCTAACAATTATCCTAGCGCCATTCATAACATGAACACCCCAACCCATTCACTCAAGCTCACCACCATCGCCATTGTTGGTTGAATCTCGCTTGTATCTCCACTTCCCTTAACAAACTTGAACTAGGGAATTCCAGTCATTCAGCTGGCAAGATGGACCCCGTCACTATGGCGGGCGCTGGCGGATGGGATTTTTTGGTGGTACCGATGGGAGTCCCGGAAGTTTTGGCTGGGGTAGAGACGCGAGCATGAGGAGTGGAGGTGGGGGTACCATGAGCGCGGGAATAGGCGAAATGTATGACGAGCACAGGTTGGATTAGTACGGTGCGGAAGTTTTGGACGAATATTGGATATTGAACGTCAGTTTTTTTATCCTGAAAAAGGAATGTTTTGTTTATCAACTTGACTGACGTGCTCAGAACTCAAAGACTGCTCATAACGGATGTACTGCGTATTGACTCGCCACCTCCACCCTTCATCCTTCTCCAACGTCCATTGAACACCTTTCGCCGCAACCCCCACCCCCCTTTGCTCCACTATTTTTTTTCTCGAATATCCGAACGAACGAAGAATCAAGCCTGGCCCCCAAGTCTGCGATGCGGCCTCGTGAAGCGGGATGTTCATCATATTTCTTTGCTCCGAAACTATTGTTTCGAAATGATGATTCATCGCTTTGTCAACCATCGCACCGCGCCGCTGGGAGGAGTCGCAAGCCGAGTAAAAACCACAAATATTATGGATCCATACCGCCATAAACCGTCATTACCTCTCTCGGTCCATAGATCAGCAGGTACATTTCTTCGGCACGTACTGTGCTTCAACGGAAGGAATCATCCATAAGAGCTCGAGCTTTGGAGCTTACCCCGTCCGATTATTCGATGTCGAGGGGACCAATTACCTATGTACCCCCATGTTTGCATCTCTGTGGTGTTCACCGTCATTGAATATTCAGGGTGCGTTTGGGATTCCGTCATCCCACCAGCGATCTTTATTACTAATGTTCTTTTTATTAAGACAACCCGAAGCCGCTTTAAACTGGAGACCCATACTCGATTTCTCCGTTCTCTTTGTTAAAGAGTTAAATTTTGGATTTTGATTGGGATCATTACTCGGTAGTTGAGGCGGCATGGAAATGATAGTGAGTGGCATATTCGTCGACTCCGGTAGTCATTGCTTACCCTCCTCTCACCAGCGAAGAATCAATAATATGAAATTAGAAACTGAATGACATGGAAATTTTAATGGGCTCTTTCCATTTGATAATGCTTATTCCGACTTCCGAACAACTCCTTGGATTGACTTACGGTGGTCTTACTAGGAATGGGAGATCGGATATATCTTCGTATTCCTGAACCGACATCTTGTTACCCACCCAAGCTTGGACGCTTCTGAGCAGTATCGGATTTCAATTCCTTCAGAGGTTAGGTTAGTCTTTTTCTTTCGTTTTCCCTTCCGTTCTCGTGTTTCTGGCTGCTCTCATCCGTGCCCTTGTTCTATCCAGCCGTCGACTCAGTCAACAGCGGCCATCTCCAACCGCCGCATCCTAGGTCCAAAAATCCTTTATTTTCTCTTTGCGTGCGATACATATGTAAGTATCGTCGTGGGCCGTGGTATCCCTCCGTGACCAACCCCTTTATGAGGAAAGCCCTGGAAACCCTCGATATAAGCATGAGTTTAGGCACATGATAAGACCTGTCATGATCCTCGTGACAGACGCTTCATCCTGGGTCTAAGAGCCCGCCCCAAAGCTCCTTTGTTGTTCTCTTCGCCGTTCTCATGCAGAGGATAAGATCCTGGCGGTTCATCTGATTACAATGGGATAGAATTTATTCTCATATTCTCGAGGTTTTTGGGTGTTTTTGTGCATCTAAGCCGCGGCTCAGGCCGAGCCGAGCCCAAGCCCTGATGGCCTAGGGCCCAAGGCTCGGGCTTTGATTTCTGTGAACCTGAGCCCTCAAAAGCCAGGCCAAAGCTGCGGCTTTCAGGCCGAGCCGGGCCCGCACATCACTAGCCGATATGCGTTCTGGATTGGACCAGGCGTCCTGTCAAACATGTCACCCAGAATGACTACCACAAAGGATCGTTCTTAAGGTTCTCCATCTTTCTGAATCATACGCACTCCCCTTAAATAACCCCATAGAACACACCGTCGTGCCGTTTCAACAATGGCAGATATTCCGAACTTCTCTGTTAAAGAACAAATGTGTAAGCATCTCATCCGCATGTGTCCTTCGACGAACGACTTGACATATTCTCGATAAGCCAAACAAGCGACCACGAGCGGGGTTCCCCTCAACGAACGCTCGCCTCACTCGGCCTCAGACACCAAGAAATGTACCCATGGAATGAACAAGCGAAACCTCATCGTTTGCATCGACGGTACTGCAAATCAATTCGGAGAGAAGGTGCGTATCGTTGGGGCCTGTACAGTAGGACTTGAGTTGATATCGTTGAAAAGAACACAAACGTGATCGAATTGTACAACCTCATCTTAAAAAAGGTTGAGCATAACCAGCGTACTTGGTACAACAGTGGCATCGGGACGTACGCTCGGCCGTCCTGGAGGTCATTGAAATTTTACCGGCAGGTCCTCTCGCACAAGATCGATTTGGCGATCGCATGGTGGGTTGAGTATTCACCATCTATTTCATGCTCTCATCCCATTTCTTGCTCAATAAGGAACTTTGAAAGGACGATTTTGGCTGTGTATCAATGGCTTTCAGACAACTTTGAGGAGGGCGATTGTATTTTTCTGTGCGGTGCGTTGGAACGAAATGTGATCCGCCCTCGGTCAACCACTTACCGTCATGTAGGGTTTTCTCGGGGTGCATATCAGGTCCGTGTGCTCTCGGCGATGATCGAAAAGGTGCGATATATTCTGTATATACAGTTGTTGAAATAATGTCTCCCGAAATTTATAGGTCGGCCTCATTTATAAGGGAAATGAGACCCAGATACCTTTGTGCGTTTCAATTTTTTATTTCCGTTCTTTTACCCTAATTTATTATCTTCAGTGCGTACGAACTATATGCGGACCCAAAAAGTGATTTGCCTACAGTGTTACAAGTTGGATCATCGCACGCGGAAAAGATGTCTATGGCACAGCGTTTTAAGGAAACATTCTCATACGAAGACGTAAAAGTGCATTTCGTGGGTGCCTGGTATGTGACAGCAATGTGGGATGCCTCTTTCTACTGATGATAAAATCTCAGGGACACTGTCTCGTCTATTGGGATCGCGCGTGGCAAGCACATACTCCCTGGTACAATCGACGGGATGAAACATGTTTGCTATTTCCGGCATGCGCTGGCCCTCGATGAGCGCCGGGTCAAGTTTTTGCCCGAATATGCTTACGGAGGGACAAACAAGCCACCTGAAAAGCCGGAGGATGAAATGGTTTCTCCTGTTAACCCCCAACCCCCGCGTGATGACAAAAAGCCATCCACAGGGGACGCGGATGGTCAACCGCCAACAACAAACACTCAGACGATAGACCACCCATTGAAAATGAAGCTCTGGATGCCCACTTGACGTTCAAGATAAAGTCAACAGAAGATCGCCCTCACACTAAGGAAGTCTGGTTTGCAGGAACACACTCGGACATGTAAGTGTGCTCTCTTTTCCTGGGAGATGGCATTGGTGATATTCCGGGCTTCAGCGGAGGCGGGAATGTTATGAACGCTGGGATGGATCGCAGTCGGCCTCCTCTGAGGTGGATGGTATTTGAAGCGGGGGCGCTCGGTCTTCGAACAGCTCCATTCGAGCGTGATCTCTCTCCTGATGAGCAGATAGAGATAAAGGAGTCTTTAACTCTGCTCTGGTGGCCACTGGAGCTAATCTTCTTTAATCGGCTGACATATACGAGACGGGAGAAAGGAAAGAAAGCTACTCATAAGTGAGTCTCCTTGAATTGGGTCACAATGTAACTAACTAGTTGATTAGGCCTCATCTTGGTTCTCCTCGTAAAATCCACCCTGGTCAGAAGATTCACAGTTCGCTCACATTGTCCAATAAACAAAAGTACACTCCAAAGGCGCGTCCATTGGACGACAATCCTAATTTCTGGGAGAAAGGGCGCACGGGACTTGGCGACTGGCTGGAATTTGATTTGTACGAGTACACACAAACCCTCGTGAACAGCCTCGTCACTGAGTGCCCTGGTACTACATTGCAGACTTTGCGCCAAACCGTGATGTGGGGGTGATCAAGGCCCTGAATGGTCTTGAGCCTAAGGGAAAGCATCTACTCCTCCGATCTGCAATGAAGATCCTACGGCGGAATGCTCCGGGCGTTACATCTTTAAAACTCGGCCGTTCAATTGAAATCCTTCCCTTGTTGTCAAACCTTGTTGAGAGTAATCTCGAAAGCCACAAGATGGTAATGCGACAATTTCTGACGGAGTTCACAGATTGTAAGTGAAACACAATTTCACCGACGAGAGACCTAACGCCTTCTTAGATTGCATACTTGTAATGGAGGGGCACATATCTCAAGCACAGGCTGTCGCATACTCGCGTGATGGCACGCACGTAGTCTCGGGCTCGAGGGACAAGATAGTCAGAATCTGGGATGTGGACACGGGAAAGCTGGTGGGGAAACCGTTGCGAGGACACACAAACTTGGTATGGTCCGTCGCATTCTCGCCTGACGGGAAGCACGTAGTCTCAGGTTCACATGACGAGACAGTTCGAGTCTGGGATGCGGAGACGGGGAAGCCAGTGGGAGAACCATTTCGAGGACACACGGGTTTGGTGAACTCGGTTGCATTCTCTCCTGACGGCGGGCGTGTAGTCTCGGGCTCGTTGGACCAGACAGTTCGGATCTGGAATATGGAGACAGGGAAGCTAATAGGAGCGCCGCTTCGAGGACACACAGGTTGGATATGGTCGGTCGCATTCTCGCCTGATGGCAAGCACATATTATCGGGCTCGGATGCCGGGACAGTTCTGATATGGATCGCAGAGACTGGAGCGCAAGTGGGAGAGTCGTTCAATGGACCTGTCACAGTTCCGGTAACGTGTATGGCATTCTCGCCTGATGGCAAGCGCCTCGTCTCGGGCGCGTGGGATGCAGCAATTCGTATCTGGGATGTGGAGGCAGCAAGGGCACTAGCAAGGTTGTAAAGTATGAAAATATTCTACCCTTCACTTCCCTCTTTTTGTTACCACTCTGATGTGTTTGGAACATTTTTTGAATCTAGTAGTGATGAAAGCAATCAGGATCATTTCTGGCCTCATTTGACTATTCAGGATTTACTACACAAACCCACCACACGTATCATAGTGCCCTTGAAGCGGACAAAGCCATGATTCCGCCCAGGACAGGCATGGTGATGTCAGGGACACCGAGGCAGATATTCAGGTCAGCCGCTCGGGATGACGATGTAATAATCCAATTACCACAGAGGAGAGGAATATCAACATCCCTGATTCGGATGCGCATATATAATATATCCTGTCTCCTCCCTTCCTCGTGTTCGCCCGTTGTTGGTTACCCTTCTATATTTATACCCAATCGGTAGAGTCGTTCCCCACTGATGTCCTATGAGGAAAGGGTGGTGAGTTTGATATACTGCCGCCCGACATTTGAATGGTACTTAATTATTTACCTGTTTTCCCATCACAGGACGCCGCTGGGCGAGGCGCACTCTCTCGCTGGTTGCAAATGCATAGAAACATCAAATGCACAGAAACATCGCTTAGGACTTGGGGTACGCGCTAACGTTATCTCGACACCACGCTTCTCGCAAGTCATCATTGGCAGTCTGGCACCCAAGTCTATTAACTACGATAGAATATGTAAGTATCGGCTCTCAGGTTGTGATCATTAAGCTTAACTCACCTTATCCAGTAGCACCCCGCCGATCATTCCGTTTCCTACCATTCTAGCGCGCTCTCGTGGTACTCATTGTACATGATCCACGAAACCAACTACTACAACGAGATTCCGCCCCCATCACGAACGCGGAACAGAATGCTGCTAGAACTCGTGAAGTTAAACTGCTCGTTCAAGTGTTGGGTGGAAACTGACAAAACTGACGTTAGGAGACTGTGATATACGCTGCGTCCAAAGCCAATAGTATCGCAAGGATTTCGAATTGGCTAGAAAGAATAACTCGACAAAGAAACAGGTAAGTACGATTTGATTATGATTGAAAGATGGTAGGGATTACCTGAGCTGCCCGGCCATCGTTCTGGTTGTCGAAGATCCCTTCTGGACCTCTCCCTCTCAAGGCGCATTGTTGGGAATGTCGTATATTTGCTGCATGATAGGGCCTTATGTTTCCTGAACTTTTTCTTCGTCCTGGCCCTAAATGTTGAAAATGATTGAACCGAAAATACCTTCTCTCTGGTGGGGGATCGTATTTCGAGTGTCTTGAGCGCGGAATACGGGCATATGATTCGTGTTAAAATTCGAACGCTTGGCGATCGAGTACACATTGATCTGTCGAGGTCGACGATGGTTTGGGTTCTCGTCCACCAGTTGAGGGCACAATTCTGGCTCTTCTGAGGGAATAGCTTTGTTATTAGCGGATGAGCCTTGTTCAGGATGTTCGTACCCAGGCAGACCTCGGACGCCACAAAGCTCTTATCCAGGTGTTTTGCGAGCCCATATATTGTTGTCATAGTGGAATACTTATTTGGCGGCTGATCCGGTACGTTAGCTGGTCTCGAGCTTGATCCCCCATCTTGTTATCCATGGTGAGTCCAACTTCCTTTACTGTGAACCAGGGGATAAAGTAGCTCACTGTAGGTATATAAATCGGCTGACGTGCTGGGTATTGATGCACCTGAGAGCCGGTGATACGCGCCACTACGATGAAGGCCCGGGAGAGGAATCCAAAAGAACTGACAGCGGGGAGATGAAAAAGGAATGTGAAGACAAGTCAAACACGACGGAATGATAGTAGGACTCACCTGACACATTTCTTTTTGCAGAGCATGTCGAAGCCGGTCTGTGTTCAACGTTCAACATTGGTCCAACATTGGTCCTATCCATCCCACATGAAAACTCGCGTAGTCTTCGTGTTGGGGTCCTTGGGCACTGGCTGGACTCTGGAAGTCCTTGTTGCTAATCGTCGCCACCACTGGTGCCGCCTCGTCAATTTTTTGCAGTCTTTGCCATGGTGTCACTCGAGCGAGCTGCATGGCCGCCACCCAATCTAATGCGTAGGACACGGTAATGGCCTCTGAAAATAACAAATAATGACACAACATCAACCTTGGAGACAAACACTGACCGTCTGAGCGTTGAAACGTTGACGTTCATCCCCAGTGAAAAGCCCGGAAAAGCAGATACAAACAGAACAAACAAGATCGATCTTCCAAAAGAAACATGCGACGTCATCAATCCAAATTGGGACCTGGTGCTTCACCTGATCCACACT
>Ga0307509_10009059_pt1 | contig 12520 bp, 8 predicted proteins | sample 10_EM_MG_FD_202245 | JGI IMG/M metagenome (GOLD analysis project Ga0307509, IMG submission 202245) | Populus trichocarpa ectomycorrhiza microbial communities from riparian zone in the Pacific Northwest, United States - 10_EM | ecosystem: Host-associated > Plants > Roots > Unclassified | place...
CAGGCCCGGTCAGATGAACTCCAGAAGCCGGACTGCAGTGTGCAGTCCGGCCCGGCCGCCCCTAGTAAAAGCCCAGGCCGGCCGGTTCGACCCGAAGCCTGACCGGACTGACCGCCTGCGGACACTGACGAGAGGACGTCAATCCCAACCAGGCAGACACTAGATATGGCCGGACACCACTCTCGTGGGCGGCTAAGAACGGGCATGAGGGAGTAGTAAGGATCCTTTTAGAAAGAGAGGGTGTCAATCCCAACCAGGCAGACACCAAATATGGCCGGACACCACTCTGCTGGGCGGCTGAGAAAGGGCATTCGGCAATAGTAAAGATGCTTTTGGAACGAGAGGACGTCAATGTCAACCAGGCAGACAGAGAATACAGCCGGACACCACTCTTGTGGGCTGTTGACAACGAGTATTCGGGAATAGTAGAGATGATTTTGGAACGAGAGGGCGTCAATCCCGACCAGGAAGACGTATATGGCTGGACACCACTCCGGTGGGCGATTGAAGGAGGGCATAAGGGAATATTAAAGATTCTTTTGGAACGAGAGGACGTCAATATTAACTGGGAAGGCGCCAAATATCGCCGGACACCACTCTGGTGGGCTGTTGACCGCGGGCGTTCGGGAGTAGTAAAGATGATTTTGAAACGAGAGGGTGTCAATCCCGACCAGGCAGACACCAAATATGGAAGGACACCACTCTCGTGGGCGGTTGAGGGCAGGAATGAGCGAATAGTAAAGATGCTATTAGAACGAGAGGACGTCAATCTCAACCGGGCAGACACAAGGTATGGCCGGACACCACTCTTGTGGGCGGTTGACAGCGGACATTCGGGAATAGTAAAGATGATTTTGGAACGAGAGGGCGTCAATCCCAACCAGCCAGACACCGAATATGGAAGGACACCGCTCTCGTGGGCGGCTATGAAGGGTCGTGAGAGAATAGTAAAAATGCTTTTGGCACGGGAGGACGTCAATCTCAACCGGGCAGACACCAGATGTGGCCGGACACCACTCTTGTGGGCGGTTGACAACGGACATAAGAGAATAGTAAAGCTGCTTTTGGAACGAGAGGACGTCAATCCCGACCAGACAGACACCGAATATGGAAGGACACCACTCTCGTGGGCGGTTGAGGGCAGGAATGAGGGAATAGTAAAGATGCTTTTAGAACGAGAGGACGTCAATCCCGACCAGGCAGTCACCAAATATGGCTTGACACCGCTCTTGTGCGCGGCTCAGACCGGGAGTGAGGGAGTAGTAAGGATCCTTTTGGAAAGAGAGGGCGTGAATCTCAACCAGGCAGACACCGAATATGGCCGGACACCACTCTTGTGGGCCGTTGAAAACGGACATAAGGGAATCTTAATGATGCTTTTGGAACAAGAGGACGTCAACCCCAACCAGGCAGACACTCAATATGGAAGGACAGCACTCTCCCGGGCGGCTCAGAACGGACATGAGCGCATAGTAGGGATGCTTTTAGAACGCGAGAGCATCAACCCCGACCAGGCAGACACCGAAGATGGCCGGACACCACTCTGGTGGGCGGCTCGGAACGGCCATGAAAGAATAGTAATGAGTCTTTTGGAAGAAGTGGGCGTCAACCCCGACCAGGCAGACACCAAATCTGGCCGGACACCACTCTGGTGGGCGGCTGAGGGCGGGGATGAGGGAATAGTAAAGATGCTTTTGGAGCGAGAGGGTGTCGATCCCAACCTGGCAGACACCGAACATGGTTGGACACCACTCTCTTTGGCGGCTTTGAACGGGTATGACAGAATAGTAAAGATGCTTTTGGAACGAGAGGGTGTCGATCCCAACCTGGCAGACACCGAACATGGTTGGACACCACTCTCGTTGGCGGCTTTGAACGGGCGTGACAGAATAGTAAAGATGCTTTTGGAACGAGAGGACGTCAATCCCGGCCAAGCAGACACCACCGGAATGGACCTGACACCACTCTTGTTGGCGGTTCGGTGCGGGCATTCGGGAATAATAAACATGCTCTTGGAACGAGGGGAAGTCAATCCTAACCAAGCCGACACCAAATGGGGCTTAACGCCACTCTCGTGGGCGGCCTCAGAGGGGCATGAGGGGGTGGTAAAGATTCTTTTGGACCGAGAGGACATCGATCCTGTCCAAGCATGCACCATATCTGGCCAGACACCACTGTCATGGGCGGCTAAGAATGGGCATGAGGGAATAGTAAAGATGCTTATGAAACGGAAAGATGTCTCCACCGCTATGCCGGATAGCGCCAACCAAACCCCACAACTGTCACCTCTACCCGAAGGACATGACGCCGTCGTGAGCGTCCCCCAGGAGTGTGGCAATGTCAACTGTCCCGCAGCAGATCCCAGTGGCCCGACATCCCTCCTACCCGCCGCTGTAACTCGCGACGAGTGTGTGGTGGGGAATCAATTCCGATCTCACGATTCAAATGCCGATATGACTGACTTCAATGCCCAACCCGCGCCCCTGCCAGTCACCCACCATCAACCGCCTAGGTCATTAGAGCCCGGGGGCTTTATTCCCAAGCCCGCAGACAGCGGCCACTCAACCCAGCCATCCTGGTGGCCCCAGTCTCTCTTTGTCTGGGCCCCGAAGCTCTGGCACCCTCGGCGGAAAACTGACACCCATCCTAACACTCAATCCATCCTCTCATTTGCCGCCGACAGTTCTTTTATCATCGCCTTTCTTGTTTGTCTGTTCGCTTATCTCCTTTACCACATATTTTCTTCCCCGTTACTAAATATATTCTCCTTCCGTAAATTCTTGTTGAGTGAAGGGTTGGTGTAACAAGGTCTCCATAGATTTACGCATCTAGTTTGAGAAGGGCGCTTTTCTTGTTTATACTCTGTCAATTTGCTATTTAACTTACCAACTTGTGTTTTTTTTTCCCCCCCTTGCATTGGAGTTCTGGTTAGACTGGCGCTGTTCTTGTTCATTTCTATTATTCGTTATGTTGGTATTTGTTTTGGGTTTTGTGGATCGCGGTTTATTGTACGATTAAATTACATTATGGCCTGTCACAAACAATTGGGTAGGAATAGATAGTAAGCTAGAAGACACTTGTCCTAGGTGCGTAAGCAGCTGGTCTGTCTCCTTCGGCTAATTCCTCTCACTACCGTCAAGTGATCTATAGCGGCTCCCTTTATCGACTATCATACTCCAATTCTAGTTCTGCCGCCTGCCGGCGGGGGGGGGGTCCCAAATCATTGAACACCCTAAGCCTAACTTCCCGGCTTTCTCCTTGATCAGTGCATGGCTTGGTGGTATCAACGGGATGGCGGAGGTGATTTTGCGGCATGAGGCGTCTTAGTTAGGCTAGATTCCGAAAAATGTATGAGATTGTTATTTGGCATGCCCTGGTGGGAATATTTATGGGGTACTCTACAATAAGGGGTATAGCTCTGACACGGCACAGAAATCCCGGTGTTGCAAAGGCGCAAGGCCTGAATGTAGTCCATGAGTTCTTCCATAACTACTTGATTTTCATTTGGTTTCTTTAACCGCTGCTGTTATCCTGTGGCAAAAGAATGTGCATAACAGGTGACAGAAGAGCAAGGTTATAAATTTCGTTTGGATTGGGGAAATATGTGCTGTGCAATGTGAGAACAGGTAAAGAATCAGGTGGTTCTGGAAGAGCTTGCGGAATGGCATCCCCAATGCTGATGTTGTGTTTGTGCTTGCCTCCACTATTCAATAAGTATTTCAACATACCTTTTGCTGAAATAGCATCAACTGGGACTACTTGAGAAAAAGAGTATTTCATTGGGCCAGTGTTGAGCAACTAATACAGGCATGCAATGCCGCCAAAATGCATACTGAGAGGGTCCGGAGAGGTCATACTAGGACGGTATGTGTAGCGAGCCCAACTCTCCTCCCCTTACTCATTAATTCCATGGAAAAAAAACCCCCTTTTGGTAAGATTCCGTGGCTACCAAGTAGGGTTTGAGACCCTATACTTATTTAACACACACCCGCCATATATCCTACACATCATACTCTTTTATACATGGGACAGACAATAATATTATTATTACAATTAATTCGGCCTAGTGTAATACTTCGGAAATGAAAAAAAGCAAGACAGTGGTGGCTTACACAAACTTTTGGAAACAATTTGTTGGGTTATCTACATACTTGTACCAACTCTCAACTTAGGTATGATGGCAGCTGCCGATATTATTCTAGCATAACACTAGTATGGAATACTCTTACTCTTCCCAGAATGCTATTTCTATTCGAAGTTTTCGGGGTCGGTGGGGTTAAAATATTGGTTGAGGACAAGAGCGGCTTGAGCAGCTCAGTTCATGGAAATTAGAGTCCTGCGGTCGAGGTAGAAGATGTTGGAGGGATGTTGCTTTCTTTGCTCAGGAGACATGCAGACGGAACCGATAGTGGAGAATCTTCAACAATATATTTTACTTACTATGTCTTTTCTTTGTATTAACAGGAGGCTATGAAGGAACAAGGGCATGTAGGAAATACAGAGAAAGGTATGGCGATTTATAGAAAGGTCGGGGTTTGGTATTTGTGTTTTACTTTGACACCTGTATCTACTGTTGGTTTGATTTCTAGTTGGAGAGCAGAGTTGAGAGTGAGAGTTAGCGAATGAACAAAGTACCAGAGATGAAACTTACATTCCATATCGTTCCTTCGAAGTATCTAATCCCCACGGGAATTCTCTTAGCCTACCATCTACTTCCGTGCGAACCTCATTTCCCGTTTCGACAGAAGAATCTGAACTCTGCTGGATACCAACATGCTAGGCGAGCAAAGGTGTAGATAGTGCTGCAAAGAGAGGTGAGGGTAATGAGCACTCTTTCAGCAGTATTGGACTTATAGAGGGCACCTAGGGCCATGCGGATTGTCTGGATGATGAAGGGAGGCAACATTCCGAAAGGTAAATGTCAAAAAGGTTTGCAGATCACTCACAGGAAATGGTGAGGCAGGTGGCCACAACCCACTCACTTCTTTCTCTTATTAGACTGTGCTCATACATCGGGGAAGGGGAGCCCATACATTCTGGATCCTACCGCCTAATGTCCAGTTAGGTGCTCATAATCGGCATAACCTCACTGTGGCCTCCTGGTATTGAACACAATAGATTACCTGGAAAATTCCATTGCGGCTGGTTTAGCATTTCTCCAGGTCCTTAAGCTCGCAGTATTCATTAGACCCTGTATATATGGAGGCTCTTCCAGTACTGAGGAGGGTGGTTAGAGGCAAGATGGAGAGGACCACGAGGAACATTTAACCTATCTTAGAGAAGCGTTTGTGAGACACATCTCGTGTCAGTCAGTCATGGAGGCTCTGCCAAAGGGGGAATTATTGGATGGTGATTGTTGCCACAACAAGCCAGATCACACGGCTTCTCCCCGCTCCGATTAAAAAACAATCTTAAACCCCCCTACTGGTATCATAGTCCCCCTACAAATCACTGCACTGTTTCCCTGTTCAACCAACGTTTTGGATAGGGTACCATAGCCCAAGCTTCATATCCAGTCCACGTCGGCCATGATAATATCGACAACTGCCACATAATAGGCAGCTGCAACAACACTTTCAGTAACTCGGACGAGGGTGGAGATACTGTGTCGGTTATCTACACTGAAACCCAATAATAGACACCAAGATATGCGCACTGATCGGTTCGTCAGTGTAGGGGATTAGGCTTTGGAGACTCGCGAGTTCCATCAATCGAGGGTAAGGAGGATGCAGCCGACAAGGATATCTTGTTTTGCTCCGGGAATCCGGGAGTCAGCAAAACATATCTGAGTTGAGAGATGGGATTCTTTGAAAGAAGCCGATACCACTGATAACTAGAAATACTAGTTCGTTAGTTATCAATAGCCTGTGCGATCGGGGGTGGGGGGAAAAGATTGGGGTCGCAGCCTTCCACTCGACTTCCTTTCCCAGCAACAACGGACGATCAACAACGTCGTGGGATCTATTTTGAAGCAACTGGTAGGTAGAGGGGAGGTCGCTGAGGGTCAATGCCTGGCGTTTCAAAAAGCGAAAAGGGAGGTTCACTGGAGAGGACTGCGGCTTGCGGATCTGATGGGGATGTTAAGGACTGTTATTGACGCACTGCCCCAAGTTTTCATCAGCATTGATACCTTAGACGAATGTTTGCCGAAGTGCCTGCCAGAGCTTATCGAGTCTCTGAGAGATAATGTTCAGGAGTCCCCGAGCACGAGAATATTCCTCACCGGGAGGCCCCACGTCAGAGGAGATATCCAAAGATATTTCACGAAGATGGTCAGTCGTGATACCCAGCAACCCTAACATGGATCATATCCGGAATTATGTGGGGATGAGGTTAGACGGGGATGCGGAGCCGGAGGCGACGACCGACGATTTGCGGGTGGATATTGTGGCAGTTAAAGTTATCATGGAAAATATATCTGATATGTGAGTAGGCCATTTCGCATTTCTACTGCATTAGCGATGTACAGTTTACTTACAAAGGATTTCACTTAGATTTCTCCTTATTTCGCTCAACATCGACCGTGCCGTATCCTAGGAGGTGACAATCAGCTGCAAAAGAAGGAAACTAGAACAGATCACACTTAGCAATAGATTGGGTGATCCAGAGAACGTTAACCCCGACCGGCAGACACCTATTATGGCCGGACACAACTCTCATGGGTGACTGAGAATGGGCATTAGAGAATAGTAAAGATGCTTATCGAACAGAAAGATGTTTGCCGGATAACACAAACCAAACCCCATAGCCGTCGCTTCTCCCCTAAGACCATGATGCAGTCGTGAGCGTCCCACGGGAGTGTGGCTAGTCAATTGCGCTGCAGCAGATCCCGGTAGCCCAACATCCATCCCACCCTCTGCTGTGACTCGGAACAGGTGAGTGGTGAGGATTCAATGCCAATCTCACCATTCAGATACCGACATGACAGACATTAATGGCCAACCTGGACCCCAGCCAGCAGCCCACCATCAACAGCCGAGGTCATTGGATTCTGTTCCCAAGCCCACAGATAGCGGTCCCTCAACCAAATCACGCAGGTGGCCCTAGTCTTTCTCCGTTCAGCTTCTGGAACTCTCGTACCCCCCCCCCACAGACAACTGACGCCCATCCTAACACTCAATCCACCTCTCATTTGCCCTCGGTTAACTTTTATCATCTCCTCTCTTATTTGTCTTTTTGCTTTTCTCTATATCTTTCCTTTCCCACCACTATATATATTCTCCCTCTGGACATACCTGCTAGTGAAGTATTGGTATAGGTGAGACCTCCGTAGATTCCCCAATATATTTTGATTAGGGTGTTTTTCTGGGTTCTGCTAGCTATTTGCTTACCATTATCAACTTTTGTATTTTTCCTTTTGTTTGCCTTTCTGCTCCAATGGGATTCTAGTCAGACTTGATCCTATGACACTGTTGCTTTCCTCCCCCGTTGTTCGCCACCTTTGTATTTGCCTCGAGTTTTGTGGACAATGATGGATAGTGCAATACCGTAAAAACTCTTGAAATCCGCCATCTAAGACGATTGCGCTAGTGCCATTATGGTAAAAACTCTTGCGATTCGCCGTCTCGGTTAGGTCGCAAATCTGGGATGCACAGACAAAGTTTCCTGAGAAGGATTAGTGGTTTCCTGACGTGGTATAGCCCGAGTGCTTTGACCTTGTTTGATCTTCTAGATTTGCAAAACTAAACTTATCTCGGGGGCTAATGACTCGGTTTACAGGGATCCTCAGATGGCGGATTTAAAGAGTTTTTACGGTACTGAAAAACAACAACTCGGGCAACAGTGTATCTACTCTATGAAACGGAAGACACTACAAGTCACCCACTATCACAGACGAAAACCGCACCCAGCAAAACAACTCACAGAATTCACCATTGATTCAAGTCATCTAAGCTAATTCACAAACCTTCTGCGAAGACAAACCTCAATGGCGGAGAAAAAAAGAAAGAAAAACCAAAGCGAAGAAAAAGTCCAACCTGTCCCGGTTGTCCGACTATCTATGAACAGGAGGTCCTCCTCTTGTGGTTTGCTGTCCTAATTTTCCACTGTTGCCCGCTGTGGTGGTGTTCCATGGTGGTCGAAAGAAACGAGAGACAAGTGGGAGATCGCTGCCTACATAGATTTGCCCCACCCCCCTATCCGCCAAGCCTTAGCACCTGTAAGCCACATTACCTAATCAGCTTCGACAAAAAGACAAGCACCGCCTCTTTTCTCACCCAAGCAAAGTGCCATCATCCACAATCACTCATCCTCCACCAAATCATCCCCAGCTAGCTAAAAATATTGTAACTAAGCAAAGACAAAATTTATCCGCAACAGTACGGTCCCGTTGCAAGCGGTGGGGTTGGAATAGACGCTAAGCTGGAAGACACCCGTCCTAGCTTCGCAAACAGCTAATTTATTTCGTCGGTTAGTTCCTCTCACAGCCACCAAGCAGTCTCCAGCGGCTTCCTTTATAAACCATCATATTGCCCTACTAGCTGAACCATATATCATGTGAGAGAGTCCCAAATCGTCGAGCCACAACCCTCCCTAACATACTATAGATCCTTTCAATGCTGGTGCATGGTTCAGTGATGCCGAGGAGACCACGAGGGGCTTTTTCTGGTGCCGGCTAGCTAAGCTAGATTTTATAAATGCAAGACATTGTGAGTTGGTTTGTCCTGGATGGGAGTATTTGCGGGGCACGAGAATAGGTGTGGCCCGGATAGAACATAGAAATATTATAAAACAAAAACTAGAAAAAAAACTTAGATGTAATATTATATACAGTAGGTTCTTGACTGACAACTAGTTCTAGATTTCCGCTGGTTTCTTTAAGTATCCATATCATCCTGGCGCAGAAGACAGTGCAGGGCGGCTGACAAGCGAAAAGGTATAGTTTGGATCGGAGAAATGTGTGCGATGTTGGAGCCGATAGGCAGGTGTCGGATAGCGTTCCAAACGGTCCAGTCCATCCCTTTTCCACTCCACTGACGACTGCTCAGGATAGATGTAGGTATGACGGGACCCCCTGCTGTCCCGCTATGGCTCCAGGGATGGCTTCAGCTTCCTCATTTCGGATAGGTGTTCTCAGGATTCCTAAGTCAGACACTTCAAGTTGAAAGATTTCATATCCTTCACCATGTATCATTCTTAAACGGTGAGGGTTAAAGTGGCCTAGATATGGCTCCGGTGAGCATAACGCATGGAATAACCTTTAGACGGAGTGGGGAAGTTTGCCCTTTCTTTTCTAACTATATAACTGGTAAAGACAGGAGTGGGTATATATCATAAACCGAATCACCAATGACTTTCTGATCATCCTTTTCTCTCTCACATAGAAGGTGCTCGGCAGGATCCTGGTTTCTCCTATCATATTTTGAATAATTACAGAGTGCCTCAAGTGTCGGCGTGAGCAACCTGCTTGGTGTGCGGGAAAGTTCACCAACACTGGGACTACCACAGCCTGAGAGTTCAGAAATTGGACTGAGGTAACCGGATCCGAGGTGATAGATTGGGTTTTGCGGTAACCCCTCCCCCCCTCGGGAAATAACTTTACCAGTTATTCTCATGAGAATCAACTTCCGTAGTATCGGCAGTCGGTGAGGTGTTGGCACAGTTATGACAGCACTAGAGCAGATAAAAAGAATTATTCAAAGAAGCTTTTGCAAGAGAGATTGAAGGCATGAGAGGGATGAGCTCCGCTCTTATTCTCAATACTCAGAGGACTTAATGATCTATTTAACCTTCTTCACTTTCTTGCAGGAACAAAGTTTACTTCGTCTAATTCATAGCATCATAATGCATCACTCGTACCTTGGCTGAGGTCCACCCTGTCACCCGCCATTCCCGCGTCCTTCATCCCCCCCCTCATCCAAGGCAGTCCTCCCCAATATTAAAGGCCACCCCCAATATCCCTTTCCTGTATCCCACAGTTTTTTTATACCCCCTATAGCCTCCTCCTCTATAACCCCTACCCTCTGCCATGGCAGTGACTGTATGTGTTGGGTTCCCTATAGGACATACGGTTTAGCGGTTGTGCGGACATGCAGGTATGATATGCGGGTATGCGGCTAGGAGATATACGGTTATAGGGTATGTGGCTTTGTGGTTTGCGGTGATAAGGCACTGAGCAGTGGGTTGTTGCTGTACACTACATTCCCTGAAATTAGGTATATGGTATCGGTTTTATGGTTTCTTTCATACCCTGTGTCGCTGGGCATGCGGGGGCTGGCAGGGCATAAGATTCAGGGATCACCAGGGATCATGGGGAATCGGGGTGGTTCTAGATTTCTTGAGATCTTTAGGATCGGGATCTGTTCGCTGTTTGTGTTTCTTTAGAATTTGCTCAATTTGGTGAGTGTTTCGTCGTTGTTAGCTAGACGGAGATATATATATCCTGGACCGTACCTATCCAGAGAGAGGGCAGTCTTTCAATCTACCGCTCCTCCATCTCTTCCCGTTCCACTTAGAGACTGTTGCGATTCCACCCTTGCACTTTTCTTCTTTCGGGCTTCCCTTAGGCTTCGTCAATCTAAATTATTTGATTATAGTGATGGGAGCATATGGTATCGAACCCGGCGGTCATATAAAAGGCCGGTAGTCTACCAGGCAACTGACCTACACAGGGCCATTTCTACTGGTAACCTCCTCTCCAGCCTCCTTGATACCCTTGCCATCCCTGCAGGCCCCGCGGAGGGTTCGGAACACTAGCCGGACCCAGCAGAAGAGGTACTGTTTCTATCCAAGGCTCCCAGACCAGTTGGGTTAAGCGTCGGATGGGGACTAGAGCCACTTGGGCGCCCCAATTCATCAACACGAGGCTTTTGGTGAGGAAGTCAGGAAAAACCTCGATATTGTAACTAACACTTAAGTCGAGTCAAAGTTGTGACAGGTGTTCTAAAGGGGGAGGGGGGCAACAATCAGATTTCCGGCAACCTTGAGCTGGTATCCCGTTAGGAGTCCCTAGTGGACCCATTGGTCAGCTGCATGAGTCCCACCTGGGGCCTGTTCGAGCTACTCAGCTGCGGCGGACATGGCTGGGTCGCGGCGAGGATCTGTCAGCATATCATGACAGCGGTGGGCAAGACATCCACGCTGCGGACAATTCCTCCTCCGAGGGCACCTTGGATCCGCAAGAGTGCGACGAAGACTTTCCTCGATACCACTGCCAACCTTCCTCGTTAGGCCTCACTCCTGCGAAACTGCTGTTGAATATGTTCCCAAGACGACCGTCGAGGCTCGAGCCCTAGTTGGTGGTCGGGGCCTGCACGGGAGTGTGTCCGAATGTTATGTGGATAATAAAGTCACCGATAAAGGCCGTAGCAGCGTACAGGTATCACTTCCTTCCCTAGTAGAAATCACTGCATGTGGGCGGAGGGGACGGATCACGAAGGTTAAATTAGGTGGTTTATTTGACACGCTCATTCTTGCGCCCGCTTTGCTGCTTTGTATCGACTTGCCTGTTTATTGGTTCTCGTTGCGGGGTCTGACTTAATTTGATTGTAGTATTGTTTTTGTTGACGGAAGAAATTAATTTTTTTATCGTATTTTGCAGAGTGAGATAATGTGAATTGAAGTGGTAGAGTACTTGGGCGCAGATTAAATGCTCGAAATGCTAGTGTCTACAGTCGCCCTTATTTTCAATCAACAAGTGGAAGGTAGCACAACTTAGGACTAGATAAAAAAGTAAGAAAAATATCAATTCCGCAAGATAACCTTAGGGGAAAACGGTTTTGGGGAAAAAATACTTATTCGATGCTGTGGTGGTTGTGGTAGTAGGCAGTAGTGAGGTTGAAAAAGTGGTGGTATGGTTCAAGACGTCTATTGTGTGCGCCAAGCATTTTGAAATGGGGGACGGCTTGGCATTCAACAAATGGTACTGAAAACAGGTAATTCGGGTTTGAGTATATCTACTTTCTAGAACGGAGGAAGTACAGACAAAACACTATCACTTTCTAGAACCTTCAAGTAGAAAACCAAACAACACAAGTCACGATCAATTCCAGCCAAGCTAAACTAAACCGCACACCTAATCCACAAAACTACACTCAAGAATGCGATTTCCGTCACAAAGAAAATTCAACGTAGCAGGTTGTTCAACTAACTAAAAACAGGCCCAGTTCCTTTCCTCAAACCAGAGTCAAACAGTTCCCCCGTTGTGTTGTGTTGGTCGTTGATCCCACAGGTGGTGAGAAGAAAGAAGAAAGGGAGAAAGCGTGAGAGGTGACAAAGAACCTAACTTACACAGAACCCCTGTCTGCCAAGCCCAACCAACAACCCCTGCAGAAAGGCAATAACCCTCAACCCTAAGAGCGTGATCATGACTAGCTATCTAACGTATTTGACCTAGTTATGGGACGCTGCCTAGTTATGGGACATGTTTTAGATTCAGTGTCCCATGAATAAATCGATAAATAACTCAACCAATACTAAATGAAATAGTCTGTCAATCCACATTCAAATAGCTAACATGTATGCAAAGATAATGTATAAATTATTCTGTTCCATTGGCAACAGAGCAAAAGCTATAGTAGAA
>Ga0307509_10009060_pt1 | contig 12519 bp, 11 predicted proteins | sample 10_EM_MG_FD_202245 | JGI IMG/M metagenome (GOLD analysis project Ga0307509, IMG submission 202245) | Populus trichocarpa ectomycorrhiza microbial communities from riparian zone in the Pacific Northwest, United States - 10_EM | ecosystem: Host-associated > Plants > Roots > Unclassified | place...
CAGGTCCGACTTCTCGCGATAGGTGAGCTTGATGTTGAACCGCGTGTCGTAGAACTCGACCACTTCGTCGAGGTTCTTGGCGAAGCCGTTGTGGAAGTACGAGAGGGGCGATCGAAAACCCGTTTGTTGTCGACGCACTGCAACCCTTTCAAGTGCTTCCCCGCGGTCGAGTCCCGCTGAGACCCGCTCAGTGCCGCCAAGTTCCGCCGGTTCTGGCAAGCAGCTGGCAAATAACCGGCCATCCGTACCACGTAGCTTGAATTTATTTCTTCGCCTGCGGCGTCACGGTTTGGACGTCCCGCCGGAGCCGCTCGATGCGCCGGAGCAAGTCGCGGGGGCTGGGAGTGGCGTGCTTGCGGACCCACCGCGCGAGGTGGTCCAAGAGCTGGTCCGGATCGGGAGCGCCCTCGGGTACCGGAGGCGCAGCGGCAACGCCCGGGGGTAGGCGGTACTTGGCGGCGACCTTGTCGAGCGCGTTCTGGTACTCCTCGGCGACGATCTCGGGGGTCACGGCCGCGTAGCGCAACGTCATGCGGATGTCTCGGTGGCCGAGAAGCCGCATGACCCCGACCAGGCTCATTCCCCCGCTCAGAAGCTCGGTGGCGAAGGTGTGCCGCAACCGGTGGCTTGTGATGCGCGCCGGGTCCGGGAGGTCGCGGCTGGCGACCTTGAGCACGTCCGACAGCTCGTCCCAGTTGCACTTGTTGTGGTTCCGGCCAGGCACGAGCCACACGCGAGAACGCGGCCCCGTGGACTGCAGTCGACGGACGAGTTCGACGGCCTCCGGATCAAGCGGCACGAGCCGCTCACTGTGCAGCTTGCCGAGCGGGACTTTCAGGAGTGGCTGACGCCGGTCGAACCGCGCGCAGTGGTACTCGAGGTTGTATAGCTCGCCGATGCGCAAGCCGGTGCGGCGCATGAGTAGCAAGGCCCAGGCGAGGGGATCCTCCGAGGCCGCCAGACGACGCTGTAGCTCGCGGTCAGCCTCGACGGTCAGCGGCCGGGGCATGTAGCGCGGCAGCTTCGGAAAGTCCGACCGGCGAATGAGTTCGTCGGCAGCGGTCCGCATGGGCTGGCGCTCGTTCAGCCAGCGGAGGTACACGCGGGTCTCCATGAGCATCCCGTTTCGGGTGATCACCGCGAGCCGTTCGGCGTGCAGCGCCTGGAACCACCGCGTCATGTCTCGATGCGTGAGCTGCGCAATGTCGAGCTTGTTCTCGTCGAGCCAGGCATAGAAATTACGCAGCGAGACGGCGTAGCTACCGCAGGTGCTCCGTCGGTGCGTAGGAGCCAACGACGCCAGGTACTCGCGCGCGATCGGCGGCAGTGACCGCGGGCGTCGCTGGAGATGCTTCGGGTTGAAGCTGAGCATGTCGCGGTCGCGGAGCCGCTGCAGGTAGTCGCGAAGCCGGACCCACAACGCCCGGCTCGTCTTCGCGGTGACGCGCACGTGGTTCGGTCGCGTCAGGAAGTGCTGGAACAGCACGGGCGTCAGCTGCGCGACGGAGATTCCTCGCCACTCCAGCCACCGATGCAGGGTGAGGATGGCGGCACGTGCGCGCTGCCCGCGCGGCGTGAGCAGAAAACGCCGAGTCGCGAGCGGCAGCTTCGACACGGTGCGAGGGTATGGACCTCGCGTCCGTACTGGCCTTGCCGGTGTCGCGGTGCTCGTCGGGGATTTCGGTTTGTCCAACACCGTGCAGTCACTCCACGCGATACCTGCGCTGCAGCTCCTCGACGACGCGCCGGTACTCGTCGGCGATATCGGCCATCGAGAGATTGATGTAGCGGAGTGTCGTGCTGCTGTCTGCGTGACCCATCAGCCGCTGCAGGATGGGCAACCGAACACCGGAACGGGCCATGTCCGCGCCGAACGTGTGCCGGAAACGATGCGGGTTGGCTCTGGCGATAGTCCGGTCACGGCGACGTTGACGGAACAAGCTCCGCAGCCCAGCCATCGTCATCGGGCTTCCTCGTCGCGGTCCCTGCAGGATGACGAACAGCCGTTCCGTCGTGCAGTCGGAGGGGCGCTCCCATCGTGCGTAGTCCGCGATGGCGCGCGCGACCAGTTTTGGCAATGGCAGCACGCGCTCGCGCTGCCCCTTGCCGCGGATGCGGAGCTGCTGCTCCTCGACGAGGACGTCTCCCATCTGCAGCTGCAGGACTTCGATGCAGCGCACACCGCACAGCAGCATCAGATGCGCGATCGCGACATCGCGGTAGCGCCGCAGGGTGCGAAGGAACTGACGGACCTCGGTGCTGGTCAGCGGCTCGACGACGTGCCTGGGCACCTTGACGCGAAGTACGAGGCGACGTCGACGCGGTAGCGGATGCAGGCCGAGAGAGTGGTCCCGGCCCGGACCGCGGTAATACGGTGCGGGGTTGACGACGCCTTGCTCTCCGTCGAGGTCACGTCCCACGCAGAACCGGTAGAGCAACCGCGCGGTCGTGAGCCGCCGGTTGATGCTGGTCGGCTGCGCACCGGCGGTGCGCTGCGAGCCGATGTACTCGAGCAGCTTCTCGCCCGACAGGTCACGCACCGCGTATCCGACGCGGTCGAGCCAGCGGTAGAGTACGACGAGGTCGTAGCCGTACGCCCGGATCGTCGCGCGCGCGAGCCCTCGCATCGCGAGCGCCGCGAAGAACCGGTTGGCGTCGCGGATCGGTCGGAGCTTCGCGTCGACCAGCTGCCACAGCCCGCCGCGCTTGACCGGCCGCAGCGATGCGGTCGCGGTCGTCGGTCGCGACTCCGCGGTTGCACGCGCTTCGCGTCGAGCCATCGCGGTTACCGGATGTCGTCGGGTACAAGACGAAGCTGCCGAAGGTCGGCGAAGTCACCGACGCCTTGAATGCGCGTGCCGCGGCGCCGGCGGCGACCGCGCTCGGTGACCTCGACGCGGTAGAACACCGACTGAGCACCAACGCCGAGCTCGTCGGTCAGGCCCAGGCAGAACCCGGCCTCCCGGGCGTCCACAGACAACACAACAGCGAGCCGCGTATCCAGCCAGAGCGACAGCCCCTCCAGCAGCGTAGTCACCGCGCGCTCGTGCCGAACCTGCGACGGCGGAGGCAAGATCGCTCGAAGCAATTCGTCCGGGCCATGGCTCACCAGGAGCCGCGTCCACTTCGCCGTCGGCGATAGCACCACTTTGTACGAGTCCATCGAGCTGGTTCTCCTCGTCCACGGTCCGAGATGCGTTCTGCTCGGCCGTCGACGCGGACGATTCAGCCTGGAGCGCAACTTTCTCGCTACGTGCATCAGTCAACGCCGCTGTTTCGGCGTCTTTGGCTGCGCGGGCGAGGCGCAACTCGCGACGGTCCCGTTTGCCTTCGTCGCCGAGGCTGCGTACGTGTCGCGAGCTGGCCAGGCGATGGCTGGCGGCAGATGCGCGCTTCCGGCACCCCTTGCCGCAGTATGTTTGACCGCGGTAGTCCCGTCGACAGACGAAGAACGCAGTGACGCACCACATGCAGGTCAGCTCGTAGACGGGGACGGTCGTATCCAAGGCGCTGGGGGCGACCGCCAGAAACTTGGATGCAGACCCGTCCCATGAGATGAACTCGCTGTCGATGGCCCCGCGCTGGGTCTACGGCCGAAGGTCCGAGCTGGTGACTCGGGCCTTCACTCTTTCGGTGCGGCGCGAATCGTCCTACCGCAACCGGTCGTGGGCCAGTTTCCGGAGGCAGCCGGCGGTGCCCTGGCCGCGATGTGGCTCCGGATCCCCGCCGTCGCCGGCCTCGGTCACCCGCGACGTGGATCTGCCGCACGCAGGCAGCGTGCCGGGCTCGCGTGCGGAGAGGGATACCGACGACGTACATTCGACCGGTGCCTCGCTCGAAGGCTCAGCCCGTTCTCTCCGGATCCCCTGCGCGGAGGGGCGAGCAGAACGCGAACCTCCGACGACACCACCAGCGTGCGAAGGGCACCGATGAACCGTCTCCGTCGGAATTGACCGGTTATCGGGCTAAGGATCTGAGCCCCGATCGACACCGCGCGATTCCTGGAACGGGTTGGTCCGACCGCGATCGCGGGCAGAACGCGAGCCAGCGTTCTGGCTCACAGCAGAAAGAGCGGTCGAGGGTCGAGGGTCGAGCCAGTGCCGAACGCTTGTCCTGGAAGGCAACGATGGTCGGCGGTCGAAGATAGGCGCCGACCACGATCTGCGGCCGATGACCGGCGCAGTCGATGCCAGACGCGGGTCGACCGGAGGGCGCGGCGGATCGCCGGACAGCCGTCCGAGATCCGGCCCGAACCCGGACAAGCACGAGAGAGAAACCCGATTGTCGACGATGCTCTGCAGCTCTCTCGCGAACTTGGCCCCGGGCCGGATCCCGCTGGAGTCTGCTGTGTCCCGCTAGATCCCGTGGCGAGTGGCGAAGGATTGGCGAAGCGGATCAAAGGCTCGATGCCTCGGATCGAGGGCTGCACGATTTGTGCGGGCGAGCCTTGCGTACACGGCCGCTACCCGGCGTGCGCTCGGCCCAACCGCGGTGGCGGTGCGTCCGCCGGCCCGGGCGCACGTCCACCAGCCGCCAGTCCCCGCCGCCAGTCCCGGAGCCCGCCGCCAGTCCCGGAGCCCGCCGTCAGTCCCGGAGCCGCCGTCAGTCCCGGAGCCGCCGCCAGTCCCGGAGCCGCCGCCAGTCCCGGAGCCGCCGCCAGTCCCGGAGCCGCCGCCAGTCCCGGAGCCGCCGCCAGTCCCGGAGCCCGCCGCCAGTCCCGGAGCCCGCCGCCACGTCGCAGAACGGCCAAAACGAGTATCCTGAGAGCGATGAGTGAGGACGAAGAGCTGCAGGGACGTGGTCTAGGGATCCGGGTAGAGCCGACAGCGACCCGGCGCGTCGTGCTCAGGCATATGGAGGTGACGGGCGAGGGCAGCGTGGGCATCGACCTCACATGACCGGCGAGCGAGGTGGACCCACGGTCCGGGTCGATCAGCTCAACGCCAACACCGGCGGTGTCGGCGTCCAGGTCCGAGTCGACGGACGCGGCCTACAGCGCCGCAGCACGGTGCCAAGCACCCAGGGCGAGCCGAAGTTCACTGGCCGCGACGCTGAGCTGGTCGCGATCGCCGATGAGCTGACGGCTCGGCACCTGGTCGTGGTGCATGGCGCTCCTGGCCTCGGCAAGAGCCGGCTCGTCCGCGAGTATGCGCATCGCCACGCCGCGTCCTATCCGGGCGGCATGTTCTGGGTGCCGTTCGATCAGCCGCCACCAATCGAGCTGGCGAAACTGTTGCGCGATACCGATCGGCCTGCCTACGCGGACGAGTCGCTCGATGATCAATGCCGCCGCGCGCTCCGCGATCTGGGGAGCGCGGGCCGCGTGCTGGTGACCTACGACGCAATCAGCGGCGAGCAGGTACTTCGCGACTGGCTGCCCTACGACGGGCTGGACTGGCATCTGATCGTCACCTCGACCTCCGCGATATGGGCGAGTGCCTGGCGCACGGTCGAGATCGAGGCGCTGCACCCGGAGGCGGGTCACCAGCTGGTCGCGTCCATCCTCGATGAGGAGGCGGCGGCGGCCCGCCTGGCTGTGCCGATCGCAGCGAAGGCCGGCGGGGTCACGATCGAGCTGTGCGCCAGCGCGGCCGCGGCGCGCGAGCGGCTTCGCCGCGGACGGAGCATCGAACGGATCTCGGCCGACCTAGCGACGGGGACGGCATCGAGCTTCGAGTCCGCGTGGCGACTGCTGTCGGCCGATGGCCAACTCGTGCTCCAGGTGGCCAGCACATTCGTGACCCCACGGGTTCCGGCTTCGCTGGTCGTGTCCGCCTTGCAACGAATCGGTTGGGAGGAAAGCCGGGTGGAGGATGCGATCGACAACGCGCAGGACCGTCGACTGGCCGGCGGCGATCACGAGAGCATCGACGTTCATCAGCTGGTCGCGCGATTCGCGCGGGCACGAGGGCCTGTGGACCCGCTGGTGCGACGGGCGCTGCTCGATGGGTTGGTGGACACCGCGCGCGGGTTCGGTGCACATCCGGCAGATGTCCAACGTCGAGCACAGCTTCTGGCGCACTCGCTCGATATAGATGACTGGGCCGAGCTGGCGGGAGCGGACTTCCCATGGCACATGATGGGAAGCGCGATCGACGAGCTGAGCAAGTTCGCGGAGGCCCTGCCGTGGTACGAGCGTGCGGTTGCGGTCAAGGAGAAGGGCGATCTGGACGGGCGCGTGGACTCCCAGAGCCTCGGGACCAGCCTGCACCAGGTGGGCTCCTGCTATTCGCGCCAGGGCAAGTACGCGGAGGCCCTACCCTGGTTCGAGCGCGCGGTCGCGGCCCAGGAGAAGGGCGACCTGGACGGGCGCGTGGACTCCCAGAGCCTCGGGGCCAGCCTGCACCAGGTGGGTTCCTGCTATTCACGCCAGGGCAAGTACGCGGAGGCCCTGCCGTGGTTCGAGCGCGCGGTTGCGGCCCAAGAGCAGGGTGACGTGCACGGGCGCGTGGACTCCCAGAGCCTCGGGAAGAGCCTGCACCAGGTGGGCTACTACAATGCGCGCCAGGGCAAGTACGCGGAGGCCCTGCCCTGGTTCGAGCGCGCGGTTGCGGCCCAAGAGAAGGGCAACCTGGACGGGCGCGTGGACTCCCAGAGCCTCGGGGTGAGTCTGTTCGAGGTGGGCTCCTGCTATGCGAGCCAGGACAAGTACGCCGAGGCCTTGCCGTGGTACGAGTGCGCGGTCGCGGCCCAGGAGAAGGGCGATGTGCACGGGCGCGTGGACTCCCAGAGTCTCGGGAGGAGCCTGCATCAGGTGGGCTCCTGCTATGCGAGCCAGGGCAAGTACGCCGAGACTCTGCCGTGGTTGGAGCGCGCGGTCGCGGCCCAGGAGAAGGGCGATGTGCACGGGCGCCTAGACTCTCAGAGCCTCGGGGTGAGCCTCGACCTGGTGGGCTCCTGCTATTCGCGCCAGGGCAAGTACGCGGAGGCCCTGCCGTGGTTGGAGCGCGCGGTTGCGGCCCAAGAGAAGGGTGACGTGCACGGGCGCGTGGACTCCCAGAGCCTCGGAACGAGTCTGCACCAGATGGGCTCCTGCTATGCGAGCCAGGGCAAGTTCGCCGAGGCTCTGCCCTGGTACGAGCGCGCGGTCGCGGCCCAGGAGAAGGGCGACGTGCACGGGCGCGTGGACTCCCGGAGCCTCGGGAAGAGCCTGCATCAGGTGGGCTACTGCTATGCGAGCCAGGGCAAGTTTGCCGAGGCTCTGCCCTGGTACGAGCGCGCGGTCGCGGCCCAGGAGAAGGGCGACGTGCACGGGCGCGTGGACTCCCAGAGCCTCGGGAAGAGCCTGCACCAGGTGGGCCTGTGCCACACGCGCCTTGGCAACATCGAGGACGCACGCATGTGGTCCGAGCGCGCCTCGCGGGTCAAGCGGAGTGGCGAACTGTGAGGCGCACGCGATCATGCCGGTCGCAGAGCGCCAGAAACGAGTATCCTGAGAGCGATGAGTGAGGACATCGAGCTGCAGGAGCTGCTCAAGGCACACCAGGGTGAACTGAAGACGATCGCGGAGGCAGCGGGGAGCGGAAACCGCGACAAGGTCATCGACGCGGTGTCGTCGCTCGCGGTCTCGCTCGCCACCGGCAATCCGGTGCTCGGCGCGCTCGCCCCGCTGGGTCGCAAGGGAATCGCGCGTGTGTTCGGCAACACCGTCAACGCAGCGCTGACCCGCGAGCTCGCCGCGCTGGCCAAAGAGGAAGATCGTCGGGCATTCCTTGGTCAGATCGACGAGGTCATCGAGGCCCTGCTCGGCCAGGCCCTGATTCAGATCGTGCGCTCGCAGCACGCGGTCAAGGAGGAGCTACTCGAGGCGCTCGGGGGCGTGCGGCATGACTTTGAGCGGTTCCGGACGGAGTTTGCGGAGCAGGTGGAGAAGGCTGGCGAGAACGTAGCGGCCGACACGGTAAAGGTGCGCGAGGGCGGTCTGGGGATCCGGGTGGCAGCGACAACGACCCGGCGCGTCGTGCTCAGGTACATGGAGGTGACGGGCGAGGGCAGCGTGGGCATCGACCTCACATGACCGGCGAGCAAGGTGGACCCACGGTCCGGGTCGATCAGCTCAACGCTGTTGCGTTGCATGCCCCGAGACAGTGCTCGTTGCAGATCGGTTGGCAGTGCGCGGGTGTTCCCCGGGGGCCGTGCTCCCGCAGTCCCGATGCCGGTCGCGGTCGTGCGGCGGGCCTGGCCCCTTGCCTGAGGCAAAATCGCCGACGCGCCGATCGCCGTCGGCCTCCGCGGCCGAGCTCCGACCTGTGCCCTCGCTGGCGACGACCAGCAGCTCGGCCCCTACCGTGCCGCGACTGCCAGCTGGTCCCTACTTCGGTCCCTACTTTTCCGTGGCGCCGTGAAACGCCTGGCTACGCCTTGAAACGGTCAACGTATTGGAACTTGTAGATCCCGAAGTAGTTTCAAGCTCGTCGGAGGTCGTCCGAAATCCGGCCCGATACCGGGCAGTGTCAGCGCAGGCTCGCGTTGCTCTAATGGCTCTCAACGACCGGCATTCGCGCATCCGAGGCCCGGTCCCTACCTCCCCATCGTAAGTCCGGTCCCTACCTGCGCCGTAGTCCACACCCGACCTCGACCGGCTCGACGCCCCGCCCCGTGATCGCGCCGCCTACCTCGATCCGCGCACGGGCCGGCACCCGAGCGCGCCGCCCCGCGATCGCGCGGACTTCGGCGGGCCGGCGGCGTCAGTACCACGCGACGACGCCGCTCGCGATGCCGCCGCCCTCGACCGCGAGCGGGGCCGCACCATCGCGATCGCCACCTGATCAGCGACAATTACTTTGCCGGCAAGACAAGAGTAGTTGACGACAATCACCACCGCCGCGATCGCGCGCGGGACCCGCACCGCCGTGGTCACCGCCGCCGCGATCGCGCGGAGGTCACCAGCACCGGCGTGATCACCGCGCCGCGCCGCGATCGCACGCGGGCCCGCACACCACCGGCACCATCGCGATCGCTGGATCAGCTATGCATCGAAGCGTAGATGCTGGCAGGGATCTCAATGAGATTTCGGCCGCCAGTTTCGACCTAAATTCGGCGGAAGAGTTCGCCGATCGTGTCTCCACGACGCGCGCGTGTAACTACCGTTACCGGTACAGCGACCAGCAAGCACCAGCGAGCACAGCCGCCGTCTGGTCTGGCTGTTGTCCGCGCGCAGCGCGCGACCAGGAAGACCTTGCGAGAACGCGATGAGCTTCGCTCCCCGAGTTCGGGCTGCTACCTTGTCTCGAAATTAGGAGACCAACATGTCTTTGGAACTGCTATCGGGCGGACATGTCTGTCGCGCTTTTCAAGCGTAATCAATTCCCACTGGCTGAGATAACGCAGGGTTAGGCCTCCTAGAAATGGAATCGGCCAGTCGAGCAGTGCTCGAATATCAATCGCCATGCCGTGACCTTCTGATCCGCGACTCGAAATTCCATATACAAGTCCATCTGTCACACTAAACACAGGGCCTCCGCTTTGAGCGCCTATCGTTTGGGCGGTATGGGTAAACAATGGCTGTCCCTTGAGCCACCCAACACCGTTCGGATAGTAGTCGCTCACCTGGCCGCAATGGAATGCGTTAACTATGTGTGCCGAAAGCCCCCATAGCCCAGTCCCGCCCAACAATTGTGTCTGAGGCTCATGATCAACGAATGTCGAATGGGAATAGCCAAAGGCAAGCATTTGCTCACCTGCAGGCATTTCATCATCTGCACACCTTAGGCGTTGCAGTTCGACTTCCTGCGGCACTCGGGCAAGCCCGATGGCAACATCCAGCGTAGGATGAACAGCCAATTGCCGCGGCCGTAACGTCACGAATATCGTATTATTTAAGGCAGGGTATAGGATCGCCAACGGCGGATCCGAATTCATGCCTTGCGGCACGACATGTGCGGCCGTCACAAACAGTCCGCCTTCGTTAACGAAGAACGCCGTCCCTAGATCCTCCCACGTTATTCGCATCGACATCTGGCTTCCGCCCCACGGGCAGATCGGATAAGCTGGGGGCGCGGTAGTCGAGTGAAGCACTGGGCTTGGGAATCGTTCTTTCCAAGCGACATGATCTGGCGTGACAGAATCATGAGTCTCGACGGTCGCAAATCTTACGAGGCCTGAGTGCGGGGAGTTGTCACGTATGCGCATGGTTTACTCGCGCAGCATTGTTGTGAATGATTTGCTTCCAAAGCGATTTCGTCTGGCATACACCTTCCAGGTCGAGTTCTACACCTCGAGTTGCCGGGAAACGCGTTAGCGTGAAGATTCCACGCTGTGCTCCGAGACGGCTGCTGTTTGCTCCTGGCATTGGAACAAGCGAGATCTCCTCGTACACATGCAGATACTCCAGATTCAGAGCCCAAACCGCAAGTTCCTCTTCGTCAGTTTGTTTGATGTGTTCCGTCGCGGCAGAATAAGCCGGAAGGGGCGCGATCGCTCGCAGTAACTGATCTGCCGTTTGGAAGTGAATACATTCAAATCTCGAATCGCACACATGGTCCATCTCGACTCCCATGATGTTCGCGTCTGACGTATTGAAACGCAACCGACCGACGAAGATCGAGGCTCCTTTAGGACATCTTGAGAAGCCCTCAGCCACCCTGAACTAGTTCGGAGATTACCTTCGCGCCAAGCTCCACGGCAGCCTCTTTGACCCACTTCCCAGCGCCTTTCAGTGCGGCGATAACTCCGGCGGAGTTGCCGGCCTCTGCGTCTAGCTTCGCTTGTGAGACTAGGGCAAGTGAGGAAAAGTGCTCCGGAGCGGTCGCCTTGGCGGTCAGATCCTTCAGCAAAGCTGCCAGTTCGCCCACCATCGCCCGAAGCTCTAGCTCGGTGTGGTGATGGTTTATCTGCTGCTGAAACCTGCTCTCTCTGACCGAGCTGCCTTGGCCCATTGCGGCCACTTGTCCATGATTTATGTATGTCTGCTGTGAGACAGCACCCGCAATGCGCGACGGCGCCGTGAGCGCTTTTTCAAGTTCCTCCGCCACCGCGTTGGCGGCGTCTGAGGTGCTCTCGCCGTTTTCAAGGGTTTCGAGCGTCATGTAGAGACGATCCTGTGCCAGATGAGCTTTCCCGGTGAATCCATATTTGCCGGCGATGCCAGTTGCCAAGTCGCGCCATTCGGCCGGCAAAATCGCTGGGACTTCGACGCTAATCGTGTGTGTTGTCATAGGGTGATCCGTTTGCCATCGATAGAGCTGTCGCTCGGCGGCGTCGTGCTCCAATAAGAAGGGCTCCGACGAGGAGTCCTCGGGTTCCACGAAGTATGCAATGCCCTCCTCGACAAGCTTGCAGACGGCTCGCCTGGCATCCTGAACAGGAAGATTTGCGTGTTTTGCAACGCTCCTGATATCCTGCTTGTAGCCCATGTGTGGGTTGTCATCGTCATCGTCTTTGGCAGCACGAAGGCACAGCAGTAGGACATCGTGCCGAACGCGGGTGGGACCGAACGAGTGCGACTGGACGTGGCGAAGTACGAGGGCGAGACTACTCTCAACGACGCGTGCTAACCCAAGTACACCTTCGCGATCTAGCGGCTTCGAGTGGCCACGAGGAATCTCGGCGACTGACACGGCGATGTCTCGTCGGAACGGACCTGTGATGTCGGCCTCGATGTCGAGGAGCTTCTGGATGTGCTGCAGCCAGCTTGTTAGCTCGTCGCTTGTGAGCCCTCCGCCTGGCGTCGAGACTACGACTGCTCTTGCTGTCCGCCACATCTCATACAAGTCATGGATGCTATGCTGAGTAAATGTCAACACGTGCGCGCTCGTGTGGGTGTGAGGATTGAAAGCATCCGAGTCATCGTCCCAGTATGTCTCGATTTCTGAGATTTGCGAGCCGAAGAGGACGTTCGCGCGAGCGATGCCCTCATTCATCATCACTTGTTCGTCGGGAGCCCATCTGCCGCGGATAGATGCTATTGGAGAGAAGGCGACACGTTCGAAGGCAGAGGCCTGTTCCGAGCCCATCCCGAAAACGTGACGCAACGCGACCACGGCCTCCTTTCGCCAAGGAAGGAATGCTGGATCGGCATACGTCTTTCCGGCGAAAGAGGACACCTGTTGAGCGAGTCCTTTAAGGATCGCAATTGCTTTTGCCTTGGATATGTTGCGTGTCTTCAAGGCCGCTCTTTTCCGCATATTCGCGAGACGTGATCATGACGGGGTCCCGCTGCTATGCAGGATCTCAGATCAGGTCCGATCAGCAACGCGTGGATGTCCCCCCATAGGGCCACGTTACACCGGTTGGTGACACTTGTCGTCCGCCGGTAGCTACAGCAGGATAAGACGCACCTGACGTAGGCGGTCACGTCGCACGCTGGGGATCCGTAAACTCTCCCCGAGCCGCCCGCGGTAAACCGGGACGACGCGGGCCCCGCGGCGCTCGGCACCAAGCCCGGCGGCGACCTGAGGGATCCCCTCGTTTCGGGTGCGTAGGTATCCGGAATTGCTCCGGAACATCGAGGGAATTTCGGTAATGGTCGCGCTGTTCTGGCGAGATGATGAGCCGCCGCGCGATCCTGAGCTTCGTGAA
>Ga0307509_10009061_pt1 | contig 12518 bp, 9 predicted proteins | sample 10_EM_MG_FD_202245 | JGI IMG/M metagenome (GOLD analysis project Ga0307509, IMG submission 202245) | Populus trichocarpa ectomycorrhiza microbial communities from riparian zone in the Pacific Northwest, United States - 10_EM | ecosystem: Host-associated > Plants > Roots > Unclassified | place...
GCCGCTGTGTATATGTCGAAACTTCACCAAAATTCAGTGCAAGGTGATCGGGTCCCTGAAGCAGAAGTTGAAATGTAGGCTGCAGTTCATAGCATTGTTCAAACAGAGATCTGCGGCAAAATACATATAGCCCAAGTCAACAGCTGTGAGCTGTAAAGAAAAACCATTTTGCTGTCCTTGAAACTTGTCAACAGTTGTGAGCTGTAGAAGAACAATATTGATGAGTTTATAATGAGATTGAATATATATGAAAGCCTGCAACCTGAATTGAAACAACTGTGAATAAGAGAAACCAATTTGCCATTGATGCAACAGAAGCTGTCCCATGGGTTGAATTGGTCACTCAGTATGCACCAAGGAAGTCACAGGGATAGCTTTTATTTGGTCAAGCAAACAGATGAAAATAACACTTACCCATTACTCTTTCTGAGCAAAATTACAAAAACACATGAAAAACAACTTTAACCCGCTACTCATTTTCTATGCAATAGTTATTTTTCACTACTCATTCGAGCATTTTACCTCGCTGGGTGGGCCGATGAAGTCATAAGGAACACATCTTCTGTTGATAACATCACGAAGTTTTTGGCTATTGTAAGTTGTCAAGATGGAGATCTTGTTTGCAGGATATCCTGGCAAACGCATATAGATATAAACACTAACAACATATTCAGCCTCTCCCTCATCTTGATAGAACTAAGGAGAAGGAACAGTCTCGCCTCTTCGATGGTAATCGGGCACATCCACTAACTGGCATTCATAGGAGAATCCAGAATTTGCTTCATCGCCTCTTCCATGTCTTTCTCAAATGACTGACCAGTAAAAACTGGTTGAGGGCTGTCGGAGAAGAACTCCTTGAATGAGAAACGGTCCTTGAATGGCAATGCACTGAAGTTGCAAAAAAAAAAAAACTCTCTTCTAAGCCCATCCAAACACATAAGAAGCCCATATGAGAAATATGTTCGCTAGCCCAAATCCCAAAAAACAAAGCCCAGAAAAAGTGATCCAACAACCCAAATAAATAATAATTGAAAACAACAAAATAGGTGACCCCACAACCCAGCAAGAGAGAGAGAGAGAGAGAGAGAGAGAGAAGGCCTGGCGAGATTCTCCAATGCCTCTTAGTTTTTTTTTTTTTTTTTTAAAAAAAAAAATATTAAATGGTTACGAAAAAGGCGTCGGACGAGGGGACCACGAAATTGAATCCATTATTGTAAGATTCGATTATCCCCTTCCCCACGTTCTCTCAAAACATGAAAAGGAGAGTTTAATTTGGTGTATTTCAATCAACATATTAAAATAATTTAAAAAATATAAAATAAATTTCATTTTAAATAAAATTATTATTTTTTTTTTTTTTGAAGAAACACGGTTTACGCAGTGTTTTTAAAATATACTCTTCATTAATAGGCTCGCAGCACTACGGTCGTCTATATAATTTAATGTTTTTGAGTAATATGGGCAAGTGTTTACATTTTCCCATGCTAGATCTGTAGATGAATCTAGATAAACTATTTTTATTATATTACCACAAATAAAACCGAGGAAATTTTTTTTGTTTGAGTCAATATTTTGAAAATTTAGCCTAGACAGTTATCTATAGCATTCATAAGTATTTTGATGGAATTCTCATCGTATTTATATTAAGATTAAGTGTTTATATTTTTAAAAAATATTTTTTACTTAAAAATATATTTTTTTTAATATTAGTATATTAAAACTATATAAAATATTTTTTTAGCTGTTTTTTTTTTTAAATAAATCATGGTGTTGAAACACATCAAAAATAAAATATACTGTATTTCTGTGGTTGGAATGCTTGATAAGTGAAGTTGCTGTCAAGTTTGGAAGCGATTGAGACAAAAGTGTGAGAAGCAATAACATCTACCAATTAATGAATTTATAATTATAACTTAGTTTCCATAACTTATTTAAAACAATCAATTAATTCTTATAATATTATAAATAATCAAATAATTCTTCGACCAATGTGGACCATCCTCAATATATATATATATAATGTTCTTATTTATCAATGCATGGAATTCTTTTCAAGGAAAAAAAAATCAAACGAATGTTCAATAACACCATCACGCTTAGAAAATAAGTATCACAATAAATAATAAAATCAAGAATTTTAAATAATTGAAGATTATAATTTTTTATTTTATAATTGTTTAGTTATATTTTTATATATTTTTTATATATATATATATATATTATAATTGAAGATTATATTAATTTTTTTAATATTTGTTTTTTGTTTTGTCGTAATACTAGTGCCCATTTTTTATATTCTTATGTATACTTTTAATTGTTTGATTGAATCACGAATATTCTTAAATTCATTATGCTTATAAAACTGAGCTACCTAGGAAAACACCACTGGCTGTCTCCATCAAACCTTTCACTAACACATCTATAAATCCTGTCTTCAACCATCATTGGCCAGCACCATACAAAGCTCTCCAGTAATGGCCACCGCAAGCTCCACTGACTCATCCCTCTCTCCTCTAAGGTAAAAGGAGCTTTTGGTCATCTCCCTTTTGACCTTAGTGTTAAATGGTTTTCTTTTCTTTTCCACTGTAACTTGCTTTCCTTTAAGAAAGATTCTTGCTTTTTGTGAAGAGAATTTTTTGATGAATTTTGTATATGTTCATGGTTTGACATCAATCCTAGGGAATCCAATGGTGATAGCTAATTTAAGTTTAATACAACCACTCGGACTAATTAGCCTTTTAATGAACTTTTGCTAGCTTGCTATTAACCCTCGTAGTCAATTTCATAGTTGATCAGCTCATTTTTTGTTTTATAATATATTATTATTTTTAGTTTCTTTTTTATTTTTTGTTGAAGAGTTGTATCTTTATATGAACTTCCCTTTTGGAATTCAGGGGTGCCTTGAAGTGTGGTTTGATTTCTTAGTTTTATAGAGTAAAAGAGCATAAACATTTCTCAGAAGTTTTTAGTTTCATATAAGTTAGAGAACCATGGATTTATTGAATGTTTCCAGATTTCTATCAATGCTTTAAATCTGCTTTTTGTTGTCTGCCATGATCTGATGCAAATTGGTGTAATATAAGTTTGCGTTTGTGAGAAAGAAATTGACTGTAACTTATCATATTTCACTTCATTATCCGAAATCACCTTGCGGAAGAGGCTTTTGCAATGACTTGCTTGTGCTTTGTTATTCTCTTCTGTCTGTGATGCTCATCCTCTCACACACGAAGTACCTATCGTCCTTCTCTGTGGGTTAATGTCCTTAGAGATTTTGAATTTGTGCCTACTTTAAATGAAAATCAAGGTTCTGTAGTTTGTGTTTTAAAGTTCGAATTTAAATAATTACCATGGACTATATAGTATTGGGTGCGTGTTTCAAATTTATATGAGTGACTTGGTATGTTCATTTTCAGTTTGAAATAGCAGCAGGTCTATGTGTTAACTGTGTAAGATTAACCGTTTTTCATGCCTTGTTGCTCACTCTAATCTGTGTGGCTAGAAATAATCTGATTGAAATTTAAGTTGATATGACGATGCTTTGGAAATCTCAATTGTATGAGTCTCATTTTGAATCATTTCAGAGTGTCTACATGCTGTATTTTCTTTTTGAAAGGAGAGCTGCTGATAAATGAAGCCTTCCATATGTGGTATTTGATTTAGTTTTTACTTTCATGTTTTAATTATTTGTCTGGTATGCTGGAACTTATATATACCAACTGAAATATTTTTACATAATCGAAACTTTCCAAGAAGACAGAAGGATAATCCATAAAAGTTTGCTGCTTTGTTGACATCAAAAGAGCCAGACCATCCAATTCATCTACTAGTGGATTGTATCTTGCTGCACAGTTCTTAACATTTTATAACTATGTCTTAAGAGGTCTTTCTGGCACCCTAATTGAATTGGGATCTCTCTTTTGGCATGTTTGGTGTCATTCTAGTATCGGGATTAATCTATTTATTTGGAATCCATATCAGACCTAGCATATCTTTTCTTGTAGGTTATTGGGCAAAGTAGCATTGGTAACAGGTGGAGCTACCGGTATTGGGGAGAGCATTGCCCGGCTATTTTGCAGACATGGTGCAAAAGTTTGCATAGCTGATTTGCAAGACAACCTTGGACAAAATGTTTGCGAGTCGCTTGGTGGTGAGCCAAAAACTTGTTATATCCATTGTGATGTCACAATAGAGGATGATGTTCGCCAAGCTGTTGACTTTACTGTTGATAAATTTGGAACATTGGATATTATGGTTAACAATGCTGGGCTGGGAGGTCCCCCCTGTCCAGATATCCGTAAGGTGGCCTTATCAGACTTTGAAAAGGTGTTTGATGTAAATGTGAAGGGTGTTTTTCTTGGAATGAAGCATGCAGCACGGATTATGATCCCCCTAAATAAGGGTTCAATTGTTTCTCTCTGTAGTGTTGCCAGTGCCATAGGGGGTATAGGCCCACATGCTTACACAGGGTCAAAGCATGCTGTATTGGGTCTGACCAGAAGTGTTGCAGCTGAACTAGGAAAACATGGGATACGCGTAAACTGTGTCTCTCCTTATGGAGTTGCGACAAGCTTGGCTGTGGCTCATTTGCCCGAGGATGAGAGGACTGAGGATGCCTTAATAGGTTTCCGCTCTTTTATTGGGAGGAATGCTAACTTGCAAGGTGTGGAATTGACAGTTGATGATGTGGCCAATGCCGTGCTCTTCCTAGCAAGTGATGAAGCAAGGTACATAAGTGGGGATAATCTAATGCTTGATGGGGGCTTCACGTGCACAAACCACTCACTCCGTGTCTTCAGATGACGAGTGATTTTCTTGAGGCATACTGCAATGTCTTAGGTGGTTTTGAGATTGACAACTCAGTCTTTTGGTGTCACAGCTTCTAGTAGGTTTGGACAGCAGCTGATACAAAGAAGAAACAAATGTTGTCAGTTGTAGATTGCACCTTGATTTCTGTATCATTCGGTATGATTCAAGACTAATCCTCCATGTTTTGATCATCGTGAATTCTAATTGGACTTGTTGCTCAATTCCTTGCATGAACCATATTTGTTTCACTTCACCATTTTGGAAGTAGTGAATTTGAATTCAAGTGCAATATGCTGTACCAAAATCTGAAGATATTTTCTACTCCTGTAAAGCATCTTTGTAAATAACTAGAGTAAAGTTTGGTTACCGTTTCGGGATAGAAGAGAGACAATGGCGACTTAGAGGATTTCCACTCAAAAAATCTCTCATACATAGATTTATTCTATATCTCTCTTGTGTCTTGGAACACAAACCAAACACAACCCTCGAACCAAATGCCCATTTCCAGATCCCTTACGACGTTCTCTTAACTACATATGGCAAAGGGAACAGCTAGTTGCCAGACATTAGTGTTACTAATTGCTGGATATGAAGAAGAGTAGGGGATCACTTTGCTCAGAGACTGATTTGAGAAATGTTCTCTCTGAAATCCTGAAGGTTGGAGCTATGACATCCTTTGAGACTTCATTCACAAATCTGTTTGTGATTTTACTTTAGCTGTGGAATTTCGTTGTAGGATAAATGACTGCATACTATGATGAGCTGTGGCTTCCCATGAATATCAATTCAACAATCATCAATTCTTGAAGGAAAATGAAAAAAAAAATCCACAATTTTGATTCCATTGCTCCCACGTAAGAACAATTCACCGATAAAATGAGTGCAAAAGAGAAGAAAATATAAAAGCCAACATGTAAAAACTAAAAACACAGCAAAAAATAATATTTTAGAACTCTCAAACTACAAATTTATAGTTATAAAACTCGGTTCAGGTAGGGATTGGTCGGTTCAACTCATTGATAAGTGGAATAATTTTTTATTTTTTTTATTAAAATTATATCAATTTAGATTTTTTTTAATAATAAAATGATACTGTTCATAAAAAAATTGATTGGATAAGAAACTTGACTTGGACTAGATTTAGCTTTTGAGTTATTGTTAACTTGCTGGATTGAATTTTAATACAAAGGTAATTAATAATTTATTTTGGAATGAAAAATTAATTCTTACTTTCTTGAGAAAAAAAAAAAGTCCAAAAGGGAAGAAAGCAAATAAAAGGAAAGGAAATAGTTAGAGAGGTGAGCTTGAAAACTCAACCTCCAAAAATAACTACCATTATCCAACAGTAATTCAAAAAAAACCAGAAACTAAAGAAAAGGCAATGGCCACTTATCTTCCTCACCTCACAAGCAAAACGCCCTCTTTGTTCTAAAAGCCTGAAACAAAAAGTCCCTACACGAGCCAGTTCATGGCTTCTCTTCACGTTCAACATTCATGGCTATCTTCTCTCACCAAAAACCCCACTACCCTTTTCTCCTCCAAAGCCTCTCCATTCAAAGTTTCACTCTCTCTCAACTCTTCTAATGCTGAATCTCCAAACCCCTCCTCACAGAACCCACCAGATCCCGAACCAGGTCCTGTGGACCCTGTAAAGCTTGCTTTTGAGAAGGCTAAAGCATATAGAAACTCCATTGAAACCAGCAAGAATGTGAAGATTGAGCAGAACCCAGTTGAGGATTCTGGTGGTTCTATAATTGGGATTGTTGAGAAAAATAAGCAAGTGTCAGATCCTGTTAAGGGTGCTGTGGAGTACAAGACAGATATAGGAGTTGTTGGTAGCAGTGGTGTTGTGGAAGGTATTGCAGATAGTAAAACAAATTCAGGTATGGTATTTATTTCAAATTTTCAGTTGGCAGATTTAGCTAAATTCAGTTGGATAATTGATGATTATTGATTACTTATTATGTTGCCTCCATTAACAATGTCTAGTTGGTAAATTAGCCACAGTGTGTTAACAGACAGGACACAGTGGATCCTTGATCAGCCATACATAGCCAATTTGCCTAGTTGCTGTGTTCAGCTTTATATGTTGTTATCATATAATGCCGTTTTGTTATCAGCTCTGTATTAGAAGGTTTTGTTGTGGTTAATAGTAAGATGATGTTGCCATATCTAGTTGTTCTTCTAGGGTTGCGATTGGTTAGTGTCTCTAGACACATAAGCGATGTATATAGAAGGGATATCAACATGTTTAGTTGTAAAGATGGTGAAAAAAACATAAAAATAAATCCGTATCTAGGATAATTTTGAAGTGAATTTCTGGACTTTAAAACAAGAAGGACAAGGGGACATGTCCATTATGTCCCAACTATCTCCATCTCTTTTGTCCAGAGAAGTAACCAAATGCTAAAGAATGAAAGAGTGTAAGAGGCTGAAGCTTATAAATGGAAACCAATTTCAGGGTCTTCATTTTTAGATTTTCGCTTTCATCTTTCAACTAAGTTTTAGTAATGGAGAAAAAGAGAATCTACATTCTATTGATTTGAAGGTTTATCGATATAAATGATTCAAAACTTGGTGATATGTTTAATTTTTCAAATCTGTGCTATAATAGAAGGGAAAATATCATCAGGATCTTTTGTTCTAATTAGAAATAAGTATATGGAAGTGGAATGTCTGCTGAAAATGTGCATATGATTGTTTTAGGATTAAAGGGACGGAATTTAGGAAGTGGAGTGGTGGATAAAACGTCGAAGAAAGAACAAAAACTGTCGATCTCAAGCATTGATTTTGTGGGGCTTGAATTTGCGGATAAGAAAAAGGGCAGGGGACTACCTGCTGGATTGGTTCCAATCACAGACCCTTTTTCAGAAGGGAACTTGCCTGATGTAGAAATAATTGTCGGGGACACTAGCAAATTTGAGGATCCCTCTACATTGACGTCCAAGCCTACCCAAGAAGATAATCCAGATCTTTACAAGCCGAAGGTTTCTACATGGGGTGTCTTTCCTAGACCTGGAAACATTTCAAAGACGGTATGCTAATTATAGTTTTTTTGAAAAATTCTGAAGTGCATTATAATCTCCAACTCTTAACTTTTGTTGGTGTTACTGCTTTGAGAAAGTAACTTCATGAGAAATACAAAATTCAAGATAAATTGGATGTTTGAGGCGGAGAAAGTAAATGGGAGTGGAAAAAATGGTTTGAAGTCGCTATATTGCAGCTGCTAAGAAACTGATAAAATGCAATAATTAATTAGGAGGAAAAGTTAACCTGTCCTCAAATGAGATTAGGCAGAACTTGAATCACTTAAGTGGACAAAAAATATTTTTCTTTCATAAGTCATTGATGAAGAAATAATTGATGGAAGTTTATTGGTTCTCATTTTTTCTGGAAAAGGACTAATCTTACTAACAGCTTTTTCTGATATTTCTTTCTTGGGTGTTAGTTTGGTGGTGGAAAAACTATTCGCCCTGGAGATGAGCTTGAAACAGCAGAAGCACGAGCTGCTAAGGATGAGCGCACAAAGCAATTAATAGCTGCCTACAGGAAGAGCATTGGCTTAAATGTTGATCCAAACGTGAAATTGGAGTGTGAAAAGGTATATTCCCTTCATTTAATCCGACTTTCATTCTACGAGACCAAAAAGAAATAGCATTGAAGTTTCCCAAGTGTCAATTTTTAATGAAAACTACAGAGAATATCAATCAGATTACAAATGCCTTTATCCAATGACCATTTTTCTGATTCAAGTCATTGAGGTTTATAGGCCTTGAAGGATGGCGACTCCTTGATGGATTCTGGAAAGCTTAATGACGCGCTACCCTACTATCAAATGGTTTTGGATAAGTTGCCATTTAAGGTAATTTTACATCAGATGTGAGCCACAACTGTTTTGGTAATGCAAGTGAGCTTGAATTGACTGATGGTACTCCATTTGGGTCACTTGACAACGCAAGTCTTGTGAAATGATTCTCCAAATCTTGCTGAAGTTTTAAATGGCTAAATCCAAATTCCCAATCAGACATACTGGATGGTTCTTGTTTCAGATAGGTTTCATCAGCATACATGTTTTGGCCATTCTAAATGATTGGTGAGATGAACATTTTCCAGGAGCTTAAGACTTTAAAGTTTTGAGTCCTGCGAGGACAGATAACCAACATGCCACATTTTTTATGAGCTATGGAGATCTTGATTAAAAATGTTTACAAACCTCAGACATTCTTAAAATCATAACTTAGAGCTACATCGGTGTCAATTTTTGTTTACAGACCATAGCATAGCAATATTCTGTACCTTTTCCCTGCATGCAGGTTTCTGCGAATGCAAGTTCATAATAGTTAGACCTGGCTGATGTTTCTGATACGATCAAGTATTCACATAAAACTTAATAATTTGTTTCTAATGCTCAGTTCAATGTTTCTCAATTTCTAGATTTGTGTTCTTAGAAGCAATTTCCAGTTTGAATTAGGAAAGCAGAAAATGAATTTCGTGCAAGATACTCGGTTCCTATTCTGTCAATCTGTATCTTTGTTCCTTGGAAAATGTCTCAACATAATTCTCAGCTAAAAAATCAGAAAGAAGTTGTGATTTTGACAATGGTCCTTGAATCTTGTTTCAAAAGTTAGGATAGACAGTCCTTCTTCTTTGATGTGGGGGTAACTAATCAGAAACGAACTGCATCGTTCTTATATTTCATTACGGACATTATGATTTTGCAGAGTGAACTTCATGGGTTAGCTGCTTTGCAGTGGTCAATCTGTCAAGATTCACTCAGCAGGTACATTTATTTTATCAATTGTCAGCTCGATTCTTAATATATGTTCGAATGGCCTATCTGACTGGGTATTAATCGTCTGATAAAAGTTACAATGTTTGTTTACTATATCGGTAATAAGCAGTTGTGATTATTGACAGACCAAACGAGGCTCGTGCTATGTATGAAAAACTCCAGTCTCATCCAAATGTTAAAGTGAGCAAGATAGCAAGGCAATTTATGTTCAGTTTCCAGGTAATTAACACTGAAGTAGGGCTAATAAAGAGCTTCTATGCATGCCTGAAACTTCAAATATTCAAAAGAAATTGCACCTATTTTAATCAACATCTTGAATAGTTCAAAACACTGACAACTGAAAATACAATGAACTGCGTGCAGACCAAGCTTGCAATTTTCAACGTAAAGTTGCCAAAACCATGTTGATGCATGATCAAAAGTTAATAGTTACTGTACTTTTTGAGTTTTGCATGTCTAGGCATTTCAATTGATCATTAAAACTTTTAACCTACTGTAGGCCATGGAGAAGTTGAAGTTTACAGGCTCAAATTTCTCGCCGACAAGCACAGGCTACCAGTACTATTTTGAGAAATTTGTTGAAGATAAAACCAGCTACCCTCAAGGAGAGGCTGGAATTGAAATTGGTGTATTGAATCAAGCCCTCCCATATATGATTTTTCTTGTTTCTCCCATTTTTATGGTTCTGTTTGCTGCTTTACGGGGAGGGAATACAAACTAGATACTTGTAACTAGCAACTAGGATGTAATTAATAACTACATCTCCTAATCTAGATGAAAGATTAACTTTTATCTTGATTCTTTATTTCATATCGTGGCCTGATATCTCTCCCTTTCTGACTGATTCATGGTTAATCAATACCCTGCTAATAGTTGCCTCAGTGATTGTAGCACTAGTGTTATCAAGAGAAATAATTGATGATTACTAGTGATGAAATAGGAGATCTGGCAGGCATCCTAAAGTGGGAGGAGCCCTAGTTGTGGAAAGCTTTCCTGGGAAACACTTAGCTCCACTTATTGTGCAATGATTCTGTCGGTAAGCACACAACGAGGAGACAGGTAGGTAAATGGTTGGTGTGAGAGATTTTTTTCCCTTAGGAAGAGTACTAATGCTTTATAGAACAGGGTGAAACTTGTTCAATCATTTCCATAGATTAGAACAAGAGTGCTAGGTGGAGTGGTTGGAAGATGATGCATGATTATGCGAAGATTGCAAAGCTCTCTAAAGGGATATTGCGGTTCCTTTCTGTAGTTTCAGACATTCACTATGTGATCTTGTTCTTGTAACAATCACCATTGTTGTGCTGATCAGTATCTACGTACCATGTATTGAAAGTCAGAAAAGATGCATTGTATGCTGCTGGTTGGACCTATGAAGCAGGATAGTGTTTTTATGCCTTTGAATTCTCTCTTGGATTTGAACAAAGATCATAGAGCAATCACTGCCGCATTCATCGTTATACCCATCCCCACCATAAAGTTTCTGTAAAGTGAACGAAATTTATAGTATCAAGATTTTAAATAGAAGATGATTCGGAAGTTGGGCTTCTTCTGATTATTTTTTATCTCCTGCAACTGCAACTTCTTTGTAAGCTCAATTCACGGCGAGTCAATGCCATCAACAGAATGAAATTCTCACAGTTCATTTAGATAACTTGATGTGGACGATTCGAAGAATATAGGTATGAACAATCACTTATGAATCTGCCATAATTCTAGTAGACTTGTTTACTGGGTAGTGGGATAAAACCGAGCTAAGCCTAATAGGTGACTAGTTCGCGCAAGATGAATAGCCTCGTAAAAAAACCTATAACTTCAATCTGAATATTGAATTACACTCAAATTTAATCAGGAAATTCTACAAACCTGATTCTATAGGAGTCGGCTCACTATAACTAGCTGAGATTTGAAAGACCTTAAGATTTGGCTTGGAAGATGTTGCTTGAGAAAAATTCATTGTTTTTCCTTTTATTTTTGGATTTTTAGTTTAATTTTAGATTTTATGTTATTTTTCCTGATTTAAAATTCTGATTTTCCTGACTTATTTAAAAAGTTGTAAACTTTTTGGAAAGGCAAAAAGAAAAATATTCCGTAATAAAATATAATTGTGAGACCCTTTTCAGTAAAAATTCTATCTTTTTTTGTGTGTTTATTTTATTCTTTCCAAGAGTCGTGTACTCTCAGCCAGTTGCATGGTTTAAAGAGAAGAATTCATGTGAAAGCAATATTGAGTATTTTAATTTCAGTGCATATCCTTTATGCAGAAAGCAAACATCCTTGATTTTGAAGATTTAGGATGCCAAAAACAAAACAATCAATTACCTGCCATGTTCCTGATAATCCTCCCTTTTTGGCCAAAAGTTGTCTTCCTGCCTCCAACTCACAAGGACTATGTACCGAGGCTGCTTTCTGCTTTTGTGCTTTACTGTTAATCTGCAGCTTTAATTATGGTGATATGTGTTCTATCATTGTTTTATTTTTGTAACTATATCCAACATGTCATTGTTGTTGGGACTATATACACCACTTATCTCCACATTGATATGATATTGTCCACTTTGAGCCTAAACCCTCATAGATTTGCTCTTGGGCTATACCCAAAAGGCCTCATACCAATGGAGATATTTGTCCATCCTTATATACCCATGATCCTCCCCATTTCTAGCCAATGTGGGACTTTGGTCGTATACCCAACAATCCTCCCCTCGAACAAAGGACCACCGAGCCTCCCCTCAAACCGATCATTCATCCGTCCACTCTCTACCAACCAGGATTCTTCATTCTCTACTTCACCGTGTTGGGGTCAGGACACGTCCATGAAGCATCCGGAGAGCACTACCTGACTTGAGAGTTTTTGCTCTTTCTAGGTCAACTCCTCTTCACCGTGTTGGGATCAGGACACGTCCATGAAGCATCTGGA
>Ga0307509_10009062_pt1 | contig 12518 bp, 3 predicted proteins | sample 10_EM_MG_FD_202245 | JGI IMG/M metagenome (GOLD analysis project Ga0307509, IMG submission 202245) | Populus trichocarpa ectomycorrhiza microbial communities from riparian zone in the Pacific Northwest, United States - 10_EM | ecosystem: Host-associated > Plants > Roots > Unclassified | place...
TTAACAAAGGCGATCTTCAATTTAAAGACATTACCGATGCTGCTGGAGTAGCCGGTCGAAGTCTTTGGAAAACAGGTGTAACCGTTGCTGATGTGAATGGCGATGGCTGGCTTGATATTTATGTTTGCTATTCGGGACCCGAATTGAATCAGTCTCTTTCTAATGAGTTGTATATTAACAACGGTGGAAAGCCAGGTGATGATCCAACCTTCAGCGAACAAGCCGAACAATATGGATTGGATGCACCCGGCACTTACTCAACGCAAGCCGCTTTTTTCGATTATGATCGAGATGGCGATTTGGATATGTTCTTGATCAACCACGGCAATCATTTTTATTCACCATTCATTAACACCAATAAACTACGAAACACAAGGCATCCAAATTTTGGCAATCGCCTCTATCGTAACAATATGATTCATGATGAAGGAAAAAAACCTAATCCCGTTTTTACAGAAGTAAGTCAGGAGGCTGGTATACACGGTGGAGGAATTAATTTTAGCTTAGGGATTTCTATCAGTGATGTGAACAATGATGGTTGGCCGGATGTCTATGTAACGAATGATTATGAGGAACAGGATTTTTTTTACCTCAATAATAAAACAGGAGGTTTTAAAGAATGTACAAAATCTTCCTTTGGTCATTTATCGAGAAATGGTATGGGTACCGATTTTGCCGATTACAACAATGATGGAAAGACAGATTTAATTGAAGTGGATATGTGGCCTGAAGATAACTTTCGTCAAAAATTGTTGAAGGGACCAGATGACTATAATCGCTATCAACTTATGGTGGATAGTGGTTTTCATTTTCAACAAATGCGAAATACACTTCAGCTGAATACCGGAAATGATGCTGAGGGTATTCCGATGTTTTCAGAGATAGGCCAGTTAGCCGGTGTTTCGTCTACGGATTGGAGTTGGGCTCCATTACTGATGGATGTGGATAATGATGGATTAAAAGATCTGTTTGTAACTAACGGTTATCTACGGGATTTCACTAGTATGGATTTTCTCAAGTACACTGTTGAAGAAGCCAAAAAGGAGGCGATGGCAAAAGGGAAACCTTTGCAAGTGTACGAGCTGATTAGCAAAATGTCTTCTACAAAAACCAGCGATTACTTATTTAAAAATAATGGAGATCTCGCTTTTTTAGATTTTTCAAAAGAGTGGGGGATATTCGAACCCAATTTATCTTTTGGCGCAGCCTATGCCGATCTGGATAATGATGGAGACTTGGAACTAATAACCAACAACACCAATGAGGCTGCCTCGGTTTGGAAAAACAATTTGAATGAGAAGAATGAAAATTCATACCTACGAATTAAACTCATTGGCCCACCTGGAAATGACTTTGCTATAGGTGCAAAAATTTATGTTGAATCCGATGGAGTCACTCAGTTTCAAGAATTATACCCGACACGCGGGTTTCAATCTTCGGTTGAGCCGATTGTACATTTTGGTTTAGGTTCAAGTAAAGTAGTTAGTAAACTCAAAATAATTTGGCCTGATGGAAAGCAAACAGAGCTTACAGATCAAAAAGTAAATGCTCTTATTCAGGCTTCTTATTCTTCAGCCGCTGCTCCTCGAACAGATCAAAGAATCTCCTCTCTGCCACTCTTTAAAAATGTTTCAACAGCAAGCAATATGAACTTTGCTCATCACGAAAATAACTTTGTTGATTTTGATAACGAGATACTTATTCCTTATCAATTATCCAGATCGGGTCCGGCTCTTGCGAAAGGCGATGTAAATAAAGATGGAGATGATGATTTTTATATTGGAGGCGCAGTAGGACAAAAATCAGTTCTTTATCTCTCCAATGGCAACGGTCAGTTTACTCGTGCTGCAAGTCAGCCATGGGAAGCAGATGCATCAAAAGAAGACACGGGCGCTACTTTATTTGATGCTGATGGAGACGGGGATTTGGATTTGTTTGTGGTAAGTGGAGGGAATGAATTTAAAAGCGGTTCGGAGGAATTGGACGACCGGCTTTATATAAACTCAGGCAAAGGAAATTTTGCTAAATCAAAACTGGGTGGCACTCCATTAGATCATGTTAGTGGAAGTTGCGTAACGGCTGGTGACTTTGATAAAGACGGAGACATGGATTTGTTTGTAGGAGGTAGAGTGCGGCCAGGAAATTTTCCACAAGCTTCTCCTAGTGCAATTCTAAGAAACGAAAATAACCCCAACACTAAAGAGATTAAGTTCGTTGTGGCTACAAATGAAATCAATCCAGATTTGAGAGAAGTAGGTATGGTGACGGATGCGTTGTGGAATGATTTTAATAATGATGGCTGGCTTGATCTCATCATTGTTGGTGAATGGATGCCAATCCGTTTGTTCGAAAATAAAAAGGGCAAACTGATTGAAGTAAAAAATAAAGCACTGGAGGAATCATCCGGTCTTTGGAACCGAGTAGCAGCAGCGGATCTGGATCACGATGGCGATTTGGATTTCGTTCTTGGAAATGCCGGAACAAATCTTCCTTGGCACGCAACAATGAGTGAACCAATTTCTTTATATCTCAATGATTTTAACAAGGACGGAAGGAACGATCCGATCATTTGCAATTATGTTCAAGGCAAAAACTATCCAGTTGCTGCACGCGATGAGTTGCTGCTTCAGATGAACAATTTAAGAAAGAAATACATCTCATATTCTTCCTATGGAAAAGCGTCTTTGGAAGATATAGTTGGTCAAGAACAGATCAAAGCTTCTAAAAAATTTACGGTTAATACACTACAGTCTTCAATTTTAGAAAACTTGGGTAATGGAAATTTCAAGTTGAAAGCTTTACCGATTGCAGCTCAAGTTTCTTCTGTACGGGGAATTTTAATCTATGATTTTAATGGGGACAACATCACCGATATTTTGTTGTCAGGAAATTTCTTCCCATTTCGTACGCAGTATGGTCCATGTGACGCGAGCAAAGGTTTGTTGCTGCAAGGAACGAAGGAAGGATTTATTCCGATGAATTGGGAAGACACCGGATTTTATGCCGATGGAGATATCAGGAATATGGTGCAGTTGAAAACTAATACCAGCAAACAACTTATTGTAGCAGTGAGAAATAATGAAAGCGTTTTAATATTTCAATCCGGTAAAAAATAATTCGTCTCAGAGAAGGCATAATCATCTTAACAATATTTCAAACTCATTAAATGACAAACAGCAACATGGCTTCCATAACTAAACTCACCTTAGCATTTCTAATCTTTATTAATTTAAGTTTTGGATCGAATGCACAAACTAAGTCAGACTTTGATCGTGTTGAACCTGCCTTCTGGTGGGTGGGAATGAAAAACACAGAATTGCAAATCCTGTTTTATAACAACCATTCGGATATTTCAACTTATGAAGCCAGCATAAATTATGCTGGTGTATCGATTAAGGAAAAAATAAAAGTAGAAAACCCTCATTATATTTTTTTAAAGCTTCAGGTGAGCCCCGAAACAAAGGCAGGCATATTGCCTATTCAATTTAAATTCGGGAAGAAAGCTTTTGTTTATTCGTATGAATTGAAAAATAAATCTACGGCAACCAACAGGGTTCAGGGTTTTAATTCAAGTGATGTAATGTACTTGATCATGCCTGATCGTTTTGCTAATGGCGATGTAAAAAACGATACACTTCCAGGATTCTATGAAGGTGTTCATCGTGAAAAACCTTTCGGTCGTCATGGTGGAGATTTAAAAGGAATTTCAGACTACCTGGATTATATTCAAGACTTGGGCGTCACTGCAGTCTGGATCAATCCGATTTTGGAGAACAATCAGAAAAGAGAAAGTTATCACGGCTATGCGATCACGGATTTGTATAAGGTTGATAAGCGTTTTGGTTCGAATGAGGAATATGTCGCCCTCGTTGAAAAATGTCATTCGCGTGGATTAAAAATGATCCAGGATATGGTGATGAATCATATCGGAAATCAACATTGGCTTGTGCTTGATTCACCGGAGAAAAATTGGATTCATCAATTCCCGGAATTCACCCGATCAAATTATCGCAGTGAAGTAATATCAGATCCCTATCATTCTTCCATCGATCTAAAAAATATGAGCGATGGATGGTTTGACTATACTATGCCTGATGTAAACCAAAGCAATCCTCTCTTTGCCAAGTATCTCATTCAAAACACGCTGTGGTGGATTGAGTATGCCGGCATTGATGGAATACGGATGGACACGTATCCATATCCGGATAAAGATTTTATGGCGCAGTGGGCACAACAGGTTCTGGATGAATATCCTAAGTTTAATATCTTCGGTGAGGTGCTTGTCAACTCCAAGCCAATGGTGGGATATTGGCAACAGAATGGAATTAACAAAGATGGATACCAATCGCACTTGCCTTCTGTAATTGATTATCCATTAACAAATGCAGTCAATGCCGGCCTCAATGAAAAAGGAGGATGGGACAAAGGCCTTGCGAGGCTTTATACTATGCTGACCCAAGATTTTATTTACCCTGATGCATATGCTAATGTCACCTTTCTGGATAATCACGACATGCCCAGGTATTTCTATAACATGGGCCGTGATATGAATAAATTCAAAATGGGATTAATATTCTTGCTGACAACCCGCGGTATCCCTGAATTGTATTATGGAACAGAATTGCTGATGGATGGCGACTATTCTATTCACCCAACCGTAAGACGTGATGTACCTGGTGGATGGAAAGAAGATCAGACGAACTCTTTTGTTTCGAGTGGAAGAACGAAAGAACAAAATGATGCCTATGGCTTCATGAAGAAGCTTTTGGATTGGAGAAAAACTAAACCTGTAATTCATCAGGGCAAATTGATTCACTTTATTCCTGAAGAGAATGTTTATGTTTATTTCCGAATGCTAGGATCGGAAACCGTGATGGTGATTATGAATGGCACTGACAAAGAAGCAACCATCGCAACGAAGCGATATGAAGAAGTAATGAAAGGTAAAACAAAAGGAAAAAACGTGTTGACAGAAGAATCTTTGCAAGATATTGGCACAATCAAAGTTCCTGCGATGACGGCATTGATTCTTGAATTGGAATAATCGGAGTTAAAAAAAACTCGTTACTGCGAGCGCCTGCGAAAGACTTGTAGGTGGGGCGAAGCAGTCCCGAGAAATGAAATCTGTTAACTCCAAGGAGATTGCTTCACTTCCCTCGCAATGACGTTGTTCCTTCCATCAAATTTCAATTTCGTGTACACCTTTACTCATTTTTTGTTGATAGTCTTTAGGCGATAGACCGAATTCGGATTTAAAACATTTTGCGAAATACGATAAGCTCGAAAAACCAACCTCATACATGATCTCTGAAATATTTCCTTCATTGTTCTTTAGTAGGAGAGAAGCTTTTTTAAGCCTGTACTTTTTGATGATGTCTTTGGCTGAGTAGTGGGTCAGCGATTTTAATTTTCGGTAGAGGTGTGTTGAACTCATTCCTATTTCTCTGCTCAGGATCTCAACATTAAAATCAGGATTGGAGATATTCGCTTCAATGATATTAGCGACTTTTTTTACGAACTTATCATCCAGGTTTTCTTTGCTGCTTTGGAATTCAGGATGGGTAAGAACGTCCGTCTTGAAATAATTAGAAAGCTCCAGTTTCCGTTTCAACAAATGATCAATCGAAGCAACGAGTAATTCAACTTCGAAGGGTTTTGTTAAATAGGCATCGGCGCCAACACGAATGCCCTCGATTTTTTGCGACATCAGGTTTTTTGCGGTAAGCAGTATTATTCCAATATGAGATGTTCTTGAATTCTCTTTAATTTTTCTGCAGAGCGTGATACCATCCATTATTGGCATCATAATGTCGCTGATGATAACCTCAGGAAGAACACTATTCGTTTTTTGCAATGCTTCTTCACCGTTTTTTGCAATGATGAGATGGTAATTGTCTTTGAGATTTATTCTTAGAAAATCGATCATGTCGGTGTTATCCTCAACAATTAGAACAAGCGGCTTATCTGAATCAATATCATAGATGTAGGGATTGGAGTTTTCGTCGTCACTACCGTTAGACTTAGTCGCGACCAGGTTAAGCGAACTGGGCTCTTGTTCGGGATCGATTGGAAAGTGTACGTTACTTAACGGAAGGGTGATGGTGAAGCAAGAACCTTTTCCTGCGAAGCTTTCAACAGCCACATTACCATAATGCAACTTTGCATACTCGGCCACCATGGTGAGGCCAATCCCGGAGCCGGAGGTAAATTTTTTTCCACTCTGCGTTTGAAAAAAGCGATCAAATATTTTAGGTTGATCTTCTGGTGCTATACCAATCCCGGTATCAGTTACTTTGATTTCAATCACACTTTTTAGAGGATCGTTGTCAACTATTTGTTTATTAATTATTAAATCTACTGAACCTCCGTTCGGAGTAAATTTAAAGGCGTTTGATAACAAGTTGTAAAGAATGGTTTCTAATTTATCCGCATCCGCCCAAATTTTACAATTTTCTAGCTCTGTATGAAATGTAAATTGAATTTGATTTCTGACGGCCTTATCCGAAAACAAAACGAAGATGTCTTTGCAAAAATTCACCAGCTCGATCGAGGTAATTTTCAGTTCAAGGCTATCATTTTCAAGCTTTCTGAAATCGAGAATTTGGTTGACAACCCTTAACAACCTTTGCGAATTTTTTTCAGCAAGTCGAATTAAGCTCTGAGTCTCATTATCGATACTTTCACGTTTTAAAACCTGCTGAATAGGCGGGATGATCAGGCTAAGAGGTGTGCGAAGCTCATGCGAAATATTCGTAAAGAATTGTTGCTTCAAGGAAGCAATCTCTTCGGCATGGTCTCTCTCCAGTCGGATTATTTTCAATTCATTTCGTAAGTGCAGTCGCGATGAATAAAAGCGTAGAGTAGCTATTATAATAAGGATGGCCAGGATAATATATAAAAGTAGGAAGCCTTTACTTAAGAAGAGTGGAGGATTGACAGTGATCTTGAGTTCTGCAATTGAATCACTCCAAATGCCATAATTATTAGTACCCTTAACAATGAGTCTATAAGTTCCTGCTGAAAGATTGGAGTAGACAATAAAATTTTTAGCTCCCGATACATAGTTCCACTGGTTCTCGAGGCCTTCAAGTTTATACGCGTACACATTCATTTCAGGTTGCCAATAATGCAATGCGGAGAACTCGATGGCAATTGATCGATCAGCGTAATCCAAAGTAATCTCAGGCACGAAAGCAATATCAAAAGGCAGAAGTGTTTCTCCATTAATTTTTTCTCCTGCATTTACTTTTTTGTTATTGACTTCAAGCAGTGTAATGCGGACATTGGGTTTATACGAAATTGGTTTGGCCGAAGAGGAAATGCTGATGTAACCGTTATCGCCTCCAAAGAGAATTTCACCTTCCTGTGTTTTTGTAAAGCATCCATCAAAGAAACTTTTAAGAGGTGCATCCTTTTCCATGGGAAATATTTCAATGTGCTTATCGGAAACACAATACTTTAAGATAAGACCTCCTGCGGCTCCCCAGATGTTTCCTTGACCATCATCCGTTATGCTCGACAGCTTTAAGTCGTTTCCTGTGATGAGTGGGTGAAAGATGGTAGTGTCCGATTGAGGTTTATACTCGATTAATCCATTTAATGTTCCAGCCCAGAGACTTCCCTTTTTGGAAAAATACAAACAGCTTATGCTCCTTTTGTTGGAAGCCGCATTGAAAGAAGTGATACTCGTATTCTTATACGTATTAAAATCAATACGATAAAGTTCGTTGTAGTTGATCGCCCAGATTGCATTTCCTCCTGATACATTTTTTTCGGAACCAAAATCTCCAACGGATTCAAAATGGAGCGAATTAATGTTCTCAAAATTTCCGGTGACCTTAAAGAGACCGCCTTCCCAGGCGCTCACCCAAAACGATCCGTCTGTGCCTTTAGTAAATTTCGAGATGTAGTTAGTAATTAAACCATTAGTTGGGTTTGAAGTAATGGCATACATTCTCTGTTTTGACTCGTCCCATATATTTATCCCTCCAGCTGTACCAATCCAAATTCGACCGTAATCATCTTCCTCTAAAGCATATACATTGTTCAACAAAATTCTCCTTGTCTCCTCAGATTGCGTATCAAACATTCTTTTTGCTCCCGTTGCAAGATCAACCCTGAGTGCACCGTGCTGAGTAGCTAACCACATTATTCTTTGTTTGGTAATCAACATAGATCTCACCTGATTGCCTATCGTTTGACCATTGGAGGAATAGGAAACTTCGTGAAACGTGTAGTAATTTCTGTGCTTGTTCAGCCGACTTAACCCATTGGAAGTCACAAACCAAATGACGCCTCCAGTGTCTTCCATGATTTGCCAAATAACATTATTGGCGATTGAATAAGGCAATTGGGGATTATGGAAAACAATTTTGTTAGAAAAATTCTTCAGGGTTAAAATATTTAAGCCGAAGTCGGTGCCAAGCCATAAATTTCCTTTGTCATCGGTATAAATATTTTTGACTACCTCATTGCTCAGCTTAACATTCTTCTCATTGTACTGACGATAACTTCCGGAAAAAACATTCACCTGGCACAACCCGGTTTCTGTTCCCACCCAAATCAATGAGTCGTTACCCGCAACTGGTTTAATGTCGCAGATGAGGTTATTTTTTAACTCATGTTTATAGTTTCTTTTAAGATCAATCTGAACAAATGAATTTTCTCCTTTTGGCAACTTGTTAACCTTATCATAAGTGCCAACCCACAGATTTCCATACTTGTCAGGGTGAATCGCACGGATCGTGTTGTGACTAATATTACTGTTTGAAATATTGTATTCCGTCAGCCCTCCTTTGGAATACTTTATGAGTCCTGTTGTTGTTCCAATCCAAATAACATTTTCAGTGCCTTTGCAAAGAGTTCTGATAATATTGTTCCCCTTCATGTCAATAGGAACAACTTCAAAAGTCAGTGTATTTATTTTGCATAACCCCTTCCAGGTTCCAACCCAGATAAAATCTCCGTCAATTAGCAGTGAGCTAATTTCATTGGCGGGCAGAGAATTCGAACCCTCTTTTTTGAAGGTAATGAAACGATGACCATCGTAGCGGCACAAACCGTTGGAAGTGCCAATCCAGATGAAATCATTTTTGTCTTGTGCTATCGAATTGATAATGTTGGAAGGCAGCCCATCGCGAATGGAAAGGGTAGAAAAAAAGAGCGAATCGGAAGAAGCTGATGCTGGCTTCGAGAATAAGGCGATACAAATTATGGTAAGAAATAAGTAACGAAACATAATCAAAACTAAAACAGCTGGTTAACTTGCTCTGAAAAACCCAAGGTAACAGTTTCAAAATTGTTGTTTTCCTTGTCCCTTATCGGTTAAGAGCAATTTGTTGCAATAAGTAATATTTCTGAGGCTTCAGTATCGATTATTGTCCATTTCTGTAAGATTTGTAAGGCCTTTTGCAAACGTTTGATCTCAACTTTAAGGGCACTTTTCACCTAAGAATTGACTGAATTTTGTTTCCTTAGCTTGGTGGAAATTGGCAAAGAAACTGTTTGTAAAAATGCGTCAAACTTATAACCGTTCATGAGATTCATTGCGATTCCGTTAAGCATCTTCATTTTTCTAATTTCTTCTGCGTTTGCCCAGAAAAACAACTCCAAAAATAGTAACGCTATTATTTACGTTGATAAGGAAGGCGTATTGCGCTGGAAGAATGATAACAGCGAAGCCTCTTTCTTTGGTGTGAACTACACCACTCCGTTTGCTTATGCTTACAGAGCCCACAAAGCATTGAATGTTGATTTGGAAAAAGCCATTCAACAAGATGTTTATCATTTGGCGCGCATCGGCCTTGATGCTTTTAGGGTGCATGTTTGGGACAATGAGATATCTGATGTATCGGGCAACTTGTTGGAAAATGATCACCTGAGATTATTCGATTTCCTTTTGGCTGAATTGAAGAAGAGAAATATTAAAACAATAATAACTCCGATTGCTTTTTGGGGTAACGGATATCCGGAGAGGGATGAAAACACACCTGGGTTTTCAAAATTTTATGGCAGAGGCAAGCTGACAACGAATGATTCGGCAATAGTAGCACAGGAAAATTATCTCAAACAGTTTTTCAATCATGTAAATCCTTACACAAAACTCGCTTATAAAGATGATCCGGATGTGATTGCAGTAGAGATAAACAATGAGCCAAGTCACAGTGGCCCAAAAAACGGAGTGACCAACTATATAAATCGGTTGGCATCTACAATTAAAAGTACAGGTTGGTCAAAGCCAGTTTTTTATAACATCAGTCAAGGACCCTATTATGCCGATGCCGTTGCCGCATCAGTGGTGAATGGTTTTAGTTTTCAATGGTATCCTTCAGGTCTGGTATCGGGCAGTGAATTGAGGGGCAACTATCTTCCACACGTTGATCGGTACACGATTCCCTTCGATACGATTCCTGCATTCGCAAAAAAAGCATTGATGGTTTACGAATTTGATGCTGCGGATATTTTGCAACCAATCATGTATCCGGTCATGGCAAAAAGCTTCAGACAGGCAGGTTTTCAGTGGGCGACACAATTTGCGTACGATCCGATGGCACTGGCTTATGCCAACACCGAATATCAAACTCATTACTTGAATTTGGTTTACACTCCGGCGAAAGCGATCAGTATGTTAATTGCCTCTAAAGTTTTTCATAAGATACCAAGGTTGAAAAACTATGGAACCTATCCGGCCGATAGCGTATTCGATGTGTTTCGCGTCAGCTATAAAGAAGCGCTCAGTGAGATGAATTCAGATGAAGAGTTTTATTACTCCAATTCAACAAGTAATAAACCAGTTAGCATTTCCAAGCTTCAGCATGTTGCCGGAGTGGGGAGTTCTTCAATCATTAAGTACGATGGACTCGGGGCTTATTTTTTAGATAAGCTTGAGGACGGAATCTGGCGACTGGAAGTTATGCCCGATGCAATTTTTATACGCGATCCATTTGAGAGACCATCACCCAGTAAGGAAGTCACGCGCATTCAATGGCAGAATAACCAGATGCAAATCAATATTCCTAATCTCGGATCTGATTTTGTTGTTAAAGGTTTGAATGAAGGGAATTCATTTTCTTTTCAAGCAGCTGCAACTCAGATTAAACTTTCACCTGGATCCTATTTGTTAACAGGAAAAGGCAAGTCTTTTTCAGGTAAAACGAATAGTGTTGGAGCAATCAAGCTCAATGAATTTGTTGCTCCGCAGCCAACAAATAAGGAAATGCATTTGTCACATCAGCCATACAATGAAGTGTCTTCAGGCAAGCCGATCGTACTCCATGCCAAAGTTGTTGGTATCGATACAGGAAGAGTCTCTTTGGTGATAAGCCAAATGTTTGGAGGAGTCAAGACTATTCCAATGTTGAGGAAGACAGCCTATGATTTTGCTTGCGAGATTCCAGCCGATCTCGTTATACCTGGCGTATTGAATTACAGAATCATTCTTAGAAAGGGAAACGAGGTTGCAACCTTCCCTGGCAACCTCAAAGGCAATCCTTTTGCCTGGAATAATTACCACAATGAAACATGGAAAACTTATGTGGCTGCTTCAAATGGAAGACAGGAGTTGTTTAATCCCACCAATGATAGAACGGTAAGGACTTATCCTGTTTTCAGAAAAGGTTTTCAAACCAACTTCATCACTTGTGAAAAACCTGAACAATTGATTCTAAGTATGATGGCCAATGATCTGGCTGAGGCGAAGGTGATGGGCTTTCAATATTCATTTGTTGATAAGTTGAAAGGGAGAATGAGGGAAATGAATTCATTTGATAAGTTGGTGCTCAGGGCGAGAACATCTAATTCACCCTTGAAAGCAAAAGTAGCTTTAACATTTGCTGATGGGTCATCCGTCTCGTCAATGGTAACTTTGACAAATGACTTTAAGGATATTGAGGTTCCAATAAAAAGTTTTGCATCTGATTCTGCCTTGCTGATGCCAAGGCCGTACCCTCACTTTCTGCCATTGAAATTCAAAGTCAATAAATCAGGTGACAAAATAAACTTAAGCGATGTCGAGAAAGTAGAAGTAACCATCGGAGAGGGAATACCGGCATCGGATTTAAAAAAACCGTACAATCTTGAAGTGGAAGGGATCTGGCTTCAAAAACAAAAAGATTAATGAAGAAAATATTGTTGTCAATCGTTTTTGTCCAAAGCTTTATTCTTTGCCTCGCGATTCCGGATAACCGTCAGCGTTTGTTGATGGATTTTAATTGGAGCTTCTCTCAAACAGATACCGTTGGCGCAAACAAAGCCGATTTCAACGATAGCAAATGGCGCAAGCTTAATCTGCCACATGACTGGAGTATCGAAAATGAATTTGCTGAAAAGGCAGCAACTGGTGGAGGTGGTGGATATTTGCCCACCGGAATAGGTTGGTACAGAAAACATTTTGTTCTTCCGAAATCAATTGCGTCAAAGAATGCATGGATCGAGTTTGATGGCGTTTATCAAAACAGTGATGTGTGGATCAACGGCCATCATCTTGGGCATTATCCAAATGGGTACATGAGTTTTTACTA
>Ga0307509_10009063_pt1 | contig 12517 bp, 9 predicted proteins | sample 10_EM_MG_FD_202245 | JGI IMG/M metagenome (GOLD analysis project Ga0307509, IMG submission 202245) | Populus trichocarpa ectomycorrhiza microbial communities from riparian zone in the Pacific Northwest, United States - 10_EM | ecosystem: Host-associated > Plants > Roots > Unclassified | place...
GTATCCAAGGATTGCAGATACCCCAGGAGGAAAAGAAGCTGTTAAGAAGAGACTTGCAGAAGTATTGCCTTTGGTTTGGGAGACAATTCCTGAGGAATTTTTTGAAAAGTTGTGGAAATCAATGCCTAATAGAGTAGCTGCAGTTTTGGAGGCAAAGGGGGGGTACACAAGGTATTAGCTAGTATTCATAACTTTTATTTTTATTTTTGTTATTTAATTTATATACAGAGTTGGTTGATTGTGGACATTTCATCGTTGCCCGTTGCCCGTTGCCCGTTGCCCGTTGTCCGTTGATCGCGCGTGCGCCCGTTGCCTCAAACCCCCGGCAACCCCACCACCCCACTACACCACGGCTGCCTATGGCGCAACCGTAATTAAACATGTCTCGGATCACGAACACTTCTGACTAGGGGCTGTACACTGAAAGTCAATCGACATGGGGTAGAATATGAACAACATACAATACGCTCTGATGCCAGCCGGCGGGCCGCAGCAGGCACCAGTAGGTCACACATATCAGCTTCCTGCCAATATTCTCATTGGAGAAATCTCTCATCGACGCACAGATAGGGTAAAAATCAGTGAGCATAAGTTCTCAATGGGTATCCCAGCGGGTAGCATAGGTAACCTCATATATGGTACATGGCGGGACGCTGTGAAAAACCAAATGTTAGCCAGGGGTTATCTTACAGATCTTCACCACTTCCCAGATGTAGAATTTCAGCAAATCGTTGCCGGCGTCAGGTGATTGAGACCTGCCTGCGATGAACTCGCCACTGCACCGGCAGCGAATGACATACCTAGAATGCAGGAGGTTGACGAGGCTGTCGTTCAACTAGTTAAGAACTGTGGTAAGAAGTTGACTAACACAATCAAGATACCAAATAAGCTGTTTCGACAGGTGCCCGGGGTCCCTCCGGCGCAGGTCAGGCTCCTGGACATGTTACTCCCTCCAAATGCCCCCGCCAGGAGCCAGTAGGGTCTTGCAACACCTGTGCAAAATGCAGGCACTGGGCCCCCAAATGCTCCACCAGCCAATGCACCTGGGCCAGCTCAAATTCAACCTCCTGCCCGGGCTGCTGGTCAATATCAAAACCTCCTTCCTCATCGAGTCCCTAAGGGTCAATCCAACTTCCTTTGCCAACCTCTCGAAATCCTCGTCCATCAGAAAGTGCTGGGCAGAATGTTCGTCCTCCCCCAGCAATGCGCTCTCTCAAATTTCAGTTGCATTCGTCTGGTAGCATACTCCAAATATCAGGTGCTGTTCCGCCTAATAACTTACAACAAATAATTCCTCAGGTTATGGTGAATAACAAGCCACTAAACAATCCTCCGCAGACAGCTGGTGGTGCAATCCAAATCCAGGCTGCCCCGCCGAATCCTCCAGGGCCAAACCAACCTCCCTGGACAGCATCTGCAAATGCTGGTCCATCAGGAAACCAAATCCATACTCCACTGCCCAATCCCTAATGGCTAAACCAAGCTCCCTCGACAGGGTCTGCAAATCCTGGTCTACCAGGAAACCAAATCCAGGCTCCCTCAGCAAATACACAAGGGTTAATCCAACCTCCCTTGACAATGTCTGCAAATCGTGGTTCTTCAGGAAACGCAGCGCAGAATATGCCTTTCCCAGTGCTTCCTCCTGTGATAGTAAGGTTGCATTCGTCAGGCGTGAAAATCCCCAAAAAAGGTGCTCCACTAGTGAATAACGCTCCACAAATCCCACAAGCTGCCGCCTTAACTATCGCTGGTACACCTGCACCGGCAAATTATGATGCCCTGGCAATTCACGATATGCAAAATCAGCCTATTGTATGACAAGCAGCACCAGATCTGTCAGATATAAGGCAAATAAGTAAGTGATTTTCGGAATTATCTATATGATTTGTGTGGTGACTTACTGACACATGAGATACAGACTGGAGCGCTCTGGTTGGACGGCCATGGGCCCTGCGCATTGTTTGGCAACGGCATCTGGTTGGTAGCGACCCTCCACGACCCAATTATCGCATCCTGTATTGGCGCTATCCTTATATCAATGGTGTGGATTGTGTAGAGTTAAATTCATATGACATTGGGGGGTTGTTATCGGCAATTTTAAGGTGTGTAGCATCGGATAGAATTTGCTACATATTAGGCGCTATGGGCGAAGGACGGCGCGAGCTTCGTGAAGACCCTTTGCATACATTAAATTATACAAATTATATTTTTATCCAGAGTGACGAAGATGTACGTACCTGGCTCCTGTCGAATCAACATAACGAGGACCCGCTTGACGTCCTGGTCTATTGTGATCGTCCAGGGACGCAAACAAGACCAGCAACACCTCCTGAGCCCAGACACAGATACCTAGCACCAGTTATTGTCTGCAATTGGGCAAACACGGCAGCAGGACTTATTATTAACCGGGGATGTCAACTGAACACCAAGCCTATTCCCACAAGAGGTACAAAGGCCAGTGGATCTCAAAACCAACAAGTCTCTCACCTTTCTCTTCGGGAATGGTCAAGAAGTTTCGGATGCCTTTGTTGCGCCTGAGGGGAGGACTGAGAGTATGACATCTTCTATTGATAAAGGCGGCGGTTTGCCGAGATTTCCTATGCCTCTCCTCATTAAACCCAATGCAATGATGAACCCACATCGGTAGTCGCAACATATCTGCAGTCTGACGCAAGATATCAACCGGGTCAGCAAGTGATGTGGGTAGTTCGATGTCGATAATTGGGCCGAGCACAAGTCCAATATGAAGAGCCAAATTGCATTTACTACTGCGTCATTGAAGGACGACACGCTTTGGAAGCGCTGAGCGGCGTCTTTCAAAAATTATAGTCATGCCGAGCTAGCAGTTAAGAGACAATATTTGAGTGTGACCCTGAGACTTTGATTGCTATTAGCTCGGTTCGATCTAGCCTGGGTCTATGGAGACTCCGAGGGAATTAGCATTTGATATTGATAGATTTCATAGAGTATATGTAACGACCCTATGATAGGTAGCTACAATGACTATCACCTTAGCCCAACTAGTATACCAAGTGGTAACCAGAGGTGGTATGGTCTTGGATACTTGGTATACAAATAGCTGGTAAACCTAGGACAAGGCCTAGGGAAGAGTTGAGTAGCCTTGGGTACTCTACAAGGCAGGGAAACCTTTCGCGAGTAAGTTCACATAAAGTCAAGGAATACATGAGAACATTACACAGGTCTCCGAGATAACATTAGGTGTTGACAGGAGGACTTCCGAAGCAGTTAAAGGCATGAGAGGGCAAAGTTACCCAACCTTGGGAATTTGACCATTTTTCCCATGGACCCCAGTTACCCTACTGAGGAGTCCAAGTTACCCTACTTTCACCGGCAAAGTCACCCTACTACTTAGAGGTCGATTGCCTTACATTCTATAGGCTCTTAGATGTTCATGGGCGCACACGCATGTGCGTGCGGAGACCCCATACCTCATTAAGGGTGGCCCGAACATGCTATTGAACTTGGGCGGGTTTAGCTAACACCCCGCTTGGGCACCAGCATTGGGATGGCGCGTCATAGGCAGACGGCCATGTAGTTGCTTGTTTGCTAGTAGAAAGAGGTCATTGGAGGAGCTGCCGTAACACTGTATAAGTAGTGGCCGTCCGTCCGACCGAATGTCGTTCGCAGGATATATAAGGGGAGTATGGGTAACCGCTAAAATAGGGGTCACTCATATATAGTCTTACCGGCACCTAGGCGTCTATCTTAGCCTACCGATAGTAGGCTAGTCTTCCTAGTGGTACTTAGGTAGTCCAAGGAGGCCAGGGTGCTTTCGGGCCAAATACCTTAGTAACCACCCGGGACCTTCTCCCTTTGATTTGTAGCATTACTATGGGTTGTTAATGGACTCTAGAGGTATGAGTCTTATCATGGGAGAGTATGTCCCGAGAGGCTGGCTATGGGTAGCGCCCATCTAGCCAACCATCAGCTACATCTCACTAGGGGAGCTTGCATGTCAAATTATCATGTTGGATAGTCCCGTAGATTAAATGATAGACTGCATAGCTTGTATAGACGAAACTACCAGTGGGCCAGTGACTCCACCACCTAGGTATTGATTCCGGTTGTTGTCATAATAGTTAGCCCCTGGTATGGCTTCGATAGGAAGATCTTTTCCACCTGCAGTTGTATTGGAGATGCATTGCAGAACCTCATATCCTATTGACGGAGTTAAGTGTACCCGAGTTGGTCCGATGCTTCCAGCAGGATAATCCATGATGGAGAGTAGACCTTCCACAAGCCCTGAGCAGGAACGGGAGCTCGCACAAGGTCAGAGTAGTGGTGAATGTCAAAGGCTTAAATCTGATATCTACTTAAGTTTAAGCGTTTGGAATTCTTCTTCGACAACCAACTTTTCCTCGAGAGAACTAATTGAGTAAAGCTTCGAGCTTAACCATATTAAGTTTTACCTTCTTGATTCTTCGTGAATTTTACTCTATCTTTATCTTCTGCTTTGAGTTTTGGTGCAGTCGCAATTATAGAGTTCACCTCTCTATAGGGTGCCCTCGCTACAGTATCAAGTTATGTGCACTCGCTTAACTCTCTTCTCAGAATTGTTCAAACATTCATCATCTTGACATTTGTTTGGGCATGAGTCGCTTGTCTGGTACAAGAAGCATCGGGTGGAACGACCAATATCTTCAGATATGGATGTAGGCGAATATGATTATCACCTTTCCCGCTATAATGCCATTGCAAACTTGCGAGGGATAGGATTCAAGTCCAACAAGGACCAGATGGCCAACCTTGAATGCACAGACATCCCTGAAGAAGTACAAGAGTTAGAAATAATGAACCCTGTTACCTTTCTTCAAAGCTTCACCCATGACCCTTCGGTGGGGCAAAGAATCTCCCCACAAAGACGAACTTCCTTGACCTTTGCCAACTTCACTAGGGAACTGTTTGAACCCTACATAGTGAGAGAAGTGACCAAGAGGTTACAAGAAGCCTAGGCTTCTATGGGAGATTTCATTACTGCTACTTAGCTTGAATGGCAAAACGAGATGGTAGCCAATGCCAACCAGAGGATGAAAATTCAGCAGGTGGAGTACGGTAAATTAGGCCTTTCAGATCGGATGATCAGGGGACGCCTGACAGCTTTGGAGTTGGCTGTTGAGGGAGGCTACGCAACAGACTCCAATAACGACGTCAACATGCACACAGCACCTCCGCTACCTCTCGCAATTGAGCCTCCTCCACAATACGCAGCTGAGATGGCAGCTGAAATGTTATATAAGGAGATGGCACCAATTTTGAATCAAGTCGCTCAGACGGCCTTGGAATCGCAAGACCGAGTCACACAATTGGAACAGCAATTGCAAGTGTTTGTCCTTCCTCAACCTACCCCGTTGACAGTGGTATTTGAAGAAGCCATGAGATCCTGAGGTGTTAGCCCTGTGGCGAACCTCAGGAATCTTCTAGTTGCAGCTCAACGGAGTGATTTTTCCAAGTCTAGAAGCCAATCTTCAAGACAAAGCTCGAGACAAAACTCGCCACAGCCACCACCTCCAGCTCCATCAAATATACCTACCCCGCCGGTAGTTGAACCCGTCACACCGGCATTGGCGATACGGGTAGAAGCAGATCGGCCTTACGCGGTTGTGGCCTCAATACCAACACATGCTACACCTTACAATCCGGCAGCCTCTGCTTCAGCACAGCCACTACCAGCTTCGGCAAAACCTTACTGTAGAGCTGGATGGTCAGGTATTTCAGACCAACCAGGAAAATTTCCTTCGAAGTATTGTAACCAAGGTTGTCATATAGGTAGGGGAGATGGTAGTGAGTTTTACTTTTTGCATCGGCCACCCTGTGTCAAAAGGCTAGATTAAGCCATTATATTGGCCCTGAAAGAAAAACAAAACATCACTCCGAGAGCTGTTGTACCTATTGTGAGTCGACCTGACATAAGGTAGCCGCCTATGGGGATTTTCAGCGTGATTACCGGAGACCCAAACCTCAACACTCCGTCTGTCAACGGCTTCCACGATGTTCGCCCGCACACCCACCTTCTGATCAGATGGATGAGGACGAGCGGGAAGAAGACTGGTTTACAGCTATGACCTGCCTGCCGGTGCCCAAGGTGGAAACTGTGGAGGCGCAGGAGGTGGACACCCTGCCAGAGGTGGAAACGTTGCTGGAGGACATGATCCGGGTGATTCCAGTTATTCTTCGTCCTATAGTGACATATCCGATTCCTCACCCCCCGATCTGAGAGACTTTCTTTGAAGTGGCAAACACAATTGGAGCCGAGAAAAGAAGGACAAGTACGATAGATGATATGCTGCTCTGAATAAGTTTATTCAGAAGTGTCATAAGGCTAAGAAGTCATCTCATTGGACTAAGAAGCCAGAGAAACTTGGAGTTGACCCCTTCACTGGGGATCCCAAGAACACACAACGTTTCGTACATGATGTCGAGATTAGGCTAGACTACTTTTATGATTCCTTGGTGAAGGATATTGATAAAGTCAGCCTCGTCATCCCTCTCTTGAGAGATACCGCTAAAGCATATTATAACGGGATCCACCTGGACATTAACGAAGATGTGGCCAAATGACGAGTGATCAGGTTTGACCCCAAAAATGAGGTGCGAACCTGGGAAGGGTTTGGCAAACGTGAGGAAGTTAGCTTGGGCAGTCACACGGATAGAAATCGTGCTCTGAAGGAATAGAGCCAGATAGATATCAAGGACGGAAAGGTTGATCGCTTTATCAACGAACTTATCTGCCTTGCAGCAGTCTTGGTGTATAGCCGGGAGTTTGTTAAATACAGGGTGCGCATGGGCATGAACGATGTCCTCAATGCTGCTTGGTTCATGAAAACCCCCTAACCAGTAGCATATATGGATTACCTAGACCGGTTGCGCCAGACTAGGCACCAGCTTGAAGAGACCTCCAATTTTCGTACACTGGTATAAAAGGAGCTTCACTCTGCGAAGTGAACAAAGAGCAATGATAGGTATAGCTCGGAAGGAATAAAGCAGAGGAAGGAGAAGAAGGCCATAGGGCCACGACAGCAGAAGCCCCACAACTGAGCCCAAGTATGACGGGGGCGCCCTATAGAGAGGTGAACTCTAAGGTTGCGACCGCACCAAACACTGAAAGTAGAAGATAAAGATAAGGTAAATAATTCAAAAGAATTAAACCATAAAACTTAATATCGTTAAGCTAAAAGTTTAACGCAATAAGTTCTCTCGAGGAAAGTTGGTTATCAAAGTAGAATGTCAAACGCTTAAACTTAAGTAGATATCAGATTTAAGCCTTTGAAATTAACCACTACTCCAACCTTGTGCGAGTACCCAGACCTGCTCAGGGCTTGTCCGAGGTCTGCCCTCCACCAGGAATTATCCTGCCGGAAGTATCGGACCAACTCAGGTACACTTAACTCCCTCAATAGGATATGAGTTTCTGCAATGCATCTCCAATACAACGGCAGGTGGAAAAGCTCTTCCGATCGAAGTCATACCAGTGGCTAACTGTTATGACAACAACCGGAGTCAATACATAGGTGGTGGACTCACTGGCCCAGTGGTAGTTTCATCCATACAAGCTATGCAGTCTATCATTTAATCTACGCCACTATCTAATATAATAAATTGACATGCAAGCTCCCCGTGTGAGATGTAGCCAATGGTTGGCTAAATGGGCGCTACCCATAGCCAGCCTCTCGGGCCATACTCTACCGTGATAAGGTTCATACCTCTAGAGTCCATTGACAACCCATAGTAATGCTACAAATCAAGGGGAGAAGGTGCTGGCTGGTTACTAAGGTGTTAGTCCCCAAAGGGCCCTGGCCTCCTTGGACTACCTAAGTACCACTAGGAAGACTACCCTACTACCAGTAGGCTAAGATAGACTCCTAGGTGCCAGAGAGACCATATAGGGGCGACCCCCATTTCCCAGTTACCCATTCTCCCGTTATATATCCTGCGAATGACATTCAGTCGGACGGACGGCGACAAGGTGTACGGTTTAAGTGCAGCTGCTCCAATCACCTCTGTTTACTAGCAAACCAACAACTGTAACGACCCTACGATAGGTAGCTACAATCACTATCACCTTAGCCGAAATGGTATCCCAAGTGGTAACCAGAGGTGGTATGGTCTCGTATACATATTATACAAATGGCTGGTAAACCTAGGATAAGGCCTGGGGAAGGGTTGAGTAGCCTTGAGGTACTCTACCAGGCAGGGTAACCTTTCGGAAGAACATTCGCATAAGATCAAGAGAATCATGGGAATGTTACACAGACCTCCGAGACGACTTCTGTGGTCGACTGGAGGACTTCCTGAGCGGTTAAAAGCATAAGAGGGCAAAGTTACCTTACCTTGGGAATTTGGTCATTATGCCCATGGGTCCCAGTTACCCTACTGAGGAACCCAAGTTACCCTACCATCACCGGCAAAGTCATCCTAGAACTTAGAGGTCGATTGCCTTACATTCTATGGGCTCTTAGATGTTCTTGGGCGCACACGCATCTGCGCGGGGAAGCCCCACGGCTGTATAAGGGTAGCTCGAACATACTATTGAACTTGGGCGGGTTCGGCTAACACCCCCCTCTGGCCCCAGCGTTGGGACTGCGCGTCATCGACAGACGGCTGTGTAGTTGCTCGTTTGCTTCTAAAAAGAGGTCATTGGAGCAGCTGCCGTAACACCGTATAAGTTGTCGCCGTCCGTCCGTCCGAATGTCGTTCGCAGGATATATAAGGGGAGTATGGGTAACCGCCAAATGGGGGTCACTCATATATGGTCTCTTGGACATCTAGGAGTCTATTCTAGCCTACGGGTTGTAGGGTAGTCTTCCTAGTGGTCCTCAGGTAGTCTCAGAAGGCCAGGGTGCTTTCGAGACAAATACCTCAGTAACCAGCCTGGACCTTCTCCCCTTGATTAGTAGCATTACTATGGGTTGTTATTGGACTCTAGAGGTATGAGTCTTATCACGGTAGAGTATGTCCCGAGAGGGTGGCTATGGGTAGCGCCCACTTCGCCAACCATCAGCTACATCTCACCAGGCGAGCTTGCATGTCAATTTATCACATTGAATAGTCGCGTAGATTAAATGATAGACTCCTTAGGTTCTATAGACGAAAGTGCCACTAGGCCAGTGAGTCCACCACCTAGGTATTGATTCCAGTTGTTGTCATAACAGTTAGCCACTGGTATGACTTCGATAGGAAGAGTTTTTCACCTGCGGTTGTATTGGAGATGCATTGCAGAAACTCATATCCTATTGATGGAGTTGAGTGCACCCGAGTTGGTCCGACACTTCTGGCAGGATAAATCCTGATGGAGGGTAGACATCGGACAGACCCTGAGCAGGACAGGGTGCTCGCACTAAGGTCGGAAGTAGTGGTGAATGTCAAAGGCTTAAATCTGATATCTACTTAAGTTTAAGCGTTTGGCATTCTACTTCGACAACCAACTTTTCCTCGAGAGAACTAAATTGAGTGAAGCTTCGAGCTTAACTATATTAAGTTTTACCGTTGATTCTTCTGAATTATTTTACCTCATCTTTATCTTCTACTTTGAGTGTTTGGTGCGGTCGCAACCTTAGAGTTCACCTCTCTACATGGTGCCCCCGTTACAACAACTCTGCAGCTGTCTGCCAATGACGCACCGTCCCAACGCTGGGGCCAGAGTGTGGTGTTAGCAAAACCCACCCAACTTCAATAGCATGTTTGGGGCACCTTTACTCAGGCATGGGGCCTCCCTGCGCCGATGTGTGTACCCCCCTAAACATCTAAGAGCCTATAGAATCTGAGGCAAACGACCTCTAAGTTCTAGGATGACTTTGCTGGTGAAGGTAGGGTAGCTTGGATACTTCAGTAGGGTAACTGAGATCCATGGGCATGATGGCTAAATTCCCAAGGTAGGGTAACTTTGTCCTCTTATACAATTAACGGCTCTGGAAGTCCTCCAGTCGACCGCAAAAGTCCTCTTGGAGATCTGTGTAACATTCCCATAATTCTCTTGACCTTATGTGAATGTTCTCCCGAAAGGTTACCCTGCCTAATAGAGTGCCCATGGCAACTCTACTGTTTCCTAGGCCTTGCGCTGGGCGAACCAGCATTCTTGTTTACAAACGATCCTAGACCATATCACCTTTGGTTACCTCTTGGTATACTATTTGGGCTAAGGTCGTAGTTATTGTAGCTACCTATCGTAGGGTTGTTACAGCAAGGGTTTAAAAGACCTGTAGAAACAGAGCATACCAAGATGCACCAGAATGTGCCTCAGCCTCTGATTTATAAGCACAAGCCGCTGAATCAATGTTGCTGTTGTGGACAACACGGTTACTACTGGGCGAAGTGTCCATCCGCAACCCCAGTTATTGCATCCTCACAACTCAGTCCAAAACGAGGTGCTGGTGAGGCAGGACATGAAGCCACCCAAGTCCCAAAATCGAGACCCATTAAGGCGGCTTCTAAGCCTGCTGTGAAACAAGTTGTTGCCGAGCTCCGTGGATCACCTCCCCCATATTTGGATATCTTGGAGGTTGATACCGACATGGATGACTAGGTGAGCTTCATTCTATGATATGGATTCATGGATGGAAAGATGTTAAAACTTTACACAGGGCCAAATGATGGGCATGCTAGATGAAGATGAATGATGTCGATTGTATGTTCCCCAGCCTTAAGTGCTGCAAACACAACTAATATATTGCGCTAGAAAATCCACTATGAAGGAAGGTTTCTCTTGTGACGTATTGGGATGGTTACTGCTCTTTCTATTTAGCTTTTTGTTTATTTCTTATCTGATACTGCACAATGTGTTGTTTGCTTATCTCATACTATTTTCCATTTTTTGGAAGGAATTTGGTTGGGTTTTTCTTTTGATTTCGTCAGGCTGGACTTGACTTAGCAATGGAAGTTATTTTTCAAGTTTACCTGAGGAGGGTTGAATACCGGAAATCATTCTAGCGTGATAGTAAACACCCTAGCTATTAAAACCCCGTAAATTTATCAAGTGATAAACTATTCACCACCCATTGTGGCCGCTCTTGTGTTCAAAGGCAAGAGATATTGACTAGTTACCGTAAACCATACAAAATTCTTGTGAGAAATACTAACTTCAATGTTTAGGGACAAGAGACACAAAAAGCGGTTGAGGCTTGCAGGCCCACCACCACATACAAGATCCATTCACGTAAGGGTAAGATTGGAATAGAGCCAAAACCAAGAAAGGCAAAGTGGTGAAGCCCTCTTATTATTGGATAGTGGCGCTACTGGTGCTGTTCTCAGAAGCGATTGGGTTAAGAAAGCCCGAGTACTTTGTGTTCGTCGGAAGGATCCGACACCCATTACAGATGCTAGTGGGAATCATATCCCAGGTTCTGGTCTCCATTATACTACTATGGTAGATACAGCCCCTTGTCAGAAGTGTTCGTGAAACATGTCCTGCCTTGCTAAGCTACCTCGGCAAAATGCAAATACCGCACCATGTGATTGCTGCCTCCATACTATTTACCCCACAGCAAGGTCTAGAGCAAGTGGAATTAAACAGGTATCTGATCTGAATACTTCTTGTTATTTTAATTTTAATTTTTTGAATTTTTTTTCAGATGTCATTCAGTAATGAAATACGGCCACATCCTCCGTGTCCTCTACACACCCGGCGATTGAAATCTCAACACCACGAGATTATCACCACTTTTCTAAACTCTACCTCCCGTTATGAGTTCACTCTAGGGGGTGGAGTCATACCTCCTCTACACTCCCCTTCCCTTAGGTTCATCCCTTTGGGCTTTCTTCACTCTGGGTTGATGGATTTCGTCTTCTTTTGATGATGTATCCTCTCCCTACCCCGCTTTTGCTCTGCCTCGCTTAGAGCCTTTGCACGGTCGGCAACACTCTTCTCAACGCCTATGTTACAGACGGCTGGGCACACGGTTTGCAGTAAGAGAAAACACTTCAACAGGCCCCGGTCGATTTCTCTACTCTCTTTCTCTTTAAGAGGCTGCCTAGTCAAGACACGAACGCGTTTTCCAATAGTTTCTACGGCACAGAGTTGGGTCTACCCCTCTTTCTCCTCCTCCTCACACGGTCGGATCGGCTGGCACCCGACTGCTTTTTCACCTTCTTGGCTGGTACCGACAACTACCTGGCTGGTATCCACAACTACTTCTTCACCATTCGGACAATGACCACGGTCCCTTCCGGCTTGCCTCTGGGAAGATGGTATTGCACTATCTCCTTCTTCTTTTTCGGGGTATTGCCAAAACAGATGGCATCTGAGCCTCCCCAGGACATCAATCATGCCGTGCCTGGCCCCTCCCGCGCTGAGTGTGCGGATTTTTTCAAGTGGTCTCCGCTATGTTTGCTTTTTGTTTTTCCTTTGTTTGGATGATCGTGCCATGGGTTTTCCTGACTCTTCCTGCTTGTTCTTTGATTTGATTCCTTTCGTCTATCTTCTTAGCTAGTCAAGGGTTTCTTGTTGGGGGTGAGATGTGCGGTTGGTTCCATACCAGAGGGACTTGGGGGGTTGGCTTTTTCC